>Ga0105103_10000190_pt1 | contig 33481 bp, 26 predicted proteins | sample PPLLaktember2015_2_FD_79107 | JGI IMG/M metagenome (GOLD analysis project Ga0105103, IMG submission 79107) | Freshwater sediment microbial communities from Prairie Pothole Lake near Jamestown, North Dakota, USA - PPLs Lake P7 Core (6) Depth... | ecosystem: Environmental > Aquatic > Freshwater >...
GATCCCAGCAGCGTCCACGAGGAAAGTGATCAATGAGGAATCGGGGAAGCGGGGAAAGGAGAAGGGGAAAGTAAAAAGTAGAAAGCGTATCTACCTGCTGGATAACTCTTCGAATTCGCCGGCCTTGCGGTTTTTACGCACGTTGTCCCACGAGAAGTAGCGACCATTCATCGCGATGTAGACGCCGGGGGGCAATGTCTGTACGAAGGCGAGTGCGCTCCCTAGGTTGAACAAACCGTCTGAACTGCCGAATTTGTACGGGATCATCGCGCCCGTGAGCACGATGGTCTTTCCCTCCAATCCTGCGTTCCCTAACGCCTGCGCCGTGACCTCCATTGTGTCCGTCCCGTGCGTGATCACGATGTGCGACTCACGGCATTTGCGGCATTGCTCGATGATGATCTGTCGATCAGCATCGGACATCTCCAGGCTGTCTACCAACATCAGCGTGCGGATGTCGAGCTTCACCTTGCACCGGCCGAGCTTCAACATCTCCGGCAAATGCGTGTCTTTGAAATACAGAGTTCCATCGAGTTCGTTGTACTCTTTGTCGAAGGTTCCGCCGGTGACGAAGATGCGAATGGTCATGACCAGTTCCTGGGTTCAGCGAAGACACGCGCGAACGGCTTCGACCGCCGATCGAATTTCATCCGCCGTGTTGTAGAAATGCGGAGAGAATCGGAGCTTCCCTTCGCGCAAGGAGATGTCGATCTGCTGCTGTTGGAGGCGTTCGAAGACCGGCGCCAAGTCTCGTCCGTCGGAGGACTGGACGGTGACAATGCCGGCTCGTTCTGATTCCATTTCTGGGGAATAGAGCGAAAGTCCGCCGATATCCTGCACGATTTGTGTCAGCTGTCCGGTCAGGTTCAGAATATGACGCTCGACTTTGTCCGTGCCGAACTCAAGCAAGGTTTCCAACGCGACACGCATCCCGACGAAGCCTGTCACATTCAACGTTCCCCCCTCATAGCGGCGAGCCGTTGGCGCAAGTGGCTGGTCGTAGTTGCTGAACTGCCACGGATCGGTGACCGAAAGCCATCCCACGTATTGTTGTGACATCTCATTCTGCAGCGACTCCGTCACATACAGGAATCCGGTCCCCTGGGGAGACATCTGCCATTTTTGTCCGCCCGCGGCGAGCGCATCGATCTTCATCCGCTGCACATCGAGTTGAATGGCACCGACCGCCTGGATGCCGTCGACGATGAGTCGAACATTGGAGGCGCGACATCGTTCACCGATGGTTGCGAGATCGGCGCGATATCCGCTCAGGAACTGGACCGCACTCAGCGCAACCAGTCGAGTCCGAGGCCGGATCGCACGGAGGATCATCTCCGCTGTGATACATCCGCGGTCCGCTTTGAGGATGTCGATCTCCACACCTTGCGCACGGAGATGATAATACGGATGAATGTTCGCAGGAAATTCGAGGTCGTTGAGAAGGATACGGTCGCCGGCCCGCCAGGAGATCCCGCTCGCGACGATATTCAGCGCGTCTGAGGTGTTCCCGACAAGTGCGATGCGATCAGTCGACTCCGCATTGATCAACCGGCGAACTGCTTCACGGCAGGCGGCATACGTCTGAAGGTCGCTCTGATAGGTTTCGATTCGTCCGACTGAGCGCTCGCGCAGATACGCATCGATCGCTTCGACAACGCGCTTCGACATCGGACTGGTGGCGGCATGATTGAGATAGATGCGGCCTGCGGTGATGTGCGGAAAGAGCGCGCGCGCTTTCTCCAGGGTGGATGCGTCCATAGCGTGGGATGAGAATGTCAGAGGTGCTCGATGATCTTCACCAAGCGCTCGGTTGGGACCGGCTTTTGCAGAAATGCATCGACGCCAGCTGCGAGGATATCCGCCGGAGAGTAGATCGAGGCATACGCGGTGACCATCACGACCGGAAACCGGGGCTGATCCTTCTTGATCTGGCGCGTGAGGTCAAGACCGTTGAGCCGGGGCATCTCCAGATCGACGATGGCCATGTCGACGGTGACCTTCTTCAAGAACTCGAGCGCATCGGCCCCGTCAACCGCTTCAGACACGCGGTAGCCGTGTTCGGTGAGCACTTCCCTGAGGAGATCGCGGAATGAGTCGTTGTCGTCAACGACGAGGATATGTGAACCTGGTTTCATGAGGCGGTTGTTCCCCCCTTTTTCCCAAAATAATACACAGGAACTCCGAGTGCAAGGAAGAGCAGGCCCGCACCGCTCTCCGCCGGCCGCTCCAGCAGCGTATTCAGCACAAAAAGGAGCGCGATAGAGAGGAATATCGCCGGTGTGACCGGATACCCGGTTGTTCGATACGGCCGTTCCGCGGTCGGCAACTTGCGTCGGAACACAAACACGCTGGCGGCCGTCATGGCAAAGAAGATCCAATCAGTGAAGACGACATAGGAAATGAGGCGTTCGAATGTGCCCCAGAGAAAGACCAGCGCGATGGCCCAGCCTGACTGCAAGAGGATGGCAACGTAGGGGGTCTGATAGCGCGGATGCACCCGCGTGACCTGGCGAAAGAAGACGCCATCGTTCGCCATTGCGAAGTAGATGCGAGGAGCGGTGAGCGTGTAGATGCCCGCTGTTCCGAACGTGGACAGGAAGATCACGAGCGCGATAAGCGTGCTCCCCGCAGGGCCGAGGACCGAACTGACGGCATCGGATGCGACGTGCGGCGATGACGCGATCTTGGCCGGCGAGAGAAGAAGAAAGTAGGCGACGTTGATGAGCAAATACGCGACGACGACGATGCCCGCACCGATGATCAAAGCGCGGGGAACATCACGTTCCGGACGAAGCGCTTCGGCGGCGGTGAATGTCGCGTGCTGCCAACCGCCATACGACCAGAGAATACCGACCATCGCGATCGTTAATGCTCCTGCGATTCCTCCACTCGACGTGATGAGCGGTTGCGCGAAGTCCGTTGTTGAGAACGAACCCCAACCGAAGCCGACCGCGAGGATGAACAAAATTCCGAGAAGTTTGAGTGCGGTGAAGATGTCGGAGAAGATGCCGCCCGCTTTGACGCCGAGGACGTTCACGAGCGTCACGAGTGCAATGCCTGCGACCGCCGCGATCATTACGCCGTTCGATCCAAGCGGGATCAGCACATTCAGATATGTTGCGAATGCAATGGCAAGCGCGGCGATCCCGCCCGTGTTCACGACAAGAAAATACGCCCATCCGTAGAGAAATCCCGCGAGCCCGCCGTACGCTTCCGTCAGAAAAACGTACACGCCCCCTGCACGCGGCATCATCCCCCCAAGTTCCGCGAAGGTCAGCGCGCCGGACAGCGCCGTGATGCCCCCGAGGATCCAGAGCCCGAGAATCCACATCGGCGACGGAACGGCCTGTGCGACGATGGCGGGCGTCAGAAAGATCCCTGACCCGATCGTCGAACCGACGGCGATCATGGTCAGGTCGAGCAAGGTGAGAGAACGGCGGAGGGCAGGCTCTATGCTCATCGGCTTGCAATCGTCATCGTAACAAATCCCGGATTCGGTCCCGGACCCGATCCGGGATCCAGTCCGGGACCGACTCTGTAGTTTTGGTAACGAGGGCCTCTGTCTTGGGTTCCAGGCTCAACGTCTTCCGGCTTTCGGCAACACCTTCCATACTTCCGGGTCCTCGTTGCCGAGTCTCCAGATCGAGAATCCACGGAACGGGTATAGCTTCAACAACTCGAGCTTTGCCTTCATCGCCTTCGCGTCTTCGAAATAGATGTGCTCATTCAGTCCTTCGTTGCAGAAGATCGTGTAGTTCACCTTCTCGGTGTCGTCCCATCGGATCGTTGCCTTGTGCTGGTCGGCAATTCCCTTGACATCCTTGTACGAGTAGGAGCGTCCTGCCACGTGCTGGACCTGCTCATCTTTCGCATACGGGAACCAGTGCGTCGAATAGAACGGGAAACCAATCGAGATCTTCTCCGCGGGCACCCCTTGACTCAGTACGAATTCGATGCAGTCGATCATCCAGGGCATTCCGGCCACGGGGCCAGGCGGCGTCAAATGCGTATGCTGATCGTAGGTCATGAAGGAAATGAAGTCGCTGACATCGGCGATCGCTTTGTAGTCATACACACCGCGCCAGTATTCGTAGATCCATTTGTGATAACTGGTCGGGCCTGGGTCGTCGCTGATACGGGGAACGACCGCCATACTGATCGCAAATCCTTCTTTATGGAGAGCGGCGGCGGCGGCGCGATAGTAGTTCGTATACGCGTCACGATCGGTGACGTGGATATTCTCAAAATCGAACTGCAGGCCGTAGAACCGATGCTCCTTGCAGAGAGCAACCATGGATGCGATCGAGCGTGCTTGTGCTTTCGGGTCGCGCAGGAGCTTCTGGAACATCGGTTGGTCGAAGCCGGGCTGGATCAACAGCGGCATCACCTTGATCCCATGCGTGCGAGAGAGCTCCATCACGCGCGGATCGACATTCCCCGAGATGATCCCGTTCGCGTCCACTTTGAATACTTGCGGACCGATGATGTCGATAGAGGCGAGGTTCCGCTGAAAACTCTCGAAGCTCTCTTCTTCATTCACGCTGTAGTAAAGGGCTTCAGGTCGTTGCGCATGCGAGGAAGCGATCATCGCTGCGATCAGGAGGAATGCAACGAGCGTACGGGTCATGGAAGGATTCCGTTCTGATCAAGAAATAGGCGTTCAGTCTAATCGCCGAAACAGGTTCCCAAATCCCGTGCGGTCAGGATCGTGTCGCAATCCAGCGGAACGGTCTTCATGCGATTGGTCGCCTGTTCGAGCGGCACGTAGCGCACGGTTGGTGGATCAAGCGCCACCATCACCCCTGATTGCCCTTCATCCAAGGCGCGGACCGCGGCCGCCCCGAACCGGAGCGAGATCAACCGATCGAAGGTCGTGGGGGATCCTCCGCGGAGAAGATGTCCGAGGACGACGCATCGAGCTTCTTTTCCAGTGAGCCTCTGCAATTCCTGGGTGACGATCTCGCCCGCTCCGCCCAATCGCTCGGCCCGGCCGACTTCCTTTGCGACAACGGCATAGGAGCCCCCCTTCGGACGCGCCCCTTCCGCGACCACAACGATCGAAAAATGTGCGCCCCACGTCGAACGTTCCTTGATCTTCTCTGCAACCTTGTTGATGTCGTACGGGATCTCGGGAATCAGAATGACGTCCGCTGTTCCGGACACTCCCGAATTCAATGCGATCCATCCGGCATAGCGGCCCATCACTTCCACGACCATGATCCGCTGATGGGCCTCCGCCGTTGAGTGCAGCCGGTCAAGACACGCGGTCGCGAATGAGACCGCGGTATCGAAGCCGAACGTTGCGACGGTCTTATCCAGGTCGTTGTCGATGGTCTTCGGAACGCCGACGACGCGAAGCCCTTTCTTGGCGAGCACGGATGCGATGCCGAGCGAACCGTCGCCGCCGATCGCCACGAGCGCGTCGATCTTCTGTTTCCGAAATGCCTTGATGAGTTCGTCCGTCCGATCGATCTCACGGAACGAGCCGTTCCGCTGTTTTACGGGAAACTTCAGCGGATTCCCTTTGTTGGTCGTTCCCAGGATGGTGCCGCCAAGGTGCGTAATGCCCCGAACGGACGCACGAGTCAGCGGGATCAATGCTCCCTCCGGGAAACGCTTCGGGTCAAGAAGTCCATTATAGCCGTCGCGGATGCCGACCACTTCCCAGCCGCGATGGAGAGCGGCGATGACTGTGGCACGGATGACGGCGTTCAATCCGGGGGCGTCACCGCCGCCGGTGTTGATGGCAATTCGACGAATGCGTGGAGGCATGGGGAGAGGGAGGAATGTGAGAGATGGTAGATGGCAAATGAGATATGTGAGATGGCAAATGGGAGATGTCGAATGCGAGATAATCCGCAATCCGAAATCTGAAATCTGCAATCACCCGATTTCTTCCGTCCTTGCTCCGTCTTCGATCGAGCAACTGTATAGGCGCGGGGTTCGTCCGGTCTTCACCGGGAATTCCTCGGAAAGACGATTCATGAGATGCTCAACATGATCTTCGCGGACGAGACAGATGGCGCATCCGCCAAAACCGGCGCCGGTCATGCGCGCGCCGAAGACCTCCTCTTCCTCAGCACAGATGTCGACGACGGCGTCGAGTTCCGGACAGCTGACCTCGTAGTCGCGCCGCAGACTGAGGTGCGATTGATACATCAGCTTGCCGAATTCCGAGAGATCGCCGTTCCGCAGCGCGCGGACGGATTGGAGCACGCGCTCGTTCTCGGTGACAACATGATGACAGCGGCGGAAGACTTCGGGCTCCAGATGACTCCGGAAATCCTCGATCATCACCGAAGTGACGTCGCGGAGCGCGCGGACCTCCGGGAACTTGCGCTGGATGATCGAGACTCCCCGCTCGCACGACTGACGACGCGCGTTGTAGCCGGAAGCTGCGAGTTCCCGTGAAACGGTCGTATCGCAAATGACGATCCGGGCGTTCGTCGGGATCGGGACCAGCTCGTACGCAAGCGAGCGGCAGTCGAGGAAGAGGGCATGGTCTTTCTGACCCAGCGCGGAAATGAACTGGTCCATGATTCCGCATTGCACGCCTGCGAAGGTGTGCTCTGCCCGCTGACAAGCGAGTGCGATCTCCGTTCCGGGAAGGGTCGAATGCGCAAGAGCCAGAAGCGCCATTGCCGTTGCGACCTCGATGGCGGCGGACGAACTCAATCCCGCACCGAGCGGAACATTGCCGTCAATGAGGAGATCCGCGCCGGTCAACGGGATTCCGCGCGCTCCGAGTTCGTGTGCGACACCGGACACGTAGTTCATCCATCCTGCTTCAGGCGATGGACGGAGTTGATCGAGCGCCACCGTGCGGGATTCGTCAAAGAGCGCAGCGTGTGCGTTGATCGTACCGTGCGTGTTCGGACGCGCGGCAACGGTAACGTTAAGGTTCACGGCGCACGGGAAGACAAATCCGTCATTGTAGTCGGTATGCTCGCCAATGAGATTGATTCGTCCCGGAGCACGGGCGATCACGGTGGGAGAAGCGCCGAATACTGTGGTGAATCGTTCGACGGGAGTCATAACCATGAAATGTAAACACCTCCAACGCGAATAGCAACGTCCAGGCTCTTGGTTGCAGTATCGGGGAGTTCTTCCTATGTTTACCGATACAACTCTTTTGCAAGGATTTCTCCCCGATGCTTCGATCAGCGCGGATATTCATTCTCCACTGTTGCCTCACTGCCGTTCTCGCCGCACAAGGAACACAACCCGTGTTGTTCTCCGCATCGGGTCTATCGGCTCAGGACCGGTTGGCTGTGCTGGCGATCGCAGGCATTGTCAACCGCGACTCAGCCAGGCTCTATCTCCAGAATGTGTATGAAACCTGGAGCTACAGCAGTACCGATGAGCGATGGGTTCAGGAGTATGTCGGAAAAGGGAAAGTGCAATTCCGCACGCCGGTTGTAACATCGCTCGCGTCGCTCGTCGATCTCTTTCGCGATGACCTCCAGGGAGCGATCACGTATGATGGTGGGCGCACCTTCTCGAACTTCAGCGGACAGAGCTTCTTGTGGCAGGGGGAATTCGCGACGCTTATTGGGGGATTGACCAATCGAGTTCCATGCACCGTCGCCATGGCGAGTCAATTAGGACTGGCGATCGCGGATAGCGTCTTGATCGAGGATGCATTCGATGGGGACAGCGCAGTGTGGGTGCCCGGCCGGATTGAAGATTCGCTCAATGCATGGAATCATTCGTCCCTCCTGACCGAAGAAAACCGGTATCTCGCGCTTTGTGACTGGGGGATTCGCGTTCTGTTGCCACGGTGCAATCCGGGTCGAGCCTACCTTCGGGAGATCACAGACTTCACCGTTCGTCATCAGATGTTTCAACTGAACCTCGCGGGCACGGATGATCTGGATTTCAACTCACTTCCTTCCCCCCGCGCAGAACTCATTGAGCGGATGCTCCAATTCATGCAGGGAAGGAATCTCGGACGCGTCTGGCACCTTTACGGATGGATGCGCCCTGAACCGTTGATTCAGTGGTTCGCCCACTACGGCGCGAGTTTTCATGAAACGCTCCTGGGCAATCTTTCCTGGCATTCCTCATTCAAATGGCCGAAGCCTGACGTCTATCAACGTGCTTCGACTGTGCAGGCGGACACCATCCCGGTCCAGAGCAAATACTACGTTGTCTTCATTACCAGCGAAGGAGACGCTTCCAATTGGGTCTTCTCGTTTCAATCGGGGGCCTGGCTTTCCACGAACCGCGGAAGGGCGCCGATCGGCTGGGGAATGAATCTCCATTTGCTTGACGAGTGCCCGTTCGTAGCATCGTACTACTACGATTCTGCGACGCGGAATGACGGAATCGTCAGCGTGACCTCGCCGCTCGGATATGCGTACCCGGACACCTGGTGGGGGCTTGCGTCAAAACAGGGGGCGATCGATTCCACACGCGCGCTCATGGATCGGTTTCAGGTGGGCGAGGTGTATGGATACAAACACTACGCCTCAACCGGATACACGTCATATCGAGGGAAGGACATCTACAACAGCTTCAACTTCACGAACTACGGAGCGTTTCAGCAGGCAACGGATGCGGCATTGACGATGGTGTATGATCCCGCCATTCCCGCGCGAGTACCCGTGACGACGTATGGCACGCTGATGTACAACCATGTTGGCGATGGTAGTTTTTATGGCGATGTCACCTCGATCTCCGCGGCGAAGACGCGAATCGTCAACACGCTCAAGACGATGAGTCGTCCCTCATTCCTGATCGGTGGATATCAGCGTTTCCGGCAAGACGGATTCACCGGAGGGGGCACGGCGGACATTTCCGTCGCGAGACTGATGCAGCTCATCGATTCCCTGAAAGCGGATCCGACCGTTGGACCGTATGTGGAAGTTGTCACGCCCGAGGTGTTCTCCGTGGTAATGCGGAAACAAACAGGAATTCTGGATGTCGATCGGATCGGGGAATTGCCGGACGAGTTCATGTTGACGCAGAATTATCCGAATCCATTCAATCCAATGACGATAGTTGATTATCGATTGTCGATTGGTGGAACTGTGCGACTGAGCGTGAGCGATATGCTTGGCCGCGAGGTGGCTGTTCTGGTGGATGGATGGCAGAATTCCGGGACATACCAAGTGCCGTTCGACGGTTCCCGACTTTCCAGCGGAACCTACTTTGCACGCCTGACAGCCGGTGGAATGATGTCCACCATTCGAATGATGCTGATCAAGTAATGACCTGCCTCAGGATCAAGGAGCACACATGAAACGCGCTATCGTGTTGGTGATCGTTGGTGTCATGCTTGGCAGTCTGTTCCCATCATGTGGAAAGAACAATCGAGGCGGAGCGACAAAGACCATCGGCGTCACGCTCCTGACGCGCGGACATTTGTTCTATCGAGATCTCGAGGAAGGCCTGAAGATCGCGGCCAATGAGCAGAAGTATGAACTGGTCATCACGGCGGCGGAGTTCGATCTTGGGAAGCAAATCAGTCAGATCGAGGACTTTGTGTCACGGAACGTCGACGCCATCATCGTCTGCCCGGTCGATTCCAAGGGAATCGGAGCCGGGATCAAGAAAGCGAACGAGGCGGGGATCCCCGTCTTTACTGCAGACATCGCTGCACAGGAAGGCGTCATTGTGAGTCATATCGCTTCGGATAACACTGCGGGCGGGAGGCTCGCCGGCGAATTCCTTGCGCGGGTTTTGAATGGCGCGGGGAAGGTGGCGATCGTCAATCAACCGGCGATCACGTCGGTGCTTGATCGGGTGCAGGGATTCCGGGAAGCGATCGCGAAGCATCCTGGGATCGCGATCGTCGCCGATGTGAACGGTCAGGGTGTGCGCGATCGTTCGTTGGAGGCGGCATCCGATGTTCTCCAGGCGAACCCGGATTTGAATGGGATCTTCGGTATCAATGACGACTCGGCCCTTGGCGCGCTGGATGCGGTGCGGCAGTTCGGCCGTTCCGGCGTTGTCATCGTCGGCTATGATGCGACGCCTCCGGCGGTCGATGCAATCCTCAAAGGAACCGCGCTCAAAGCGGATGTGATCCAGTATCCGAAGAAGATCGGAGCGGCGACCGTGCAGGCGCTCGGAGATCATTTTGCAGGAAAGTCCTTGCCGTCCATTATTCCGGTCGAGGTCGGAATCGTTGACAAACGAGCGCTTGAACAATCAGCCCCATGATTCCCTTGCTGGAAATGCGGGAGATCGTCAAGCAGTATCCCGGAGTCCGCGCCTTAGATGGCGTGACATTCGAATTACGGGCTGGGGAAGTGCACTGCCTCGTTGGGGAAAATGGTGCGGGAAAATCCACACTCATCAAGATTCTCGCCGGCGCCCTACGGAGCGACGCTGGAACGATCTGCATCAACGGCGCGCAGGTGGATATTCGAACGCCGTCTATGGCGCAGTCGATCGGCATCGGGGTGATCTATCAGGATCCGCATCTGGTTCCGGAGTTGGATGTCGCCGAGAACATCTTTCTCGGCCATGAACCGCTTGTCGGTGCGTCCCCCTTCATTGATGCGCGGCGCATGCATGACGAAGCGAACTCTATTCTTGCTCGTCTGGGGGAACGCATTCCAACCCAAACGCGGTCATCAGACCTCACGGTCGCCCAGCGCCAGATCGTTGAGATCGCTCGCGCGCTATCACGCAAGGTCAAGGTCCTGGTGTTCGACGAGCCGACGGCACCGCTCACGGGACGAGAAACGGAAAACCTCTTTCGTCTCATGGGAGAACTCCGCCATCAGGGAGTCGGCATCGTCTACATATCCCATCGGCTGGAGGAGATTCTCAGAATTGCCGACCGGATCACGGTCCTGCGTGATGGACGGCGAGTTGTGTCAGTGGACGCGGACGGAGTGACCATTCCCCAGCTCGTTCGGTGGATGGTTGGACGCGAACTCAGCGAAGAGTATCCCGTGATCGACCGGGAGGTCACTAAAGAAGTCCTTCGGATCGAAGGATTGGCGAATGCGCGCCTACGGAACATCGACCTTGCCCTTCATCGGGGAGAGATCCTCGGTGTGGGCGGACTTGTCGGCGCCGGACGAACGGAACTCGTGCGCGCGATCTTTGGGGCCGATGCAATCACGGCGGGCCACATGCTTCTTCGCGGGAAGCCGTACATGCCCCGAGATCCGGCGGATGCGATCGTACAAGGGCTCGGCCTCTTGACGGAAGATCGGAATCGGCTCGGCCTCTTTCTTCAACTCAGCATTCGGGAGAATTTGAGTATCTCCAGCTTGCTGCAGTACACACGCAGGGGAGTGATCGATGCGGATGCAGAGCGGCGTCGTGTCGCGGAGTTCGTCGACGCCCTGCGCGTGCGTCCGCCGGACAGCGAACTTCGCGTGGACACATTGAGCGGTGGGAACCGACAGAAGGTGGTCTTGGCCCGATGGCTCGCAGCGAACTCCGACGTTCTTATCTTCGATGAGCCAACGGTCGGGATCGATGTGGGCGTCAAATACGAGATCTACGTCCTGATGAATGAACTGGCGAAGGAAGGGAAGGCGATCATGGTGGTGTCGTCCGACCTGAACGAACTGATCGGCATCAGCGATCGCATCGCGGTCATGTGCGACGGATGCATTGCGGGAATCCTCCCGCGTTCCGAGGCAACGAACGGCGCGGTGATGACGTTGGCGACCGCCTTTGCAGCAATCGAGGGGGCGCACGCATGAAATGTCTATTCGCTCGATTCGGTGTTGGCGTCGCTCTCGCGCTCGAGTTGCTGTTCTTCGGAATCCTCTCCCCGCATTTCTTCACCCCGGACAACTTGTTGAATGTATCCCTGCAGATATCGATCACGGCGATCATCGCCGCCGGAATGACGCTCGTTATTCTTACGGGAGGGATCGATCTTTCCGTCGGATCGCTTGTCGCGATCTCCGGAGTCTTGTCGACCAGCGTTCTCCGAATGGATGCGCCGTACACGCTCGCGTTGCCCATTGCCGTCCTTGCAGGTGCGGCGATCGGCATGGGGAGCGGTTTTGCCGCGGGAGTGTTCGTCACGCGCTTCCGCATTACGCCGTTCATCGTCACGCTGGCATTGATGACCATTTGGCGCGGAACGGCCTTCGTGTACACGGAAGGACGTCCGGTCTGGGAGCTTCCAGAATCGTTCGCGTTTCTTGGTGCGGGGCGTGTGGCGGGGATTCCGTTTCCGACGATCGTCATGGTCATCGTCTTCTTCGTGGTACACATCGTCCTCACGCGAACGCGATTCGGACGATACGTCTATGCGGTCGGGGGCAACGTCGAAGCCGCGCGACTGGCTGGGATACGCACATCGCGCGTGCTCACAGTCGTCTATGTGATCAGCGGCGGGCTTGCTGCCGTCAGCGGTATCCTGCTTGCGTCTCGCATGAACTCCGGACAGCCGAACGCAGGATTGATGTATGAATTGGATGTGATCGCAGCGGTAGTTGTGGGTGGAACGAGTCTCAACGGTGGACGCGGGACGGTCGTGGGAACGTTGATCGGGTCGATGTTGATCGGGGTCTTGAGAAACGGGTTGAATCTTCTTGATGTGGAATCGTACGTTCAGCAGGTCGTGGTCGGAGCGGTGATTCTGACGGCGGTATTGCTGGATCGCATGCGTTCGTCGTAGAGAGTTGGGAAAACTCTCTGCGAGCGTGATGGATGGCGATGATAGAGGGAAGGCGACCGGAGGGGCCGGCTCCGATTCAACTCATTTCAGGGGGACATCATGGCGCATGCGCATGTGCAGGTGTGGATACATTATGTTTGGTCGGTGAAGGATCGAGAGGCTGTTCTGATTCCCACCGTCCGTGGGCCGATGCTGCAACACGTTCGGCAGTATGCGGCAGAAGAGCGGATGGTTCTTGACACGATCAACGCGGTCGAGGATCACGTACATTGCTTGATGGCGTTGGAGGCGCGGTCGGTGATCTGCGACGTGGTTGGGCGGATCAAGGGGGAGTCATCGCACTGGATCAATGCCGAGCGATTGACGAAGAAGCCTTTTTCCTGGCAGGATGGATACAGCGCGCAATCGGTGAGTCCGCAGAACCTGGACCGGGTGCGGCAGTACATCCGCGATCAGGAGAAGCATCATCGGGGGCGAGAATTGAAGGTGGAGTTAGAGGTATTCGTCGCAGAGGATTGGGGAGATGGTTTGGGAGGGAATGGCGGGGTGGGGGAGGCGGCGAGAGTGAGGTAGAAACGGCAAATACGCAGCCCGCCCATTAATGCCCTTAGGGGGCCTAAGGCCCTTAAGCCCCCTAAAGGGCGGGCTAATTACCACAGGAGAAACCGCAATGCCCAAATCCACATCCCATCCCCGCCACCCCGCGTCCCTCGCTTCTTCCGGCTCCTCATCGCACGTTCCATCGTCCCCCTTCTCTCCATTTCCCCCCCCTTCCCTCTCCCCCTTCTCCCCGCTGTTCCTCCTCGCCGCACTCCTCCTTGCGCTCCTCTCCGCTACCCCCGCGGCCGCGCAAACGCAGGTCGACCGGCTCGTCCGAACCCTCGACTCGCTCAGCCTCGCGGCCGTCAACCACTGGAAGATCAGCCCGGATCTCAAATCCTACACCCCCTCGGGCGATCCGGCACAACCAGGCTTCGACGACTCCCAATGGCAACACTGTACGCTCGACGAGCAGTTCTTCCTGGACTCCTGCTGGATCCGCAAAGAGGTCGTCCTCCCCGATAAGATCCTCGGCACGCCGCTCGTCGGTCCTATGCGCTTCCTCCTCTCCGTGGACGACTATGGATATCTCTGGATCAACGGCGATGCAAAGGGCCGGTTCAACTGGAGCGGCGAATTCGACCTGACCTCCGATGCGAAACAGGGTGAACGATTCGTGATCGCGATTAAAGCGATCAACACCGGCGGACCTCTGCGCCTCATTAACGCGGAGATTCAAACCGAACGCCTTCGCTCTCTCCGCGCAAAGCTCGAGAACCTCTCCCTCAGTCTCCGCGTCGGTCAAAAGCTTCTGAGCTTCGACACCTACCAGACAAACTCCGCGCGGCGCAATGATCCGGGCACAGACCGCTCTCGGATGGACCAGAATGAAAAACGCCAGCTCGCCGCACTGCTGCAATCCTCTGCCGATGCGTTCGACCTGCGGGCGATCGTGGAGGGACCAGAACAACGCTTTGACGAGGCATTCATGCAATTCAAGACCCGCATCAAACCGGTCTCCGAATATGCCAAGCGCTTTACCCTCTACTTCGACGCCAATGCGCACATCGACGCCTCGTGGCTCTGGCGCGAGAAGGAAACGATCGAGGTCTGCAATAACACGTTCCGCTCCGTCTTCAATATGATGGATGCGCGTCCGGACTTCACGTACACGCAAAGTTCAGCGGCGTACTACGACTGGATGGAACGCCTGTACCCCGAGACGTTTGCGAAGATGCAGAAGCGCGTCAAGGACGGCCGGTGGGAGATCGTGGGCGGTATGTGGATCGAGCCGGACTGCAATCTCCCGAGCGGTGAATCATGGGCGCGACAACTTCTCTATGCGAAGAGATACTTCCGCGAGAAATTCGATGTCAATGTGAAGATCGGATGGAATCCCGATTCGTTCGGCTACAACGGAAACATGCCGATGCTCTATCAGCAGGCAGGCATCGATGCATTCGTGACGCAGAAGATCGGTTGGAACGAGGTGAACGTCTTTCCGCACCGCCTGTTCTGGTGGGAATCCCCGGACGGCTCGCGCGTGCTCAGCTACTTCCCGTTCGACTATGTGAACGAGATCAAGAACCCGTTCCAGCTCGTCGACTGGATTCGCCAGTTCGAGGCGAACACGGGGATGACCAAAATGATGGTGCTCTTCGGCGTGGGCGACCACGGCGGCGGACCATCGCTCGACATGATGCAGCGGATCGATCGATTGCGGGACCTTGTTGTGTACCCGACCATCGAATACGGCAACACGAAGCGATATCTCGACTGGATCCGCACACACGACCTCTCGGCACTCCCCGTCTGGAAGGACGAGTTGTACCTCGAGTATCACCAGGGAACATACACCACCCAGGCGGCGATGAAGAAGGGGAATCGCCAGAGCGAAGCCCTGCTGACGACCGTTGAGAAGGTCGGGACGATCGCCTCGCTTGCCGGATATCCGTACGACCGTGGCGCAGTGCTCGACGCATGGAAACATGCGATGTTCAACCAGTTCCACGATATCCTCCCCGGCTCCGGCATCCGGGAAAGCCATATCGATGCGGTGGAGAAGTATGATTCCGTGAAAGCGATCGGCTCGTATGAACTCTCTTCCGCGCTCCAGTCGATCGCCCGTCACGTGAATACGACGAAGTTCAAAAAGGGGCGAGCGATCGTGGTGTTCAATCCGCTGTCATGGACGCGGACCGACGTTGCGCGTGTTGCCCTCGAACGGGGTGACAGGAACACGTACGCGATCTTCGACGGGGAAGGGAAGGAACTTCCGTCACAGGATGTTTGGACCGATCGCTACACGCGTGAGATCCTGTTCATCACGAAGGATGTTCCGTCGATGGGGTACAAGACCTTCGAACTCCGCCGACAGAAACCGGGTGCGTACACATCAGCGCTGAAGTCGACCTTTGGTGGTGTGGAAAACGAGTTCTTCAAGGTCGCCCTCGACCCGACAAGCGGTTGGATCTCTTCGATCATCGACAAGCGGACGAATCGGGAAGTGCTCGACGGCAAAGCGAATGAGCTTCAGCTGCTTGAGGACAAGCCGGCTGCCTGGGATGCATGGAACATCGGACTCACCGGCGTGAACTACCCATCATCCTTCCGTCGTATCGAAGTGCTCGAACAGGGACCCGTTCGCACGATCCTCCGTCTCCATCGCGATTTTCTCAAGCCCGGGACCCGGAAGCAATTCCCGACGGAGGATTTTCCTTCGAGCTTCTTCACGCAGGACGTCATCCTCTATGCGGGACTTGACCGCATCGACTTTGTTACGGCTGCCGACTGGTGGGAGGACAAGACGATGCTCAAGGTGGCGTTCCCCGTGAATGTGAAGGACACGGTTGCGACGTTTGAGATCCCCTTCGGGTCGATCCAGCGTTCGACACAACTGCGGGATAGCTGGGAACAGGCGAAGGTCGAGGTCCCCGCACTGCGATGGGCGGACATTTCGCAAGACGATTACGGTGTGAGCTTGCTGAGTGACTCGAAGTATGGCTATGACGTAAAAGGGAATGTGATTCGCCTCTCGCTGCTACGGTCACCGAAGTGGCCCGATCCAACCGCCGACCGCGGCAAGCATACAATGACGTATTCTCTCTATCCACACGAGGGGCGCTGGCAGCGATCGCAGCTTGTCCGACGCGGATACGAAGTGAACTATCCGCTGCTTGCGACGGTCACGGATGTTCACAAAGGCGCATTCCGCGATCAGCATTCGTTCGTTCAGATCGCTCCCGAGAATCTCGTGCTCACAACGCTGAAGCTCGCAGAAGGCTCGGATGATTGGGTGATGCAATGGTATGATGCCTTCGGCCAGGAAAGCCGCGCGCGGGTCACGCTCCCGCGGAACGCGAAGCGCGTCGTTCGATCGAATTTCTTGGAGGAAGAATTGAACGATATTCCTGTTCGCGGAAAAGAGTTTGATGTTGCCACGCCGAAGCATGGGACAGTATCAGTCCGTGTCCAATTCTGAAGGAACGTCCCAGTGCATTTCATCGAAGAGGTGGACACATGACGTCACGGTCACGCGTCAGTGAAGCGATGCATCTCCGACAGCCCGACCGTGTGCCGGTTATGTCTCAGCTGTCGATCGGACATTACTTCCTCTGTTCCGGCATTCCGGCGGAGGAGATCTGGTTCACGTCTGAAGGCTTCGCTCAGGCACTTGTCGCGCTGCAGCGCCGTTACGGCTTCGATGGCATTCTGGTGAATCTCGCCGGGCGAGATCCCGCATACGAACGAATGATCGAGCGGGTGGATCATCGCGAGACAGAAACGATTGTCGGATGGAAGAATGGGAACTACACCATCCTCCCGCACGATGACAATCCGCACTACTATCTGGCAGACGGTTCACGGTACTTTCCTGCGTTCGAAGATCTCGACCCGGAACGCCTGTTCTATATCGATCCGTGGAATCTGACCGATATCACCTATCCCTTCACGTGGGATTTTGAGGAGTCGCCGAGACCCGACGCCGACTTTTTTCCTCCGCATCACCTCGACACGGTTCGCGCGACTCGCAGAATTACTGGTGACCAGGTCTCGGTGCACGGCGAGGTATTCTCTCCCTGGTCACAGTTTCTGGAACTGCTGAACCACGAGCATGCGCTGCTGGCGATGATGCTCGATGCCGGCAAGGTGAAGGCGTGTCTCGATCGAATGACGGACGGAGCGATCGAATTGGGGAAGCAATTGCACAGTGCCGGCGTCGATGCGATTCTCGTTTCTTCCGCGTTCGCCGGCTCAGGATTCATCTCGCGCGAGCATTATCGGGAGTTCGTCCTTCCGTTCGAGAAGCGATTAATCACAGAAATACAACGACACACGACGCTCCCGGTGTATACGCACACATGCGGGAGCATCGGAGACCGGTTGGACCTGATGATGGAGACGGGAACCAACGGCATCGACACCCTCGACCCGCCGCCGCTGGGAACGGTCGAGCTTGCGGAAGCAAAACGCATCTTGAACGGACGAACATTCATCAAGGGCAACATCGACCCGGTGAATACGTTGCTTGCTGGAACGACTCAAGCAATTCAGGAGGACGTTCGGAAAAGACTCGAGATCGGAATGCCTGGAGGCGGGTACATCCTCAGCACCGCATGCTCCGTCGCACCGCGTACACCCCCCGAACACATCGAACTCCTCCTTCCACTCGCGGAACAATATGGGAGATATGAGTAAGCCATATCGATCCCCCAATCAACCTGCCTTTCCTCAATCACCAAATGCTCAACTCACCCAATTCTCTTCCCCTGCTTTCCCTCCTCTCCTCCGGCCGCGTCCTTCTTTCCGACGGCGCGATGGGAACAGAACTCCAGAAGCGCGGACTTCCGACGGGGGGATGTCCCGAACTCTTCAACGTGACGCATCCTGAGATCGTACAGGCGATTCACCGGGACTACTTCAACGCTGGCTCCGATCTTGTGGAAACGAATTCGTTCGGCGGGAACCGCTCACGCCTCGCGATGCATGGCCTGCAGGATCGCGTTCGCGAACTCTGCAAAGCCGCGGCGATGAATGCACGGACCGTGTGTCCTCCGGGGAAATTCGTTGCTGGTTCCATCGGGCCAACGGGCGATCTGCTGGAACCCTTAGGCGATCGGACGCTGGACGATACCTATGCGATCTTCGCAGAGCAGGCGGAAGCACTTGCAGAGGGAGGCGTGGACCTTGTTTTCGTTGAGACGATGATGGCGGTTGAGGAGGCCGAGATCGCTGTCCGCGCCGCCAAGGAACGTACAGGATTACCCGTCGCCGCAACGATGACGTTCGAGAAAGGGAATGCCGGATTGCGGACCATGTGGGGTGTCGATACGGCAACGGCGATTCAGCGTCTGACCGATGCGGGTGCGGATGTGCTCGGCGCGAATTGCGGGAAGGGATTTGAGGAGATGATCGAGATCGTCGCCGAAATGCGCCCTCTCACCGACAGGCCGATCGCTGCCCAGGCGAACGCAGGCCTTCCGGAATGGGTGGACGGCATCGCTGTCTATGTACAAACCCCCGAGATCATCGCGCCAATGGCGGAACAACTGCTTCGTCTGGGCGTCAATATTCTTGGTGGATGTTGTGGAACCGGACCTTCACATATCGCGGCAATGCACAAGCTTGTCATCGCGAAAAATCGCTCCTGATTTTTTCCTATCTTACCCTATCGACCACTCATTCCCGTTGCGAGATTCATGAGAGTTCTGGCGTTGCTCCTGCTAGCGTTGCTGTGCTCCTCCGTTGGAGCGGGGCAGGAACTGCTCCAGCCGGATACGCTCGCCGCGGCGGCGATCGACACGGCACGAGCAGACATCGATACCATCGTCACATACTCTGCGGTGGACTCGATCAACTTCACCGTCAAGGCCCGGCAAATGGATCTCTATGGCAAAGGGGAGACCAACTACCAGGCCATAGGACTGAAAGCAGAACGCGTCAGTCTCAACTGGGAAGACGCGACCTTGACGGCGTACGGCGTGCAGGACACGACGAAGCGCGATACGACCATTGGACGGCCGATTCTTCGAGATGAGGGGGAAGACTACAACGGCGACCTCATCCGGTACAACTTCCGCACACGGAGAGGGAAGATCACTGTCGGAACGACGGAAATGGATGAAGGATTCTACCGCGGCGGCGAGATCAAGAAGGTGGAGCCCGACGTCCTCTACGTCGCGAATGGGCGCTATACCACGTGCAGTGCACCCGACCCGCATTTCTACTTCGCGAGTCCAAGGATGAAGGTCTACGTGCGGGACCAGGTCGTTGCCGAGCCTGTCTATTTTTACATTGCGGACGTTCCGCTCTTCGCGCTCCCCTTTGGCGTCTTTCCCAGCAAGGGGGGGCGCGCATCCGGCATCATCCCCCCTGTGTACGGCGAGGATAATCAGCGCGGCAAGTATTTCAGCCGCTTTGGGTATTACTGGGCTATCAGCGATTATCTTGATTTTGCCACCGCGTTCAGCTATTACACACGTGGAGGATGGGAGAATCGTTCGAACTTCCGATATCGCCTGCGATACAACTTCTCAGGTGGGCTGGATGCAAGGATCACCCAGAAGCACATCGGCGAGCGGAGCGATCCGGATTACAACGAGCAGCAGGACTACTACGTTTCCTGGGTTCACGGACAAGAACTGACGCCCTCCTCTCGCTTGGATGTCAACTTCACCTTCACGAGCGCAAACTATCTTCGCAACTACAGCACCAATCTCACGGAGATCCTTTCACAGGACATCTTCTCGAATGCGACATATTGGAAGACCTGGGAATCCTCCAACCGAACACTCAGCGTCAACATCTCTCGACAACAGAACTTGAGCACCGGGAACATCAGCGAAGCGATTCCCAACATCTCCTTCACGCAGAACCGCATCTTCCCCTTCAAGTCCAAGTCCCGCTCCCGCGGACTGACCGGCGGATCGAGCGAAAGTGCATCGATGCTCGAGATGCTCGGGTTGGATTATAGCGCTTCATTCTCCAATCGTCGCACCAAGACGCAACGGAGGGATTCGGTCCTTGCCCCCGGAGCGACCGACTATACTCAACTCAAGGAGTATCAACAAGACGCCACGCAAGCCCTGCGGCAGTTCGTCTCCGTTTCGGTTTCTCCGAAACTCGGCCGCGTCACGGTGACGCCGTCGCTGAACTTCGAGGATAGTCGCGAATTTGGACAGTACGACATTCCAACCGTCGATGCCGTCCGAACAGCGTTCGCATTCCGGGACAGCACAAGCCGTCGTGCAGCCGGCCGCATTTCCGCGGGACTCTCCGGGAGCACGCGCCTCTTCGGGATGATGCAGCCGCAGGTTTTCGGCATCACCGCATTCCGCCACACACTCTCTCCGTCCGTGGGCTTGACGTACAGCAAGCAGGTGTACGGCGACCGGATTCCGAAGTATTCGTTCGTCGGCTCCATGGGCGTATCGAACAATTTTGAAATGAAGGTGAAGTCCACTGATTCGACGAAGCAGGATCAGGAGGAGAAGATTCAGCTCCTGAATCTCGGTGCGAATCTTTCGTACAACTTCGCAGCCGATTCGCTTCGCTTGAGCGATTTGAACTTGAATTTCCGAACGGACATCGGACGGGTATTGAACGTCAGTGGAAGCGCATCGTACAATTTTTACGTGTACGATCCGAGTGCGCTTGGGGGAAATGGGGCTCGCGTGGACCGCTTTCTGCTGTCTGATCGAGGGAAGATCGCGGACTTGACGAGCTTCTCGCTGAGCATTGGCTCTTCCTACCAGGCCGCCAAGAAGAGCACGCCATCCAGCGAAGGAATCCCCGAGGACGTCCAAGCCGAGCAGGATCAGCTTTCCAACAACACCGGATTTGCCGCACAGAAAAAGACCTACTATTCCATCTATGACCGCGAAGATGCCGACTTCAGCATCCCGTGGAGCATCTCGTTTGGGTATACCTTTGCACAGAGCCAACCGACGCCGAAAGCGATCTACCGAACTTCGTCACTCAACTTCACACTCTCATTCAACCTGACCGACAAGTGGCAGATCGCGACGACCGGAAGCTATGACTTTGTGAACAAGAAGCATTTCATTCCGTCGGTTGATATCACGCGGGATCTTCACTGTTGGGAGATGCGGTTCTCCTGGCGCCCCATGGGATACTGGGCAGGCTACCGGCTCGAGATCCGTATCAAGGCCCCGCAACTCCAGGATATAAAAGTCACCAAGCAAAGCAGCGCTCGTGGGGCGTATTATTGAGCACCTCACAAAAAAGCCCATCCTCGTTCTCCAAGGATGGGCGTTCTCGTTGAATCCCTCGCTCGCCGTTACGCCGATTTCCGCTCCTCATACAAATAGATCGGCTCCTTCTGCTTCAGGATCGCGTCCTTCGTAATGATGCACTTCGACACGTTCCGCCGCGACGGTAATTGATACATGATGTCCAGCATGATGTTCTCAATAATGGACCTCAGCGCCCGCGCACCCGTCCCGCGTTCCATCGCCCGCTCGACCACCGCCTTCAGCGCCCCCTCCTCAAACTCCAACTCGACCCCTTCGATCGCCATCAGCTTCTGATACTGCTTCACCAATGCGTTCTTCGGCTCCGTCAGGATATTGAGCAACGCCGATTCGTCCAGCGAGTCCAGCGTCGCCGCGACCGGCAATCGACCGACGAATTCCGGGATAAGGCCGAACTTGAGCAGGTCGTCCGGCTCGATGTGCTGCAACATCTTGTCGCGGCTGCGTCCCTTCTTCCCGCGTATTTCCGCGCCAAAGCCCATCGGGTTCTGACTGACGCGCCGCTCGATGATCTTGTCCAATCCCTCGAATGCGCCGCCGCAGATGAACAGGATATTCTTCGTGTTGATGTTGATGAGACTCTGCTCGGGATGCTTGCGTCCCCCCTTCGGCGGCACGCCGGCGATCGTTCCCTCGAGGATCTTCAGCAGCGCCTGCTGCACCCCTTCGCCCGAGACATCGCGGGTGATCGATGCACTGTCGCTCTTCCGGCTGATCTTGTCGATCTCGTCGATGTAAACGATGCCGCGTTCCGCTTTCTCGACATTGTAGTCAGCGTTCTGCAGCAAATACACGAGGATCGTCTCGACGTCGTCGCCGACGTATCCCGCTTCCGTCAATGTCGTCGCGTCGGCAATGGCGAACGGCACGTCGAGCACGCGCGCCAGCGTTTGCGCCAGCAGCGTCTTGCCGGTTCCCGTCGGTCCCACGAGAAGAATGTTGCTCTTCTCGATCTCGACGTCGTCGAAGTTCTGCAGCGCGTCGTGTGAATCGATCCGCTTGTAATGATTGTAGACGGCGACCGCCAGCGTTCGCTTGGCAGTGTCTTGACCGATGACATACTCGTCGAGCGCGTTCTTGATGTCGACGGGGGTCAGGGATCGCCGTGCGCCGGTCTTCCGGGCGTTGATCGCGGCAATGTTGTTGCGGATGATGTCGACGGAACTCGCGACGCAGAGGTCGCAGATGTAGACATCAGGGCCGGCAATGATGCTGTTGACTTCTTCCGGCGAGCGACCGCAGAAGGAGCACGCGATCTTGTCACCCTGTTTGTTCTTGGTGTTCATGCGGTGAGCAGTTGAGGGTCCCCGTTATTTTTTCGGCTCGGTCGTCCGTTTGACGAGCACGTTGTCAATGAGGCCGTATTCTTTAGCCTCCGCGGCGGCGAGGTAATAGTCTCGATCGGTGTCCTTCTCGATCTGTTCGAGCGCGCGCCCCGTATGCTGGGACAGGATCTCGTTGATCTTCCTCTTCGTCTTCAGGATCTCTTCCGCCTGAATGCTGATGTCGGAAGCCGTTCCCTGGACGCCGCCCCACGGTTGATGGATCATGATGCGGGCATTCGGCAGCACCATCCGCTTGCCCTTTGCGCCGCCGGCGAGCAAGACCGCCGCCATGCTGGCCGCCATCCCAATACAGATCGTGGAAACGTCTGGCCGAATGTACTGCATGGTATCGTAAATGGCAAGGCCGGCCGAAACGCTTCCCCCCGGACTGTTGATGTAGAGATGGATGTCCTTGTCGGGATCTTCGCTCTCCAGGAAGAGCAGCTGGGCAATGACCAGGCTTGCGATCGTATCATCGACCGGCATGCCGAGGAATACGATACGGTCCTTCAGCAAGCGGGAATAGATGTCGAACGCCCGCTCGCCGCGGCCGGATTGTTCGACGACGATCGGGACCAACTGGTTGTACAGCTCGTACGGTTTTGCCATGGATTCTGGATTCCTTTCAGGCGTGAGTTCGATCAGGCTGCAGTCTGGTCCGGCACTTCCTTCACGTGTGCCGAATCGACCAATAATTTGATGAGCTTGTCTCCGACGAGCCGGTCCTTGATCTGGTCGGATGTCTTGTAATAGCTGATGAGGCGCTCCTTGTCGATCTTGAGCCGCTCGGCTTCGCGTACGGCGAGCGCGTCCAGGTCCTCGTCCGCCGGCTTCAATCCTTCGGCGGCGATGATCTCCTCGCGCAGCAGCGCCCACTTCGCCTGTGCGGTCGCATAGGCCCGGTTCTGTTCCCGGAAGCGCTCCGCGTCAAAATCCGCCGGCAGCTGCTTCTGCGGATATTCCTGCTTCATCTCTTCCATGAGACCATCGAGCACGCTGCTGACGAGCGAATCGGGGACCTGAAACTCATGCCGCTTCAACAGCTCGTCGATGATGCCGTTCAGCACCTGACGCTCGGAACGGGACCTCCAATACTCCGTCACGTCGTTCGTGATGTTCGTCCGCATCTCTTCGACCGTCTTGATCTTTTCTTTCGTGACTTGCGCAACGAAGGCATCGTCGAGCGTTGGAAGCGCGACGCGTTCGATCTTCGTCACGGTGAGGTTCGTGTTGACCGAATGCATGTGCTCGCCGTGGGGATGCTCGAATTGGACGCGTGTTTCCATCCCGACCGTCGCGCTCTTGAGTGCGTTCTTGAACGGCTCCTCCAGCTGCTCGTCTGCGAGATAGAACCGGACCCCTTCGTTCTTCTTGCCGATCAGCGGAGTCCCCGTCTCATCAAGATCCTGCATCGTGACGGTGACAACGTAGTCGGCGGAATCGACTTTCTCGGCGGGCTCGAGCTTCGAATGGATGCGTTGCAGCCGCTCAAGCTCGTGCGTGATCTCCGCCTCCGTCACGGAATGAACGGGCTTCTCGACGTGAATTCCCTTGTACTCCTTCAGATGGATCGTCGGACGGATGTCGTACCGCACGACGCATCGGAATTGCTCGCCGCGTTTGTAGTCCATGTCCACGAGCGCCGGATCGCCGATCGGCTTCAGGTCGTTCTCTTTGACGGCCTTGCGGTACAGATCATTCGCCAGATCCTGAAGCGATTCGTGTTCGATCAGCTCGCCGTAGAGCTTCTTTACCAGGTCGAGCGGGGCCTTCCCTTTGCGGAAGCCGCGGATCTCGATCTTCTTCTGGTAGTCGCGGTATGCCTTGTCGAAATGCTCCCGGAGGTCTTCAGGCACTGCGATGATCTCAACTTCGCGTGAGACCTCGGTGAGGTTCTTGACCGTTATGTTCACTGCGTTGTCCTTGCCTGTGAAAGAGTCGTTGCGTGGGCGGAGGGGGAGTTGAACCCCCACAGGTTTCCCTACTAGCTCCTAAGGCTAGCGCGTCTGCCAATTTCGCCATCCGCCCTCCTCTAAAAAAAATCCCCAATCGGGAGAAGAAGAGCGGCATTTCTCACGATTGGGCTTCAAAATATACGGATGGATTGTTTGAAATGCAAAACACATCGGCATTCCTGCTATTTCGTCCCCGCTTGAAGCTGCTGGAGCGACTTCATAAGATCCACCGCGAGTTGGTTCGCCGGATCGAGCTTCATCGCCTCGCCGAGGCATTGTCGTGCCTTGGAAAAGTTCTTCTGAGCTTGATAGGCGAGTGAACATTGAACCCACGCATCATAGCTCCTCGGATTGTGTGTCAGGGCTTTCTCGTATTCAGCGACCGCGCGTACGGCATCTTTGCGCACAAGATACGTCTTCCCGAGATTGAACCGCACTTCCCAGCAATCGTTCCCGCGGCTCAGGGCGGCTTGGTAGACGGTGAGCGCGGGTTCGTACATGTTGTCCCGCACGAGCATCGAGAATGCCTCGCGATAGGCGGTCAGGAAAAGGGTGTCGAGCTGGTACGCCGTCTGGAAAGAATTCAGAGCGCGAATGTTGTCGTTCATGCGCACATACGTCGTTCCCACACCATAGTACCCGTATGCGAATGTCGGCGCCAGGAGACTGAGCAACCGATACGTCTCGTGCACACCCGCGGTGTCGAGCTGGCCTTCCCGCTGCTGCCCTTCCGCAAGGAGTTGAACGATGTCCGGATGGGGGGGATTCTCACGCATGCCGATGAAGACGCGCATCAGGTCGTACTGACGCGTCAGGTCTGCGTCGTAGCTCGTGCGGACGATCGTTGCGATCTCGGTCCGGGCAAGCGCAAGCGATCCGCCGAAATACTCTCCGGTTGCGCGGAGCATGGAATAGTACGGAAGAGGAAAGGCCGCGCTGTCCTTGCGGAGATTCGGAAGGAACTCCGGAGGGAAGAGCGGCGCACGCCGGGAATGACGTTCAAGACAAATGCGGATGAAGGTCTCGTATGATTCGGTCAGGTTCTGTCGCGCAAGCCGCTCCTGCGTCTCCGCGGGGAGACGAGGTGCAAGACTTCCAGGGATCGTATCGGCTGGACTGACGGAAGCGAACGCGAGTACAAGGGCTTCGATTATGTCCTGATACCGGAGCGCGTTCTTGCCGTAGAACGATCCCTCGAGGATCCAGCGGATGGTGTGGTCGTCCAGAGCCCGTTGCAGCGAATCACGTGCAACGGCAAGCCGCAGTTCGGCCGCATGCGTCGCTTCCATCAGATCCGCGATCACAGGGAGCGATGAAGTGATCTGCAGATCAGGACGCGGAAGCGAGTCGAGGACGAATCGGAATGCGGGCCGGAGCGAATCAACTCGAGTGATGCGCTCTCGGAGTGTCTGCGGTTCTCCGGGAAGGAACGATTCAAGGGCATTGCGTGCCTCGTCAAGATGCGCGCGAAATGCCGCGGTGCGAGCGGATGGAAAATCCTCGAACGACGGATAGATCCTGAATGCATCCTGTGTGAGCACCTGGTTGCAGAGGTCGATGATCATCGTCCATGCGCTCTCCCGCTGCGCTCGCTCCAGCCGCTCGCGAATCTGGCTGTACGATGAGTATCCCGGCCAGAGCTCTTCCGGGACGGTCATCTCGGCACGGTAAGTGGAATCGCCGCTGACAAGGAAGAACGAGAAGGGCTGATGGATCTTCAACGCTTTCGGAAATCCAAGGAGGATCGTCCCGTTGACGATCTCTCCCTTCCAAACGATGGCGTATGTTCCATCGTCTTGTTGAATGGAAAGGGGCAAGAGTTCATCGGCGAAGAAGTCTGCATCGATCTGCCAGTCGGTTGTCGGACTGCAGAGAACGTAATAATATTCCCCCTCGTTCACGTTGTCGCTCGTGAGCGGTTGAAGTCGGAGTTCGTTCGCCAGTTCAAGTCGGACGATGCGGGGTCCACCGAAATTCAGGAATCCTGACTTCGCCTTGACCATCAGGTCGACGGAAGGAGCCTGTGCAAAAAGCGTGGTGACGAAAAGTAACGGCCAGGATCGTCGCAGGAGGGATGATGTCATGGTGTGCGCATTCTCGCAATAAGGCCCGAACGGGCTGGATTAGCGAAAAAATATAGAAATTGAGGTTTGCAGAAGCAATTCAAGTAATTATTTCTGATGGAAGATATTACCTGAGGCGGTAAAAAATACCATCGCCATCAACAAACTTCAGAGATGGGTATTGAAATTTGAACGAAAACAGTGTATTGTTGAATCAGACTTCGTGGCATCCGCTGGTACAGGAGTTGGATATTAGGACACCAAGCTTAGAATCAGAACCGAATAGTTCACTATCCCATAATCAACACTCTGGAGGTTTACCATGGGTCAACAGCAGCTTCTTCTCATCATCCTCGGCGTTATCATCGTCGGTATCGCCATTGCGGTCGGTCTGAGCCTCTTCTCCGCTCAGAGCATCCAGGCAAACAAAGATGCCATGATCAACGACCTGAACAACATTGCGGCGCATGCCTATCAGTTCAAGATTCGTCCTTCCTCGATGGGCGGCGGCAGCGGCGCTTACACGGGCTACACGATCCCGGTGAAGATGGCCACGAACGAGAACGCGACTTACACCGCCACGGCTGGTGCCGCGAGCGTTGCGATCGTTGCGACCTCCGTTCAGAATTCCACGAACACCATCAACGTCACGGTTGATAGCGACGGTAAGCTGGGAAGCTGGCAGTACGCGGGTGACTTCCAGTAAGCCGTTCCGCAGCAGAACGGTAGTACCGATCATCTCCATCCCGGTCCTCGTCGGACCGGGATTTTTTTTGCCCATCCGCCGGGAACCCGCCGGCGTCCCCCCTCGTCTATACTCTCGATATGCCACCACGAGCAGAGCGGAATGCCTGTCCACAACCAATTCACAGGAGGTAGCACCATGAACCAATTCGACAAGTTGATGCTTCGGGTCGCCGCGATCATGCTCGTGCTTGGAGCGTTCGTGGCGACTTCGTTTGCGCAGTCGGCGGAGAAGCCCAAAAAAGAGAAGGCAAAAGGCTGGATCGGCGTCTCCATTCTCAGCATCGCAGAGGAATCGGATGAGGAAGACGCCACGGCACCCGAGGAAGGTGCTCGGGTCGAGAGCGTCGTCAAGAAGAGTCCGGCCGATTCTGCGGGGCTGAAAGAGGGGGACATTGTGATCAACTTCGGCAGCACCGCCATTGCAGAAGCCGAAGACCTCTCGAAAGCCGTGAGCGCAACAACGCCCGGGACAAAGACGACGGTCACCGTGATGCGGAATGGCGAGAGGAAGACATTGGGTATCGTTGTCGGCACAATGAAGCCGTCGGTCATCAAGATCCGCAAGCCTGGATCGCTCGGAATGGGTATCCCGCCGGTCGCCCCCGAGCGGCACATGATGATCCTTCGTGGCAATCGGGGAACGCTCGGTATGGAGGTGCGTGAGTTGGGCGAGCAACTGGCCGAGTACTTCGGCGCTCCCGATGGCGAAGGAGTCCTCGTGGAAAACGTGAAGAAGGAAAGCCCTGCCGAGAAGGCCGGGTTCAAAGCAGGCGACGTCATCGTTCGTGCGGGAAAGAAGTCCGTCGACGAAGTGAGCGATATTCACAAGGCTCTTCAGAAGCTGGAAGCCGGCGATAAGATCGACTTCGAGGTCATCCGAAAGGGAACGAAGAAGGTCTTGTCGGCGACCCTCCCAGAGGCTGACGAGGTGAGCGAAGATGTCTTCCATGTCGCGCCGCGCATGCGATGGTTCCACGGCGACGGAGGATCGTTCGACGACGCCTTGCATCAGTTCAATATTACTGTCCCGCGTCAGGATGAAAAGGAAATGCAATTCGAGGTCCAGCGTCTGCAGAAAGACTTGCAGGAACGTAACTTCGACCTTCAGAAGATGCAGAAGCGCAAGATCCGTGTCTCGGTCGATGACGAAGTGTAGTCATTTGTGACCGACCATCGACGTCCGGCGCACGCAAGGAACCTGCGCCGGACGTTCTTGTTCCTCCCTTGCCTCTCTTGAAACCTTGCCGTACCTTTTTTCAGGAGAGCAAGGACGTGCCGAAGCCCCACACCCCCGATTACCGAAGGATCCTCGACCTGCTGACCGACCTCGTCCTTGTGATTGACAGGGATGGGTACGTCATTGCGGCGAATGCGTCTGCCACAGCCGTCCTCGGCGTACAACCGCACGACCGTCCCTACCTCTTGCGGACACTCCTGCCGGCGAGCGAGCACGACCGATGCGACCTGCTGCTACGGGAATGGACCGACCACCATCCGATCGAGACTCGATTCATCACAAAGGACGGCGCCGAACTTGACGTGTCAATTGAGGTCCAGCCCCTCGAACCAGGCTCGAACGAATTCCTTGTCGTTTTCGCGCGCGACATCACGAGCCAGAAACAACGCGATCTCGACTTCCTCCGGTTTTCAAACGTCATTCATCACACCATCAATCCTATCCAGATCACGGATGCGGAGGGAATGATGGTCTATGTGAATCCGGCGTTTGAGCGGATCACGGGGTACTCGAAGGAAGAACTCATCGGCAAGAATCCCCGCATCCTGAACAGCGGCAAGCACCCGGCGGAATTCTGGAGCGGTGTGTGGAAGCACATCGCCATGGGTCAGGTCTGGATGGGACGCATCGAGAACACGCGGAAGGACGGGACGCCATTCTATAGTGAGCTCGTCATTTCACCGATCGTCGACATGCAGGGACACGTCGCGGGATATCTGGGCGCGCATCGCGACATCACCGAGCAGAAGATGCTGGAGCAGCAACTCGTCCGTTCGCAGCGCATGGAGAGCATCGGAACCCTCGCGGCCGGCATCGCGCATGAAGTGGGAAACCCGTTGACCGCCATCTCCTCGCTTGTGCAGGTGATCCAGCGAACGAGCTCCGACCCGTTTGCGAAGGAAAAGCTCGAGCTCATCAACAGCCAGGTGAACCGGATCGCGCGCATCATCCGGGAACTCGTCGACTTTTCCCGCCCGTCGACGCACGTCACGAAGCAGACCGAGGTGAACCGCGTCGTCCGCGAGGCGTTGAACATCGTGCAGTACGGGAAGAAGGTCAAGGACATCACATTCAACATCGCCCTGGCGGAGGACCTTCCCGACATCTCCGTCGTGCCGGATCAAGCAGTGCAGGTGTTCATCAATATTCTGATGAACGCCGTTGACGCACTCGAGGGGAAGAAGGGAGCGATCACGCTCGCAAGTGCGTTGGACGAGCGGATGGTGACGGTGATCATTCGGGATACCGGACGCGGCATCGAACCGGCGGATCTCGAAAAGATCTTCGAGCCGTTCTACACAACGAAGGCGACGGGGCAGGGAACCGGCCTCGGATTGTGGGTCAGTTACGGGATCATGAAGAGCTTTGGCGGCGATATTTTCGTCGAGAGCGATCCGGGCAAGGGAAGCACGTTCGCGATCAGTTTCCCCAGGAAGGACAGTTAGATGGTACAGCGACTTCTCGTTGTCGACGATGAGCAGATCATCCGCGAGTCTCTCTCGTTCATCCTGAAGAAAGAGGGATACAGCGTCGAGGACGCGCCGAACGGCCGCGATGCATTGACGCGGCACGAGGCGAATCCGTTCGACATCATCATCACGGATATTGAAATGCCGGAGATGAAGGGGGTCGAACTGCTCCGGCAGATCCGCCAGCGGACGCCGCAGGCCCTCGTCATCATCATCACCGCGTTCGCATCGGTAGAGACGGCCATCCAGGCACTTCGCGAAGGGGCATCGGACTACATCCTCAAGCCGATCAACTTTGATGACCTGCTCTACCGGGTGAAGAAGCTGCTTGAGTATCGTGCCCTGGCGACCGAGAACTCACTCCTTCGGCAAGAACTCCAGCGCACGTACGACTTCGACCAGATCATCGGGCAGAGTCAGTCGATGAAGCGGGTCTTCGAGGTCATCCAGCGCGTGGCAGCGAGTGAAGGGACCGTGCTGATCACGGGCAAGAGCGGCACGGGAAAGGAACTGGTTGCGCGCGCGATCCATTATAACAGCGGGCGGCGCGAGAAACGATTTGTCCCTATCAATTGCGGCGCGATCGTCGACACATTGTTCGAAAGCGAGTTGTTCGGTCACAAGAAGGGGTCGTTCACCGGCGCGACGATGGACAAGGACGGATTGCTCCGTGTTGCGGACGGAGGAACGGTCTTTCTTGACGAGGTGAGCGAGATCCCGCTGCCGCTCCAGGTGAAGCTGCTGCGTGCGCTCGAGCAGCGGGAGATCACGCCGGTCGGAATGACGGAACCCATCAATATCGATGTGCGGATCATCGCGGCGACGAACAAAGACCTTCGCAAGGAGATCGAGGAAGGCCGCTTCCGCGACGATCTGTTCTACCGGCTCAACGTGGTAGAGATCGGATTGCCGACGCTCAAAGAACGACCGGACGACATCCCGGTGCTCGCGCAGCATTTCCTCGAGGCGTTCAAGAAGCAGATGAGCAAGCCCATTCAGGGATTCTCGAACGACGCGATGCGTGCGTTGCTGAACCACAATTGGAAGGGAGAAGTGCGCGAACTCGAGAACGTCGTCGAGCGGGCGGTCATCTTCTGCGACGACGACTTCGTGAAGAACGAGCACCTGCCTGAGTACATCCGGCCCGCCGATGATGCGGGAGCAGCCTTCGTTCCCGCGGCGGGGAACTCCCTCAAAGATGCTGTGAAGCAGTTCGAACGCCAGTTCATTCTGCAAACGCTGGCCGCGCATCAGCAGAACAAGGAGGTCACAGCAAAGATCCTCGGCGTCAGCCTTTCCTCACTGTACCGAAAGATCGAGGAACTTCAGATACCGGCCAAGTAGTCCCGCCCCAGAAATCCTCGATTCTGTTCTAATTTGTGGGAAAGCCTTTCTATCGGCTTTCCCAATTCCAGAAATCCCGCAGTTTCCTGTATCGCATCCTCCACGTTTCTTCGAAGATTCCCGCTCCGGCGTTTTTCTCCTGCTGGCACATTCCTTGCACAATTTCGCCGGATGCCCGATCGTTCGAACTGCATCCGGGGAGTAAAACTATGAAACTCCGTTGGTGGTTGCTTGGCACCGTCGCCGTGGCGGTTGGCGGTGCGTTCTTGTTGTCTCACGTATTGGGTGGCAAAGAGCCGATGTTTTCGTTCGAGAATGACAACGAACAGAAGAGCCTCGGTGAGTTTCCGCCTGTTGTGCCAAACTCGGCGTTCGAAGAGATCGATTTTCTTGCGTAACCGCAGTCCCGAACGCCTTCATGATTCAATCCGCACGTGAAGTGACTCAGCCGCTTCCGCATACCATGGTGCGCCCATCCGGACGTCGCAAACGCGTTCTGGTGTTCAGTCCGGACGCCGACCTTGCCCGGTTCTTGATCCTCAATCTGGAGGACCGGTTCGAGATCGTGCGGGTACACACGCTTGCGGAATTCGAGCAGCACTTCGAAACACCGGCGCCCGATCTCGTGCTGGTGGATTTGTATACGTATTCGGCGGACGTGGTCAAGCAGCTGGACATCGTCCGCCGTCATGCAGATGCAGTACCCATCATCGTGTTGCGCGCCTACGTGTCTCTGTCTCCTGAAACGGATCGAGCGATTGAAGAGATGGCCGATCACGTTTTCTACAAGCCGGTGGACGTGGAACTGATCACACAAGCGATTGAAGGTCGATTGAAGTGAGAGGGTGCTGGAGAGCGTGTTTGTGAGCATTGTGCGTTCAGTACAGGAGTAAGACCCGCCGGGTTGCCGCACGCGGCGATGGAACTGCGAACGAGTTCCCATCACCGAAACAGGTGCGCCCGTGAAAACCTTTGTGTTGGAGCGCCAGGGATTCAACGCGCTCTTTGATGCGCTCAAGCGTCGGGGGTATTCGATCCTTGGGCCGACCGTCCAGGACAGCGCCATCGGGTACGGCCCGCTGAGCAGTGTGGACGACCTTCCCATCGGCTGGACCGAAGAACAATCCAACGCGCATTATCGCCTCAAGCGCCGCGACGATTCGGCCTTATTCGGCTACACAGTTGGGCCGAAATCCTGGAAGCAGTTCCTCTTTCCCCCCATCCACCCTCTCTATACCCGCCAGCGAACCGGCAAAGGATTCGCCCCGCCCGGCAAGAACGGCTCCGCGGAAGAAGAAAAGAAGCTCGCCTTCATCGGCGTCCGCTCCTGCGAACTCAGCGCCCTGCTCATTCAGGACCAGGTGTTTCTGGGCGGACCGTATGCGGACACGTACTATCGCACCACGCGCGCCAATGTCTTTGTGGTCGCCGTGAATTGCACGCATGCCGCTTCGACCTGTTTCTGCGCTTCGATGGAGACGGGCCCCCGGGCGACGCGGGGATACGACCTTGCGTTGACCGAGATCATCACCCGCAAGCGTCATTACTTCCTCGCGGAGGTCGGTTCCGACCGCGGCATGAACGTGTTGAAAAGCCTGCCGAATGAGGAAGCGAGCGCGGACGAGATCAAGGAAGCGAAGGAACAAATCGAGCAGGCATCGCGACAGATGGGACGCTCTGTAACGACGGCGGGATTGAAGGAGCTCTTGTATCAGAACTCCGAACATCCGCGGTGGGAGCGAACGGCGCAGCGGTGCCTCAGCTGCGCAAACTGCACGATGGTCTGTCCGACCTGCTTCTGCTCGACCGTTGAAGACGTCACGGATTTGGCGGGTGCGAATGCCACGCGCGTGCGCAAATGGGACTCGTGCTTCACGCTGGAATTTTCGTACATCCATGGTGGGAGCGTGCGGACATCCACCCGTGC
>Ga0105103_10000192_pt1 | contig 33373 bp, 38 predicted proteins | sample PPLLaktember2015_2_FD_79107 | JGI IMG/M metagenome (GOLD analysis project Ga0105103, IMG submission 79107) | Freshwater sediment microbial communities from Prairie Pothole Lake near Jamestown, North Dakota, USA - PPLs Lake P7 Core (6) Depth... | ecosystem: Environmental > Aquatic > Freshwater >...
CACACCCGTGTATGGATAAAAAAAGGGGATGCCTTTCCGTGCAGCAGTGCCGGGTCAGAGCTGGGCGGAGTGCTCCTGCAATAAAATCAGGATGTTCCGGTTCTCACCGCTGTCTTCACGGATTATTCCTGTTTTTATGGTCACCGTACGGTTCCTCCCGCTCTTGGTGGAGACCGTGGCAGACGGGGGCAGGTAATAGATGGCGTCAAGATTCATTATGCTTTTTATGAGGGTATCCACGGGACCGGCTGCTGTTGAAATGGCGGGATTGGTGAGCGTAAAAAAGTTCTTGCCCTGCATCTCTTCACGTGTCCATCCCAGGAGGGTCTCTGATGCGGAATTGGCAAACACGATACTGTTCCGCATATCTATGATAAGTCCTGCTTCAGGAGCTTTGGTAAGGAACAGTTCCAGGCGCTCCCGGTCTGAACCGGTCCGGAATTTCAACCGGTGCTTGTAGATGGCAAACTCGATATTGGAATAGAGTTCGCGGGGATTGTAGGGTTTGACAAGGTAGCTGTGGGAACCGGTCCTGATTGCCCGGCTGACGGTCTCGTCATCAGCGTACGCTGTCAGGAATATGACCGGGACGTCCATGACCGCATTGATCTTTTCCGTGGTCTGGATACCATCGATATCACCCTTGATATGGATGTCCATCAGGATAACATCGGGCTTTTTTTCCATGGCAAGAGCGATCGCCTCGTTGCCGGAGACTGCAATCCCGACTACGGTATATCCCATCTTTGTCAGCGCTGCCTTAATGGAGAGTGCCACAACACCTTCATCTTCTACAATAAGAATTGATTTTTCCTGCATCTGTCTCACACCCCGGGTTTCCGGGTGTATCCTGTATGTCATTTAAGGCTACCCGGCATTATAATAATATCTTCCAGATACACCACCTCTTTTTCTGGCAGGTGAAGGCATTTTAATGCAACAGAGGATACCGGCAGGGATCCCTGCTTCAGGGCATGATCCGAAAAGACCCGATACGCAATTCCAGGATCTCAGATCGAATCACCGGTAACGCTGAATATACGCTTAATCACGCGCTATCTTTTATATAATCCCACCGGTAAGTATCACCTGAGCGTACCGGTTATTCTGGATAATGACTCCTGACAATACAGGGCACCATCCCGGGCCTCAGGCAAACGTGGTGTCATGAAAAATATATCCTGGTGGAACCGTTTCTGGTTGTATATCATCATCGTGTTTACTATCGAAATCGTTCTTGCGACCTTCTTTTCCCTCCGGAGCGGGATTTTGGAGGTCTTTCCTTATCTCTATATTCTCCCGATTATCCTGCTCGCCCGCCTCCATCCCCGGTTTGCTATCTACTTCACGATCATCCTTGGCTGGATCTATCTTGGACTGGTCTTCTTATACATGCCCTTTGACATCAGATCCTTTGCTTCCAGCATCGCGTGGTTTTATATTTTTGTGACCATCGGCGTGGTGATCTCTTCCCTCACTGACTCCAACCAGCAGGAGAAAAAATTCCGGGAGATGTTCGATAATTCTCTTGCCGGGATTTTCTCCTTCGATGTGGACACCCGGAAGCTGGTCCAGTCCAACCTCCAGACTTCCGTCATGCTCGGGTATACTCCCTCGGAGATAGCAGGCTGCTCCCTGTCCACGCTGTGGTGGGATGAAGCCGAATGGGGGGATCTCATAAAAAAAATAGCTGCAGGCAACCGGATCGGAACCACCGAGGTTGCCCTGAAGAAAAAGAACGGGGAGAAGATCTGGGCGCTCCTGACGACATCCACGGCCAGCTCGTCCCTCATTATCTGTTCTGCCATCGACATTACCGATAAAAAAGAGATCAGGGAGAATCTCATCGAGTCCGAGTTGCGGTACCATATGCTCTTTGACAATGCGACGGATGCCATTCTGATCCATGACCCTGCAGGAACGATCCTGAATGCCAACCAGATTGCCTCCCGGCAGTCCGGGTATTCGTTAAGCCGGCTCCAGGAGTTACGTCTCCAGGATCTGGGACTTCTCCCCTCCGGGGGCTTTTCAGCTGACCAGGAGAGGGAACTCCAGTCAAAAGGCGATATCCTGTTTGAATCCCTCCTCATGACCCGCGATGCAATTCCGCTCCCGGTTGAGATAATCTGCAAGATCATCGAATACAATGGCCGGCCGGCTATACTCAGCACAATCCGGGATATCACTGAGCGCAGGCTTGCGCAGGAGGCACTCAGGGAGAGCGAGACGCGGTACCAGATGATCGGTGACCTGGTGCCCTTCGGTGTCTGGGCCTGTGACGCGCAGGGGAACTTCTCTTACCTTTCCGAGTCCTTCCTGTCCGTTCTCGGAACCACGCTCGAGGAATGCAGGAAAAACGGCTGGATGCACCTTCTGCCGCGGGAGGATGTTGACCGGACCATTGCCGACTGGCGCCAGTGTATCCAGACCGGCGCGTTCTGGGACTACGAGTACCAGATCGTGGATAAGAACGGCAGGGTCTTTATCGTGCTGAGCCGGGGTGCTCCCCATACTGACAGCGCCGGGAAGATCTCGTCATGGGTTGGGATCCACCTCGATATCACGGATCGGAAGCGGTACGAGGAACGGCTGGAGGCGTCCCTGCGGGAGAAAGAGGTGATCATCAAGGAAGTGCACCACCGGGTGAAAAACAACATGCAGGTGATCTCCGGCTTCCTTGAACTGCAATCGAACTATATCGACGATCCCAAAGCAGTGGAAAAACTTGTTGAAAGCCAGCGTCGCGTGAGGACCATGGCGCTGGTGCACGAGAAACTGTACCAGTCCAGGACCTTAAGTGCCATCAATGCAGCAGAATATATTAAAAGTCTCATCGCAGACCTGATGAATTCGTACACCTTGTCCACCCGCGTCGCTGTCACCGTGGAGGTTGATGAAGTCAATATAAGCCTCGATATGGCGATCCCCTGCGGGCTCATCATCAACGAACTCGTGACCAATTCGCTGAAATATGCATTCGCGGGTCGTGTGAACGGGAAGCTCTCTCTCGTCATGCACCACCAGGAAGACCATACGTTTTGCCTGACCGTGGAAGATAACGGGGTCGGCCTTCCTCCGGACTATGAAGCCCGGAGCGCTGCAAGCCTTGGCACGCAGCTCATCAATGTTCTGGTCCGCCAGCTGGGAGGGGAGATAACAATCGATAGTACCCGGGGAGCACGGTTTGTTATTGTGTTTCCGGAGAAGTTCTGACTGGTCCTCTTTTTCGCATGGCCGGAATGTGTGGGAGGGGATGGGGGTATCTTCCCTGCATAACCGCTCGGCCGGATACGGTTTACCGACCCGGATGGATGGTTTTACAGCATGGTTGAGGATTTTTGGATTTTATTGAAATGCAATGGAACGGGACCTGAGCATTCACACAATCGGAGGGGCGTTTTTCTCTGCGAAGAGAATTGCAGGTACCCTGCGGATATTGCGCCAGCTCCCCCCTTACTCATGGAAGTCAGCAGACTGCTTCCCTTTTTTACCGAGCACAACAATATACCGGAGCTATCATGGCAAAAGAGATCATCATTGTCAGTACACCGTATGTGCCCGGCTATAAGATTACCAGGACCATCGGCGTTACCTGGGGCCTTATTGTCAGAAGCCGGGGGCTCGGCCGGAATATCACGGCAGGGCTCCGTTCGATTGTCGGGGGCGAGATCCACGAGTACACGGAACTTCTGAACCAGTCCCGGGAACAGGCGCTCGACCGGCTGAAGGAGCATGCGCAGGCCCTGGGGGCGAATGCGATCGTGAGTATGCAGTTTGACTCATCAGAGATCGGGCAGACCATGACCGAGCTGCTCGCGTACGGTACGGCGGTCATCGTCGAGAAGGAAACAACACCTGCAAGCCCGGTCCGGCTCGGGTAAGAACCAGCTTCCCGTACCGGATATAAGGCGGGAAGGATTGATCAGAGATCCGAATTATTGTCGAATTCTTATGGGATCTTTTCGCATAAGAAAGCGCTTCAGATTCGTTACTTTCGCCATTCTCCCTGAGTCAGAGGAGGAAGAGTGATATCCCCAACCCGGCTCCATTTCAGTCTAGGGTTGCTGCTTTTATCACCGGCATATCCCGAAAAGCAGAATTTGAAACTCAGAGAAATGTTAATGGTTTCCCGAATTCCAAAAACGCGAACAAAAATGATCAGGAAGATGGAACCGGAAATGAAGTACGTTGATGGATTTGTGATAGTGGTGCCGGAAGAGAATATGTCCGCTTACCGTGAGATGGCAAAACTGGGAGCAAAGGTCTGGAAGAAGCATGGCGCCCTTGAATATCTCGAGTGTGCCGGGGATGATCTCGAGCCTGAAATGACGGGGATCACCTTCCCCAAGATGGCCAAAGCCAAAGCCGGCGAGACGGTTGTGTTCTCGTTCATCATCTTTGAGTCGCGTGCACATCGCGATGAAGTGAACGCAAAGGTGATGCAGGACCCCCTGATGAATGACCCGGAATTCAAGGATAAGTTGATGCCGTTTGATGTAAAGCGCATGGCATACGGCGGTTTCAAAGTCTTCGTGGAGGCTTAAGGACCCCGGCTTTCCCTGAGCGGAGGCCGGCGATTTTACCGGGCAGAATGGAGAAGCATTCATCAAATCCGTGGAGTGTGCGAAACGATGGAAAGAATCATGCTGGCACTCATGTTCCGGCGTGAGGCGGAGGAGGCAGTGAAATCCTATGTTTCTCTGTTTTCTTCGGTATTTGGAGACTCGAAGATTCTGTGGACAACCTATTATGGCGAGGAGGAACTCGAGGCGCTTCGTGCCGTGCCGGAGATGACGGAGGATATCATGCCCGGGCCTGCCGGGAGCGTCAGGACTATCCGCTTCCTGCTCTGCGGGCAGGAGATCCTTGCCATAAACGGCGGAGGATTTTTGGGAAATTCACTGAAAGTACCTCCCTGTACGTCAGCTGCGATACGCAGGAGCAGATCGAACTGCTCTGGATGGCCCTCTCGCGGGGTGGAACCGAGCAGCCCTGTGGCTGGCTGAAGGACCGGTTCGGTGTCTCGTGGCAGATTGCGCCATCTGTTATCCAGGAGATTATGGTAGGTCCCGACATACAGAAATCCCAGCGGGTGATTCTGGCATTGTACCGGATGAAGAAGATCGACCTGCTGCAGATAATGCGGGCTGCTGAAAGCAGATGAAGGTACCAGGGTCTCAGAACCAGCTCTCAAGGGTCTTCTGCCCGGCCCTGACCGTAAACCCTTCCATGGCCTTGTTCACCCGGTCTTCCGAGAAATCGTACCCGTCGCAGAGCATCCTGCGGATCCCTTCCGGATCCGGGTGTCCTGCCGCGAGAGAATAATCACTGGTCACGGGGGGATGAAGGAACATATCCATCACCGGTAAGGGGTCGAAGTCCGGCTGCTTCTCTTTGAGTTTTGCAGCGAACTCCCCTTTCTGCACTATCTTCAGGCCGGTCTTCGCTCCCACGCCCTCGACACCCGGGTTGAAGTCGGTGCCCACAAGAATGCCGATCTCGATCAGCTGTTCGCGGGTGAGGTGCAGCCCGGACAGAGTGTCGGCAAGCACGATTCTCTCGGGGCTGACGGTAACCTGCCGGCCCCGGATTTTGCGTTTGCCGCTGACGGTCAGGTTCCGGACCAGCAGCGGTGCTCCAAAGAGCAGGGTATCGTAATCCTGCGAGACCACATAGCGGGCGTCCCCCTTCGCCACCATGTAGGAGGCCTGCGCCTCACCCTCTCCGGGCGCCTCTACGATGGGGATCCCCATCAGTCGCAGCAGTTCTTTTGAGGTCGCGATAATGGTTGTATCAACACGGGTCGAGGACCGGGCCTGCCTGTACGCTTCCTCCTCGTCGCCACGCTCAAGCGCTTCCTTCCACTTTTCCCCGGCCGTCTCGCGGACCTTCCTGCGCTCGTCAATGGTCGCCTGCTTGAGTGCGGCCGGTTTTCCGTCAAAAACAAAGACCGGTTTTATGCCCTTTTCCATGAAACTTGCCGCACGGAAGAGGATACCGGAGAGGTGCGATGTGACCCTCCCGCGCCGGTCCATCAGGGGCGTGCCATCAGGCTGCCGTATGATGGTCAGAAACTGGTAGAGTGCGTTATTCGCATCGATGGCCGCGATGCCGGGCAGGGCCTCCCAGGTAACCGGTGTCTTATACTCAGCGATAATGTCCCGTAGTGCCACACCCATGTGCTGTCCTCTCCCGGTTGTATGTTACCGGTATGCACGCCGTGAAAATTCAGCGATCAGCTCATCGAGATGGGAGAGCGCCATGTCGTATTTATCCTGCATCCGGTGCGATATCTCCTCGAGGTTGGTGCGGAGCATCCGTTCGCGGATCACAACACTCCTCTCCAGATGGCGCATCTTGATATTGAGTGAAAGCAGGAGCCCGCCAAGCGCAAGCGTCATCAGGCCAGCGGCAACCGCAATGATGAGATCCTGCCAGAACCTTGTGATGAGGACGAGGGAGGAGATGATCATCACGACGGTAAGCAGGATATCCACCAGGTAATCGCGTATGTCCATGTTTTTAGATGATGAGAGCACACTAATTAAATTAACTACTCTGCCGGAGATTTCGAATGGATACGAACAAGCTGCTCCCCTTCCTTGCAATGTCCTTCCTGCTTCTCGCTGTGGAAGCAGGCGCCCTTCTCCTCGCCCATCCCGTGCAGGCATCCGGCATGGTCGCATTCGATGATCCTGATTCGATGGCAAACCCGGTCATCTTTATTCTCATCATGCTCGCCTTCACCGCTCTCATGCTTGTCCTCATCCGGTATGACTTAAAAAAAGTGATCGCAGCGCTTATCGGCATCTCGATCTTCCTCAGTTTTGTCTATATCTTTTCGGCAGTCGTGTATGCTCTGGCAGGTGAGACGGATACTGGTACCATTATCAGTATTGTCCTTGCCGGGCTTTCGACGATCCTCCTGTATAAATACCCGGAATGGTACGTCATCGATGCACTCGGGATCCTTATCGGGGCCGGCGTGGCGGCAATATTCGGGGCCTCTCTCCAGATCCTGCCGGTGATCATCCTCCTCGTCCTGCTCGCGGTGTATGATGCGATCTCGGTATACAAGACAAAGCACATGATAACCCTTGCAGAAGGTGTTGTCGACCTGAAAACCCCGATCCTGTTCGTGATTCCCAAGCGGCGCAATTACTCGTTCATCAGGGACGGCATCGGGAAACTTGAGGGCGGCGGGGAGCGGGCTGCGTATATCATCGGCATGGGGGACATGATCATGCCGTCGATTCTCGTGGTATCCTCCAACGTCTTCCTCCAGGGGTGGCGGCTGGGTGGCCTGATCAACCTCCCGGCGCTCGGCGCGATCATCGGTTCGCTTGCCGGGCTCCTCCTGCTCCTGTATTTCGTGATGTCGGGGAAACCGCAGGCCGGCCTGCCCCCACTGAACGGAGGAACCATCCTGGGGTTCCTGGCGGGATGGGCAGCGATGGGAATGATGGGGTAGACGGTTGGCCGGGGGCACTCACATTTCGATTGAATAATGTAAAGAACGAATTACTATCGCAATACAAAGAATTCTCCTGGTTTTTTAAAAATCCCCTCTCCAGTCCCCCGCTCCTGCTGTAATACGTCCAAACCACGTTTCGGCAACTGGTTAATGCCGGTTAATGGATTTTAATCTTGCTGAATTGAGCCCTGATTGCCAGAATACCCATATAAAGTGCATTTTTAGGAAAGGCATGTACGAAAATACCCCTATTGTGCACGAAACAGATCCGGGTCAACCGCCGGATTGGCAATCCGGGCCTTTATTGGACCCGGATTCCCCGCCCCGGGATACGGTCGGGAGAGATCCTGAATAAGGGGGATTACGGGTCCGCCTGGCACGAGACTTCGGATCCATATCCGGCGTGATCCGTCCTCCTCTCCGGAAAATCCCCTCTCCGTTCCCCGGCTTCTGCTGGAATACGTCCAAACCACGTTTCGGCCGCTGGTTAATGCCGGTTAATGGATTTTAATCTCGCTGAATTGAGCCCTGATTGCCAGAATACCCTTATAAAGTGCCTTTCCGGAAAGGCATGTACGAAAATATCCCTATTTTACATGAAATTGATCCGGGTCATCCGCCGGATTGGCAATCCGGGCCTTTATCGGACACTGATTCCCCTGCCCGGGATGCAGTCCGGTGAGGATCCCAAAAAAGGGATAGTTCATATTCCCGCCGTCGCTATGGATCCATATCCGGGGAAGGCCCGTCTCCATCACTGCATCCCCCGCCATCCGGGGAGCTTTTGGCTTCATCTGCCACGGGTAGCGGCAGCAAAGGCCGGTAATAGATCGTCCCGTCATCACGGATCTCGACAATGCCGTTCTGCGTGATAAGGAAAAACTGCCAGAGATCCTGAGGCTCGCGGAGCCACAACTCCCACGCCATGACGCGGGTCTGCGGCAACCGGACCATCCGCCCGATATCGCGAGGGTACCGCTTGAGGACATCGCGGGAGCTGAGGTACGACGTTTCGGACCATCGGAGCCGGACGTAAACGTTCCGGCACTCTTCGCATACGATGATGTCGAATGCATCGCTCCTGCCGCCCGGGACCCGGATAATCCCGCCGCGTTTTTTTGCGATCATAACGGCTTCCTTCAGCATCCGGTGCGGTGGCCGGCCTTTGCCTCTCCCGCCCCTGCCAATCGGCTTCGCATTCCCGGACTCTTCCTCCGGCTCTGGCTCAGGTTCCGGTTTCGGATCCGGCGTGCGGGCTGGCTCGCTCCGCGGTGCTGCCGGTTCTTCCCGGATATGCCTCCGCGCCCACTCCAGCTCTTCGTTCTCCTCCTCCTTTTCGTTCTGCGTTCCGTTGACCGCGCTCTCAGGCAGCCTGTCGGGAGGCTCCTGTGTCTCCCCATCTCTCGTTTCGTGGTTCTTCATTCCAGCAACACCTGAATCCTGGACAATTCTATCGGCCCTGCGCAACCCGTCTGCCGGAGCCTCCGCTTCTCGGGTTACCGGGTTATTGTCCCCGTCGCCCCCTGGACGCTTGCCCGGACGGCAGGTAACCTCGTACGATTCCCTGCCGGAAGGATCCTCTGGGATCCCGGGACGCTCTTTTGTCCCAGCGGTCTTGCGTTCCCTAGCGCTCTTTTTTTGCAACCCACGCTGCCCGGCGATCCCTCGCGCCGGTTCCCGCGGCTGCGGACAATGTATCTACCTTCCCACAATGCCCTTACTGGTACAGATGTACCGTCGGGACTGCCGCACGGGGCATGCCGGTCCACGGCGTTGGTTCCGCCGCCCCTCCGCCCGTGTGCAGATGTTCTACGGCACTGCGATTGAATACTTGAGAAAGTATGGTGAGTGTATATATTTGCTGGTTGAATACGATTTTTTGTATTACGTAAGGATGACCGGAGGGGGGGAGATACCCCCACCCCCTCTGCCTATTCCTTCCGCGTCCGGGGCTTCCGGGCCCTCTTCGGCTTGGGCTTCTTTATCGGTTTTCCATCCAGTCCAATCTCGCCCGGTGCTTCCCTGTCACTCTCTTCAGGTTCAACAGCAACAGGGGACCGGATATCCACCACGTTCGTCCCCACCACCGGTTCCGGCTTGTGCGTAAGGATCCCGGTCAGTACTTCCTCAACACCCGTCCCCTCTGCAGTTGACATGGTCTGGTACCCTTCGGCTGCAACAAGATCAGACTTGTTGGCAACGACAATCAGCGGAGTCCTGACCATTCCTTTCACTTCTTCGAGCAGGTTCAGCTGCACTTCCATCGGGTACCCGCAATGCTCCGAGGGATCGAGAATGAACAGGACAACACTTGCCACGTTCATCATGGCCGAGAGCGCCTGCTTCTCGATGGCATTCCGCTCCTCTGCGGGGCGGTCGAGAATACCGGGTGTATCAACAAACTGGATCTTCTCGCGGCCCATGATGCGGTGCCCGACAATGATCCCCTTGGTCGTGAACGGGTAGGATGCAACTTCCGGCTCCGCTGACGATACCCGCCGGATGAACGAGGATTTCCCGACATTCGGGTACCCTGCGATGACAACCGTGAACGTATCCTCGACATGAGGGAGCTGGCGCAGGACATTCCTGACCTCGTTTAAGAAGTGCAGGTCCTTATCTATCTGGTGGACCATTGACGCGAGCCGGGCAACCGCCCGCTTGCGCACGACAAGAGTATCATCCGCTTTCCGGGACTGCAGTACGAGCTGGTTTCCCACCATCTTGGTATGTTTTGCAGCCCACCCTACCGCCCCGAGCGATTGCCGGATCCGGTCAAGCCCGTACAGGATGTCAGCCATCTCACGGTAAAACTGGGGGATGTTGTCGAATTCGGGAAAGCCCCGTATGATATAGACCAGCCGGTCATGGATTGCCGCACCAACTGCCCGGACGAACTCGGTATTGGCGCGTTCCTTGTTGGTCTTCTCCTGCATCTTCTTTGCCGCACGGCGGAAACTCCGGTCAAGGATCTCGTCAGCGGTTGGTACCGTCGGCATTTTCTCGAATTCCACAAATCGCCTACCTATATATAGAATGGACGGTCATACGGTTTATCGTTATGGACTTGTCCCTTATCCAGCGTGATATCCTCATTACCCTGATTACCCTTTATCACCAGCATTCGCACTCGATCAAGGGTGAAGAGATAGCCGACAGGATCCAGCGTAACCCGGGGACGGTGCGCAACCAGATGCAGGCGTTAAAAGCCATCGGCCTTGTCGACGGTGTTCCCGGCCCCAAAGGCGGGTACATCCCCACAGCCCTTGCCTATAACGAACTTAACCTGAATGTCTCCGGTGCAGATTACGATGTCCCCATCCGCAGGAACAACGAAATTGTCCAGGGTGCCAATGTCAAGGAGATCGATTTTACCACGCTCTGTCACCCGGATATCTGCCATGCCGTTGTCAAGCTCGTGGGGAGTGCCAAACTGTTCGAGATCGGTGACCAGATCACGATCGGACCAACCCCGGTTAACAAGCTCCTGATCCGGGGCGAAGTTTTTGGCAAGGACGAAGTGAAACAATCGCTCCTTATCGCTACATCCGAGATGATCTCCCTGCCAAAACAGCCCGTGAGGAATTACATGACAAGTCCGCTCAAGACCCTCCGGAGCCTGGATTCCCTGCAGGACGCGCTCATTCTCTTCAACCACGAGCGTATCCATGGAGCCCCGGTCATCGAGGACGAGGTTCTCTCAGGGATTGTCACCATGAGTGATATCGCGAGTGCTATCGAGAACAACCTTCCGTTAACAACGCCGGTCTCAGAAGTGATGACCCCCCAGGTGGAGGAGGTCGATGCGGATGTGAAACTTTTCGAGGTCATCCGCAGGTTCAAGGAACGGGAGATTGGCCGGCTTATTGTCGTAGAAAATAAGAAACCGGTGGGGATCCTCACCCAGTCTGATGTCATAAGAGTCTTCCTCTCATTGTAAGACACAATATCTTTAGATATTTTAACCCAAATGGTATGAGGTGAATCAGGGTTATGACAGAATTATCGCAGGCTGCTGTAGAACGGATCATCAAAAAAGCCGGTGCTGCACGAGTCAGTGCCGATGCCACGGAAATGCTTTCCACGTACATGGAGGAATATGGCGCCTTTATTGCCCGGGAAGCAAAGAAAATGTCCGACCATGCCGGCAGGAAGACTCTCCGCGGAGCGGACATCCGTATGGCTGCTGAAATGTTCAAATAACCTTTGAACGCATTTCACGCGGAAAATCTCTTTTTCCCGCAAATTCAGAACAGTTTATATATTTATACGTCGCTAAATTTTTTATGACTCGTGTATTTGCCCGCAGCCTTTCAAGAAAAAAGATCATGAGCAATGACGGAAAACTCATCGGAACCTTAAAAAACATCCGGGTCGATTTTGATTCCGGTCAGGTACAGGAAATGATCATCCACCCGGACCAGACATTTTCTACGGATGGTTACAACCTTGAGGATGACAAGCTCCTGATCATCCCCTTTGAAGCGGTAAAGGATATCAAAGACTATATTGTCGTTGACCGCTACCTTGCGCGGAAATAAGGATAATATTTTTCAATCGCTTCCACAAACCCCTCCCCATACTCTTTTCCGGAAACATACCGTGCAACGGCTTTCGTATCCGGGTGTGCATTTGCCACGGTGATGCCGATACCGGCGGTCTTCAGCATCTGGATATCGTTGAGCGAATCCCCGATGGCAAGAAAATCAGCGGGTTTGAGGCCCATCTCTTCTGCGAGAGCCACCAGTGCGGTTCCCTTGTTTATTCCGGGCGCCTGCAGGTGTATGGCATAGCCGGTATCAAGGACCTGCACCGGGTGATTTCGGAGCACTGATTTGACCTCATCAACCGGGACGGTCCGGGCAAAGGCAAGGTCGGCAAAGCGGTAGGGGGCACTGAAGAGGTCGAGTTCCCTTCCGGAAACCCGGAAATGTGCCTGCAGTACTTCCAGTGCCTTCCGGCAGACCATCTGGTCACCCTTGATTCGAAGGGAACCGGAGTACCCCACCCGGAATACCCCGCCGTTCTCGGCAATGAACGTCCCTTTCGTGCCAATCATCTTGGAAAGGGCATCCATAAAACAGGAGGTATTCCCGCTTGCCAGTACAACCTCGGTGCCGCTGTCGACAAGTGACCGGATCAGTTCAACGGATCCGGTACTTATCCTGCGGGAGGGATCGGTGATCGTCCCATCGATATCCGTGAGAAGTGCCTTCAGCACGATTTGAGACCAGCCTCTTCAACCATGAACGGTGCTTCGCCCTCGGGCAGGTTGGGACTGTCAACGAGGCGTGCAATGCGCTTTCCGCCTTTGCTTTTCCTCAGGTAGAGGCGGAAGGTAGCCGTGTGGCCGACAATATTACCCCCGATGGGTTTTGTCGGGTCGCCGAAGAAGACGGCCGGGTTGGACATGACCTGGTTGGTGACGAGCCCCACGGCATTGTGTTCATCGATGAGTTTGAAGAGCTCGTGCATGTGACGGTTCAGTTTCTGCTGCCGGGTAGCAAGTGTTCCCCGGCCTGCATATTCAGCCCGGAAGTGGGCGGTCAGGGAATCGATGATGAAGAGCTTGACCGGCTTATCGCTTCCCTTGAGATCGTTTGCCAGCTCGCGGGAGTTGTCGATGAGGAGCATCTGGTGGTCCGAAGTATGTGCCCGGGCAATATGGATATTATTGAGGAACTCCTGGGGATCCGGGACATCATCAAGACCGAGCCCGTTGACCATCTGCTCGATACGCTCGGGACGGAATGTATTCTCGGTATCGATATAGATAGCACTCCCGTTCAGTCCTCCGTCGTCCTCCGGGAGCTGGACATTGACTGCCATCTGGTGGACGATCTGGCTCTTACCGGAACCGAACTCACCGTACATCTCGGTGATGGCCTGTGTTTCCATACCCCCCCCAAGCAGGGTATCCAGTTCGGGAACCCTAAACGAGAGTTTCCTGATATCCTTGCGTGCCTCAAAGATATCCTTGCCGGTCTTGAAACCGCCGACATTCGCCGCTTCCCGGGCAGCCTTGATGATCTTCTTGGCCGTTGACTCGGAGATCTCCGAGATCTCGGAGAGTTCTGCCGGCGATGCGGTTGCAATACTCTCAACGGAGAGGTAACCGCCTTCCCGGAGTTTGTCTGCCGTGCTCGGGCCAACGCCCGGTAAATCTTCAATTTCCAATGGTCCTTCAGCCATTTCTTATACACTCCTATGGCACAACAACATGTTAAAGACTGGGATATAAACCCCCGTACTGCGCAGGGTGAAAGTAACCCTCAGGATTTCAGCTCGTCCTGAAACTGCAGGACGTTTTGGAGAACGGACTCGGTATCCAGGACAACCGGTTCCACCTGTTCCGGCAGGATCCTGCTGCCGGAGAGAAGCCCGGTTACCGTAACCTCGCTCCCGTGGGTGAAGGTGCCTTCAATAAGGTACCGTTCAGAGCCGTTATCGATGAAGAGGCAGCCCGGGCCGGCAATAATCGTTCCGGAGAATGTTATCGGCTCAGCGATCTCCCCAGGTATCCTGAGCACACTCCCCCGTCCCACACCCAGCTCGATGCCCCCGAACCTGCCCGGTTTCGCCGTGGCATGATAGATCTCGACATGGTCGCCGGGTGATACGGGCATGAGAGCATGTTCCCCCCAGAGCACGATCTTCAGCTCGTCATCAGCATCATGGATGAGGATGTTCCTGACCCATGATAGTGTGCCATTCCGCGTTGAAAAGGAACGCGGCTGCTGCACCTGCTTTACGGTACCTTTTACCGAGTAAATCCCCTGGTCGGCAACGGAATGAAGAGGGGCTAACGGGATGGTAACCTCAGTTCCGGTTACAGAAACCGAACTCTTCTCATCGATACTGTAATCCCGTCCACCAGCCCGGTTGCCGGGTTTTGCATTGGTGATGTGGACCGTTGTGCCGGCCGAAAGCCCGGCAAGCAGTTCCGGCACCCATGCAACGAGCCGGGCTGTCCCCTTACTGTCACCGATGACGGATTCGGCCATCTCACCGGTGCTCCCGTCCCGTTTGGTGAATGTCCGCGGCGGCTCCACCGCCAGCAGGACAGCATCCATCTCGACAGGCTCGGTCGAAAGGTTCCCGGCCCCGTCAGGATTGATGCAGGTGATATCGCAGCCTGCTTTCCGGAGGGCGAGGGCATAGATCTCATGAGGGCCCTTTGCCGGGTGCCGGCCGATGACTTCGAGCACGTCCCCTGCCTCGGTATCCAGCACAGCGCCGGCCTTTTCGTCCCAGAGCACGACCCGGGTCGTGCCGGTCTCGTCGCCAAGGAGAAGCGTGGCAACCCAGCCTTTCTCCCCGTCAGCCCGATCGAACTCCTTTGGATCGGTCTTGTCAAGCACTTTACCGAAAAAAGAGAAAAGGCTGGATTTGGCAAAGAGCCCTTTGATCTTCACATGCTCCCGTCCGAGTTCGCCGACCACCATCATGGCAGCAGTCGGTTCGTCGATCAGGTCCCCGCAATCCTCGATCTTTGCCCCGACGCGCCGTTCAAACTCCTCTTTTGTGATGAGGTCATCGACCAGCGCGTAGTGGAAGAGCACGAGGACTACCCCGGTCACTCCTGCCAGGCCGGGCGTTCCATGGCAGCGGTGATGTCGTGAATCGTCTCGCCCCTGCGCATGAGGCCTGCCTGTGTTCCCTTAATCAGGATCTCGGGGCATCGCGGGCGGCAGTTGTACTGGGAAGACATGGCGTACCCATACGCCCCGGCATCAAGGACTGCAAGGATGTCGCCGGCCGCCAGTTCCGGCAGCTTCCGGTCCGGTGCAAGGATGTCCCCGCTCTCGCAGATGGGGCCGGTCACCGTATATTCTGTGGTGAGCGGTGCATCCGCTCTGTTCGCGACAATGACCTCATGGTAGGCATCATACATCGCGGGGCGGATGAGCAGGTTGAACCCGGCATCCACGTTGGCGAAGCGCTTGTGGGCTTTCTTGGTGGAGTTGACCCGCGTGAGAAGCACGGTTGAGTCGGCAACAAGAGAACGGCCGGGTTCCACCCAGAGTTCCGGTGTGATACCGCAGGCTTCCATGCCGGCTTTGAAGATCGGGACGACCTTTGCGGCATAGTCCTCTGCCGTGGGTGCCGGATCGGTATCATGGTGGTAGGGGATGCCAAGACCGCCGCCGAGATCGATGAACTCAAGTTTTACTCCCATTTCCGTCAGTTCCTTTGCGATCCGCACCATCACCTCAGCAGCACGGGCAAAGGGCTCGATATCGAGGATCTGGGAACCGATATGGCAGTGGATGCCGACCGGCCGGATGTTTTTACAGGAGAGTGCCTCCCGGTACGCGGCTGGGATCTCCTCATGCGGTATTCCGAACTTGCTCGTGGCAAGACCGGTAGCGATCTTCGGGTGCGTGGGTACCTTAAGCGCCGGGTTGACGCGGAATGAGACTTTTACGGTTTTTTTGGCTGCCTTTGCAATCGCATCGAGCTGGTGGAGTTCGTCAAGGGAGTCGAGCGATACCTTGACACCCTTTTCAACTGCCAGTTTCAGGTCAGCAGGGGTCTTGGAACTCCCGTTGAAGAGGAGTTTTTCCGGCGTCATGCCGGCCTCGAGGGCAAGATGGAGCTCCCCGCTGGAGAATACGTCTGCGCCGGCCCCTTTCTGTGCCAGTGCACGCATCAAGGCAAGGTTGCCGTTCGCTTTTGCCGCAAAGAGCACCTGCACTTTCGGGTACCGTGCCCCAAGAGCTTTTTTGTAACTCCCGAACTGCTCCACTACCCGGTCCTCGCTCGTGACGTAGAGCGGTGTCCCGTACTTCTCTGCAAGAGCAACGCAGTCCTGTCCGCCTATATGGAGGTGGCCTCCTTTGATCGTCAGGTGGCTGGCGAGTTTCACAGGCTCATCCTCCTCATCCGTTCGATCGCTTCCTGTATCCTCGCTACCGGGCGGGTTATCGCGAACCTGACGTACCCCTCGCCGCTGGAACCGAACCCGACACCCGGTGTGGCAACGATTCCTGCTTCTGTCAGGAGCCGCCCGGCAAAGGCCATGCAGTCCCTGACCGGCACCCAGACATAGAACGTTGCCTTAGGGAGCGGCACATCAAACCCGAGACCACGCAGGCCTTTTACGAGAACGTCGCGGCGCTCCTGGTAGATTTTACAGGCATCCTTCACACAGTCCTGCGGCCCGGAAAGCGCGGTGATGGCAGCATACTGCACCGCGTCAAAAACCCCGGAATCCACGTTGGTCTTGACCCTGCCTAAGCCGGCAATGATCTCCGCGTTGCCGACTGCCATCCCGATCCTCCAGCCGGTCATGTTGTATGTTTTGGAAAGCGAATGCATCTCGATACCGACCTCCATCGCACCGGGTGTTTCCAGGAACGAAGGAGCGCGGTAGCCGTCGTACGCGATCTCTGAGTAGGCGTTGTCCGAGACCACGATGATGTCGTTCTCGCGGGCAAAGTCCACAACTTCTTTGTAGAATCCGTCGGGAGCTACTGCTGCCGTCGGGTGGTTCGGGTAGTTGATATACAGGATCTTTGCTTTTTTTGAAACCTTCTTCGGGATATCAGCAAGCACGGGAACAAAATTATTCTCCCGCCGGAGCGGCATCTCGTGGACTTTTCCCTCGGCAAAGAGCGTCCCTGTCCGGTACACGGGATAGCCGGGGCTGGGCGCAAGGACATAGTCGCCGGGATTGACAAATGCCTCGGCAATATGGGCGATGCCGTCCTTGGAACCCATCAGGGCAAGCGTCTCCTTTGCCGGATCCAGGGTAACGCCAAAGCGCTTTTTATACCAGCCGGCCACTGCGCTCCGGTACGCCGGCAAGCCGGCATAGTCCGGGTAGTGGTGGTTTTTGGCGTCCTTTGCAGCCGTGCAGAGCGCGTCCACGATATGGGCCGGTGTCGCAAGGTCGGGGTCCCCGACACCGAGGTCGATGAGGTCTGCACCCAGTTTCCGTTGTTCGGCTTTCATCTCGTCGATCCGTGCAAAAAGATACGGCGGGAGATTGCTCATTCTGCTCGCGTACATGAGTATGTACCATTAGCGCTGGCGTCTATAGAAATTAACTCCTGCAGCATGCCGGCAACACCGGTTGTATATACTTATGAGCCGGGAAGAGCAACAACCACACGTATGGAGAAGAACAAAGCAGGGGGTGCACCGGAAATCTGCGTGATCCTGTCAACGGTACCGCCCGCGCTGTCAGCGGCGCTCGCAAAGAGCCTGCTTGAAAAAAACCTTGCTGCCTGCGTGAATATCACGACGGTCCGCTCCTTGTACCGGTGGAAGGGTGAGTGCTGCGATGACGAGGAGCACCTGCTGATCATCAAGACCCGGCGCGTGCTGGCAGATGCGGTCATGCAGGCGCTCAGGGAAGAGCATCCCTACGAAGTGCCGGAGATTATTGTCCTGCCGGTCACAGCCGGCCACGCCCCCTATCTCGGATGGGTGCATGAGGAGACGAATGGATCATGATACACATGCACCACAGCATCCAGGTCATAGCCGGGCAGGCCCGGGAGACGGATGATTCCGTTGTTGTCGAAGACCGGTTTGAGCTCCTGCTGAATGACGAGCCGGTCACCGAGATGGTGGCAAGCCGCGACCAGCTGCGGGAACTGGGGGCCGGCTATCTCGTGAGTGAAGGGATCCTCCGCTGCGTGGATAACGTGAAAGTGGACAACGATCGCATCCTCGTCTATTCCGCTACCGGATGCGACCTCCGGTGGAAAAAGCGTGAAGTCGGTTCATCGGGAGGTCTCAGTTTTCTCTCGACCCCGCCCCGGACTGTGGCAGACATCCGGCTCTCCCCCGATGACGTGATCGCAGTCACCCGCGAGATCGAGACCGAACTCTGGAAAAAGACCGGGGGTGTGCACTGCTCGGTGCTCTTCCGGGACGGCAGACTGCTTGCCAAGAGCAGCGATGTCGGCCGGCATAACACCGTTGACAAGCTTGTGGGATATGCAGTCCTGAATGGCATCGATCTTTCCCGCTGCGTTATCGGCTGCACGGGACGTCAGCCCGCCGGTATGGTCCGGAAATCCGCTCACGCAGGGATCCCCGTCATCATTTCCCGTGCGGCAACAACGGATAAGGGTATTGCAGCAGCGGAGGCTGCGGGGATTACGCTTATTGGTTTCTCACGGGGTGACCGGTTCACGGTCTATACCCACCCGGAGCGGATAGCCGGAATCCGGTCTTCCTGAACTACCCGGCCCAATACGCAAGGTTATTTCCCAAAAACCGGATAATGAAGATGTATGTGCTGCAAGGCAGGGACTGATCCAGCGTGAGTGGCGAACCTGTGACTCCTCAGAAAACGGCACTCCTCGTGCTCGGGTGCCCGCAGGTACCGGTGCAGACCAGTATCGCGCTCTATCTGATAAACCGGCTGAAAAAGGCAGGGATAACTCCTGTCGTTGCCGGCAACAAGGCAGCCAACACACTGCTCGTGGTGGCTGACACAGACCGGCACTATCTGGGGGAGGTCATGGATCTCGACCGGGCCGTGGCACTGATCTCGGAAAAGAAGCGGGACTTTGACCTCTGCTTTGTCTTTATCCATAACGATGCCGGGGTCAGTTATGCTGCAACCATGGGGGCTATCTCGAAGGCGAAGCTCTATACGCTGGTGTATGGCGAACACTACGAGGACCAGACAAAAAAGATTGACTTCCCCTGTACCACCATCGCAGCAAAAGCCGTACATAATCCGCTTCCTCTCAAAAAGGCACTCGACGGGGTGAAACCATGGGATGCGTAGAATCAATGAACTATGAGATCGTCCTGCGGGACGCGACGTTTAAGGAATCCCGTGATTACATAAAGACCCATTTCAAAGAGTTCATCGATGTCCAGCCCGGGTTCAAGGTCTTCGATGTCCACGTGATAGGTCTTCCCCCGATTGCAATCGGGCTGGACGGCGGTTTTGTCATTTTCCCCTACACAAAACCCTGCCACGGGACGTTCCTTTTACGCGTGGAGGACAAGGAAGAAGCAGCAAGGCTGCGTGCGATGAAAAAATAGTCCGCCCGTATTTTTTACGGATACAGGTTTACACCAGTTCCCCCTGCAAGGCGGACATCTCTGAACTATTTCCAAATACTATATATCTGTTGCACCAAGATTTTATCTGGGATTCTCGCGGGGTGTGTATGGACAAAAAGGGAAAAATTCTCCTTATGGACGATGAGCAGATCATTCTCGATGTGACACTCGAAGTGCTCAGGTTTCTGGAGTACGATGTTCTGTTTGCCCGGGACGGGGCTGCGGCTCTCGAGCTGTATAAACACGAAAAAGAAGCCGGAGCGCCGTTTGACCTCGTCATCCTCGACCTTTCTGTTCCCGAAGGTCTCGGGGGCAAGGATGCCATCGCCCTGTTAAAAGCCTATGATCCCGCGGTAAAAGCGATCGTTTCAACCGGATATTCCCACGACCCGGTGGTACTGGATTTCAGGCAGTATGGCTTCTCCGGCACACTGTCGAAACCCTACAAAATCAGCGATCTGAAAGAGATCCTTGAACAGCAGATAAAATAATCCTCAGGGGCGTGGTGCTGCCGCCTGCGGGATCTCTTGCAGGATCTATTTGTTTTTACTGTTAATCTTCCGGATCGCTTCTTCTGTTGCCCGGCGCACGCACTCATCTTTGTCATGAAGCAGGACACTGAGTGGATGGAGCGCTTTTTGATCACCGATGTTCCCCAGTGCATCCACAGCACCCCAGCGGACATACCAGTCGGCGTTCGTAAGTGACGGGACAAGGGAGTCCACCACGACCCCGCTTCCGATTTTTCCCAGGGCCCACGTTGCCGGTACCTGGACAAAGGAATCAGACTCCTTCAGTGCCTTTTCAAGGCAGATAACTGCTCTCTTGTCGCCGATCCTGCCAAGTGCATCAGCCGCACTCCAGCGGACATACCAGTCCTGGTCGTTCACGGACTGGATAAGTGGTTCGACAGCACGATTGTCGCGGATCTCACCAAGTGCCCAGATAGCGCGGACCCTGACCCACCATTTTTGGTTTTTCAGTGCAAGGATAAGAGGTTCAACGGCCGGTTCCCCGATCAGGGAGAGGGCGAACGCGCTTCTCCACTGGACATCGCTGTCCTCTTCCTGCAGCAGTGCGATAAGCGGTTCGATTGCCGGTTTCCCGATATGAGCAAGAATCCGGGTGGCATGCCACCGCACGTCGTAGTCATCCTCTCCCATTGCCCGGAGCAGCTGGGGGATCGCTGCTTCACCGATCCTTCCGAGTGCAAGTCCGGTGAGCCACCGCACGTCCTGATCTGTCTCCTTGAGGGCCAGGACTAACGGCTTTACCGCCGGCTCCCCGATATCCCCGAGTGCAAGCGCTGCTCTCCAGCGGATCCCGAGATTGGGGTGACGGATGGCCTTGATCAGGCCGTCCATATCCATCCCGCTCGTTGTATGAAGGGAATAGGCTCGTTTGTCTGACATCAGATCATTCGTGTTCAGGCTTTCCATCTCCGGTTATTGTGTAGTATGTTCTCTCATTTTTCCGGGACTGTTGCATTCCGGTCATGATACAGCATGCTGTGTCGTCAGAATTGATATTCAGCTCTCTATAAAAAGGATAAAAGACGCCTCTCTATATCAATATAACCCTTTAATAATCCGGACTGCCCCTGCAGGTTCCATGTATCAGGGTTCCTGCCAGGAAGTGCTCCTTTTGGTGACATGCCAATCTATATACCTCACCCTGCAGCACCAGAACATACAGGGGTCAGGTTATGAAGGATATTGCGGTTCTGATTGGCGGAAAAGCAGGGGATGGTATCAACAGTGCGGGAGCAATGGTAGCCCAGGTGCTCAACCACCTTGGATACCGGATTTATCTTTATTTCGATTATCCCTCCCTTATCCGCGGGGGACATAACTTTGCGATTATCCGGGGCAGGGAAACTGCCACCGGTACCTGCGGGACGCGGGTGGATTTTGTCCTTGCGCTCGACCAGGAAACCATTGAGCGGCACAAGGGTGCCTGGAAGGCGGATACGGCCGTCATTTTCAACAAAGACCTGGTGAAGGCAACCGGGCAGGGTATTCCGGTAAAGGAGATTCTTGCCGCAGAAAACGCCCCGGCTATCATGGGGAATTCTGCTGTTATCGGCGGGTTTGCAAAGGCAGCCGGGATATCGTGGAAAACCGTTGAAGATGTTTTTTCCTCCCACATCCCGAAAGGTGCTGACCAGAACCTCCGGGTTGCAAGGCGTGCCTATGACTCACTTGCAACCGTACATCCGCTCGATTCCTGCAGCAACGCGCCGGTCCCCCTCCTGACCGGGAATGAAGCCATTGGCCTTGGCCTGGTCCGCGGCGGACTCGAGGCGTACGTCTCGTATCCCATGACACCTTCGTCAAGCCTCCTCCATTTCCTGGCAGAAGAGCAGGGGAAGCTGGGTATAACCGTGGTGCACCCGGAGAATGAGATCGCGGTTATCCTGATGGCGCTGGGTTTTGCCAGTGCCGGCAAACGGGCAGCGGTCGGCACGTCCGGCGGGGGATTCTGTCTCATGACCGAGGGGCTCTCCCTGGCCGGGATGGCAGAACTGCCGATCGTACTCCTTGTCTCCCAGAGAACCGGCCCGTCTACCGGTCTTCCGACCTACAGCGGCCAGGCTGACCTTCTGTTCGTGCAGCATGCCGGTCAGGGAGAGTTCCCCCGGCTCGTTGTTGCACCGGGAACAACAGAAGAAGCCCTCTCCTGGTCAGCGGTCGCGATGCGTATTGCGTGGGAATTCCAGATCCCTGCATTCATTCTTTCTGACAAAACCCTGTCTGAAGGAACCTACAGTACCGATTGTTCTCTGGTTCAGAACATCATCGAGAGCGATGTTCCCCCGTGGGACAAGAACACTCCATACCGTCGTTATGCAGATACGCCCTCCGGTATCTCCCCCCTTGCGTTCCCCGGTACCGGCGGTGCCGTTGTCAAGGTTAACAGTTATGCGCATGACGAAGCCGGGATCACCACCGAGGAAGCAGGTGTCGTGGCACAGATGACGGAAAAACGACAGCGCAAGGCAGATGGGCTCAGCCTGGCCATGAACCGGTACCCGCAGGTCAGCATCTCCGGCAACCCGTCAGGGCTGGTAGCGATCCTCTGCTGGGGATCGACTGCCATGGTATGCCAGGAAGTCGCCGGTCCGCTGGGCCTGCGGGTCGTCCGGCCCGTGGTGCTTTCTCCCTTCCCGGAAGAACCCCTCAAAAAAGCGCTGGAGGGCGCCGGCATGGTAATCGTGGTGGAAGAGAACGCAACTGCCCAGCTCGCCACGCTTGCCGGACAGCATGGAATTATCTGCCAGAAAAAAATACTCCGGTATGACGGGCGTCCCTTCACCCCGGAACTTCTTTTAGAAAAGATCCGGGAGGTGCTCTCATGACCGGACGCCAGATCATAACGGATGCCCAGAACACCTGGTGTCCCGGCTGCGGGAATTTCTCCATCCAGCACACCCTGAAGAACGTGCTTGCTGACAGGGAGAAGAAAGGGCAGTCGCCTGACAATGTTGTGCTGGTCTCCGGTATCGGCTGCCATGCAAAGATTGCCGATTATCTCGATATCAACTCATTCTACTCCATTCATGGCAGGGCAATCCCGGTGGCGACCGGTATCAAGCTTGCGAACCCTGACCTGACGGTTATCTGCTGCTCCGGCGACGGTGATTGCTATGCCGAAGGACTCGACCACCTTATCTTTGCTGCAAAACGAAACATCGATCTCACGGTCATTGTCCATAACAACCGCGTGTACGGGCTGACGACCGGGCAGTACACACCGACATCACCCCGGGGCTTTAAGGGAAAGTCAACCCCGCTCGGGACCATGGAGGACCCCCTTAATCCTATTGAACTGATGCTTGCGAGCGGTGCAACGTACGTTGCACGGGGCTATTCGAAAAAAATGGAACTCCTGCAGACGCTGATCCGGGAGGGAATGGACCACAAGGGATTTGCTTTTATCGACGTGCTCCAGATCTGTGCAACCTTTTTCCCCGCAGCCGATTATTATACGCCGCGTGTCTATGATCTGGCGGGACACGACCGTTCGGATTTCAAAGCTGCCTGTACAAAGGCAGGGGAATGGGACTATAACAGTGATGCACCCATTGCGCTCGGTGCGTTTTACCAGAAAACATCCCCGGTATTTGAGGCAAAGATGACTGAACGGGCATTGAGTGCTGCTGAGCGTGAACAGGCAATCCGGGACCTGCTCAGAAAAAGGACCTGAACTCTCCCGTGCTCCTTTTTATTCTCCGGAACGAATCATGATCTGCAGTGCTTCCTGCACCTGAACCCTGCCGGCATGAAAGCCCGGTGCAGAATGAGAACGGTACTGCGGTGAGCAGCTTGGGTAGTCCCTCCACAACGATCTTACATCCCTTTTCTCCCGCACTACGGCTGCTGGTCATTGCCTTCCTTGTGTATCTCGCATGGCTGCTCGAGATCTTCCTCCTTGCCGCAAACCCCCGTCTCCTGGAGCACCCGGAGCCGGCAGGTGTCGCCCTCTACACCATTATCGGCTGTATCCTCACCGGCATGATCTTCCCGATTCTCTGTATCCGGAAGGCATTCATCAGCGGTACCGTAACCATGTTCCAGCTAGGGTTCCGCACGTTCCGCCGGACCCTCCTTGCCTGTTCTGTTACCTGCACCATCGGCATTGGCATGATGGTGCTCTTCAGCCCGTTTGGCGCGGATCGCCTTGCATTTGCCAATGCTTTCCTCCTGCTTCTCCCTACGGCGGCATCATCAGTCATGGTCTGCTGGGTCCTTGCCGGAACCCACCTGCAGGCTTTTGTCCGGAGCGGTGGTGCGCTTCTCTCGATTACCACCGGCGTGGTGATAACCAGTCTCCTGTTCGCGACAGCTGCCCTTGCACTAAGCCCGTCAGTCCGGGAGGAGGGGACCACCTTCTGGCCGGTCTGTATCGGGCTTGGTGCAGCACTCTTCTTCTTTGCAGTCCGGGATGTGTACGCTACGGTCATCGTCGTAACCGGTTCCGGTGTTTTTTTTGGTGCAGGTATTTTTGATCCCGGCTACCTGCACGGGATCAATCCGCAGATATATGCATCGTCCCTGCTGGCTGTAATCGTGCTCCTTGCTCTCCATTTCTACCTGTCACGGAATTATGCAACAATCATGGTGCCTGCTGAAACGTAGTCTGCACCGGGAAGAAAAGACATGCGGTTTTTTAAAAATATCGCAGGCATGGGGCCCGTGATATCGGCAATACCGACAAAATTCTTATACATCACCGCGGTAAGATAGGACTATGCGTGGAAATCCCTCGTTTTATGTTGTATTTTTTCTTCTCCTCGTTTTTGGCGTGACATTTGCCGGTTGTTCCGATGAATCATCGTCTGCTGAAACAACCACGCCGACTCCTGCGCATCCCGGTGCAAAGTATCAGGACGGCGATATTATCGCGACTCCTTCCTCGGCAGGTACTTCCTCCCTCTACGTTATCCTGAAGTACGATGCAGCAACCGATCAGTACACGCGGGCTGTTATTGAGAAGAATCCAGACGGCTCATGGGGCCACCGGTCCAGCGACTGGACGGAAAAGAGCCCGCGGGAGGCTCTTGAAAAAACCTATACCGTCAAAGCCGGCCATGTCGCAATTTCTATCCTTCCGGTTATTACCCCGGTTATACTGCCGGAAACTACCCAGAACCCTTCCGGAAATGCCCCGTCCCTGTCGAAAATTTCCCCCACATCTGCTGCGAAGGATACAGTGGTGAGTGTTACCATCACGGGTTCAAACTTCCAGAACGGTGCAACGGTCAAATTATTCAAGGCCGCCTCCACGCCAATAACGGGTACCGTAACCTCGGTGACGGCGTTTGACCTGTCGTGTCTCTTCAATCTCAACGGAAAGAGTGATGGCAGGTATAACCTCATCGTCACGAATCCTGACGGGCAGTCTGATTCACTGCAGGGAGTATTTACCATCGGGGAAGTTGCGCCGGTCATTGCCGGGATGTATCCGGTTACCGGAGCGCTGAATGACAAGATTCCTCTGACCATCAGCGGTCAGAATTTCAGGAATGAGGTGAAAGTCAGCTTTTTGAAAAACTCAACCGAAATGGTCTGCGATAACCCTCTGTCAATGGAATCATCAAAGATCTCCTGCACGCTTGACTTGTCGAAGAACCGGGGGGCGTCTCTTGGGGAGTGGAATGTCACGGTCATTAATATCCGGGACGGCCAGAGGGGTACCTGGTTAAAGAAATTCGTGGTCACGAATGCCACCCCGGAAGATGACTGACGTTTCATTTTTTTGTATGAAACCCCCCTCCTGCGCCACCAGTCCCCCGTCGGGGGACAGGGCGCATTGGGATACAATGATTCAGATTTACTTTGAAATTGTGTGATTTCCAGTACAGGAACTACGTCAATATCCCATGATGGGGATGTCACAGTGGCGGGGTTCGAGTTGTTCATCAGAACCACGAGGAGGAGGAGAATCCGTCAGGATTCTTCGAATGCACACTGATGAGTCGAAGAGCCTGATGGCTCTTCTCCCGCCTCACCTCACGTTCCATGAGGTTCGTCGCCCCCAAGAGCGTCAGAGTCTCTGAATGTTTCCCCATGAAAATTGTGTTAAACAAATGTGATTTTGGGATTTTCACTCTCTTTATTATTTGCGATGAACGCCGCCGTCCCCGAAGGGACGCCCCCGCGGCGGGTCAATAACCGATAGCATTTTGGAAAACACGGAACTGCCCCGCCGTGCGCCGCGAGGGGCCCTGAGGCGGGGAGCCCTCACATCTGCGATTTTCATGGTTCTGGTGTGAACTCACTAAGTTCATGCCCGTTTCTCCAGAGTACATTTTTTGTGTAATCCGTACTCCCCCTCCTGAAAAAACGCCGCCTGCTCCCGCACCACAAACTATTAACCCCGACGGTCGTTAAAAAATAGATGACCATGGACGGATCCCTCATCACTCCGGAGATCTTCGCATATGTGATCCTGCCAGTTATGATATTCTGTGCCCGTATCTGTGACGTGACCATGGGCACGCTCCGGGTCATCTTCATTTCAAAAGGGATCCGCTACCTTGCTCCCTTCATCGGTTTTTTCGAGGTGATCATCTGGCTGCTCGCCATCGGGCAGGTCATGAACAACCTCACAAATGTCGTCTCGTATGTTGCCTATGGTGCCGGTTTTGCAACGGGGACCTATATCGGGATGTATATCGAGGAAAAGATATCGCTCGGGCTGACCAGTGTCCGTATTATCACCAAGGAAGACCCGCAGGAGCTCATGCAGTACCTGCGATCCCATAACTACGGGGTAACGAGCGTGGACGGGGAAGGGGCTACCGGCAGGGTGAAGATGGTTTTTACGATTATCCGGAGACAGGATCTCGCCCACGTGGTTGGTATCATCCAGCAGTTCCATCCCAATGCTTTTTATTCCGTTGAAGAAGTGAAATCGGTTGCAGAAGGAGTCTTCCCCGACAAGCCCTCCCGTAGCGTTTTCTCGTGGATTGATTCGCTCCGCTTTTACCGGAAAGGGAAATAACCGTTATTTTTTTTATTTCCCTGAATCTAACCCGCTGGTTCAAGAAATTATATATTCTCCCGTATCGAAATCCCTATCAGGAACACATGACGATAAAAGGGGTTGTAAAAACCTTTCTGATCCTGGTTATTGCACTTGGTGTATGCCTGCTCGCAGGTTATATCGGGGGATATCCTGCACTGTCGAGAATGCCGTTCGGTGCGGGTATTGATCTTAATTTCGGGAGTTATCTCGGGGGATATCCGGGGCTGCTGGCGGGTGCGACCCCGCCCGTGCCGGCATGGTACGCGGGTCTTATAAAACCGGTCTTCTCGCCCCCGCTCTGGGTATTCTCCTCAGCCTGGATGGTCTCGTTCATCCTTATGGGGTTTGCCCTTTTTTTTATCCTGCAATCCCCCATCAAGCAGCGCGATGTCGTGTTCGGGCTGATCCTGTTTGGCCTGCAGTTCCTGTTTACCCTGGGCTGGGCCTATGCTTTCTTTGGTCTTCACTCCCTTTTTTTTGCCTTCATGTGTATCATCGCTCTCTGGGCAGCACTCCTGAGTGCGGTCATCCAGGTATCCCGGTTCTCTGTGTACGGGGGAGCGCTGCTTTTCCTCTACTTCCTCTGGGTCTGTTACCTTGCGTATGTCAATTACGGGATCATGGTCCTCAATAACGCTGTGCTCGTGACCTGACCGGCTTTTACCCGGGTGACCAATACCTTCTTTTTGTTGTAAAGTAACGATGACACAGGGAGCAGGTATGCCGATAAAAAGGATCCATATCGAGAATTTCAAGAGTTTTTTGGAAATTGATGTGGTTTTGTCCCGGTTCAACGTGTTGATCGGTTCCAATGCGGCGGGAAAATCCAATTTCATCAGTGTGTTCAGGTTTCTCCGGGATATCGCCCGCCACGGCGTTGTCAATGCTATCGCCCTGCAGGGGGGCGGAGAATATATCCGGAACGCAAAGATAGGGAATGAGCGCGATCTCGTGGTGCAGGTGATCTACGAACCGGACAGCTCAGAGGAAGTCACGGACAAGGCGAGTAAGGGGGGGTCGGTGATCGAGGTACGGTCCTGTGAGTCCTCGTATGAATTTGCGCTGGATTTTAATGCAGCCGGTGACGGGTTTTCCATTGTCCGCGATCAGCTTCTCCTCGGTTACGAGGTCTCATACTGCGGGACCGGCCGCAACCGTAAGGAAAAAGCCCGGGTGATTGGCAGGGGCTCAATACGGGTATCCGTTGTGAAAGGGGAGGTACGTTACACCGTGGAGATTCCCGAGGGCTGCCCCCTGGCCGAGAACGATATCATCCCCCTCTTCTTCCAGGGAAAACGGCTCCCGGAACGGACCCTCCTCCTCGAAACCTTCTACGGGTGCCCGCTTCCCCATTTCGAGAAATTCTTCGACCGGATCGCGGTCTATGATATTGATCCCAAACTCCCCAAGAAAGGGATGATCATTACCGCAAAACGTGAACTTGACGAAAATGCAGGCAACCTTGCTCTCGCGGTAAAGAGCATTCTTGAGAACCCGGAAAAGAAGAGGAAATTTTCCAATCTCCTCCGCGACGTCCTGCCATTTATTGAGGATTTCTCCGTGCAGAAGTTCATGGATGTATCGCTCATCCTTACCATGCGGGAGCGGTACACGAAGACCCGGGATCTCCCGGCTACATCCCTCTCGGATGGGACGATTGCGATCTTTGCCATGATCATCGTGCTCTATTTCGAGAAGAAACCATTCATCATCATCGAAGAGCCTGTCGCCCATATCCATCCGTTCCTGATCGCCCGCCTCATGAGGATGATGAAGGAGGCCTCGGAGAAAAAGCAGGTGATGATTACCACCCACAGTACGGAGGCAGTCAAGCATGCGGATCTGGATAACCTCCTGCTCATCTCGCGGGACAGCGAAGGCTTCTCCGTCATCTCCCGTCCCGGTGACAAGGAAGAAGTCAGGACGTTTCTTGCAAACGAGATCGGCATAGAAGAGCTGTACGCCCAGAACCTTCTGGGGTTCTGATCCATGAAAAAACGGCTCTACATTCTTGTTGAAGGCGAAGACGATGTCCGGTTTTTCGGACGGATCGTAAAGCCGCTCTTCGTATCCCGCTACGATTCGGTCGAGATCATCCCGTATGCCAGCATCAAACGCGTGAAACTGAACAATTTCCTCATAAGCATGGCACAGATGAAGAATGACTACATCTTTGTTGCTGATATCGATACGGAACGTTCGGTAAGCGATAAAAAACAGGTTCTCCACCACTGGTACTCCAATGTCAGCGGGAGCAATATCGTGATTGTCATCATGGAGATCGAGAGCTGGTATTATGCGGGGCTCACGGATGACGTCCTGCATAAGTTCGGCCTCCCGGTCCTCCCCTCGACAGACGAGATGACAAAAGAGGACTTCAACGCCCTTATTCCGCCATCGTTTGATTCCCGGATCGACTTCATGTTCGAGATCCTCAAGTCCTTCTCTTTCGAAACCGCGGCACGGCATAACCGGTCGTTTCAGTTCTTCTTCGAACGGTATAATCTCGAGGATCCGGAAGCCCTGCTCACCTCCCCTCCCTGAGGGCCGGTCCGGAGCGTGCACTATCGAAATCATTAATGCAAATCTCCACGCTACTGTTGTAACAACAAGGATTTTTGAGGGTTTTATCTGATGACAAAATATCTTTGCCTGATCTGCGGACACGAGTACAACCCGGAAAAGGGTGAACCGGCACAGGATATCCCCCCTGGGACACCCTTTTCTGCACTGCCAAATGACTGGGGCTGCCCGGTCTGTGGTTCGGAGAAAAAATTATTCAAAGAGGTCTGAAGAGCTGATCTGTCATGGTATCACGTGAAATTATCCCGGGCGTCTTCTGGGCAGGGGCGCTGGATTTCGATCGCCGTATTTTTGACGAGTTAATCCCCCTGCCGAGTGGCACCAGTTACAACGCTTACCTCATCCGGGGCAGCGAAAAGACAGCGCTGATTGATACGGTCGATCCCACCAAGGAGTTCGACCTGATCTCCAATCTCGTTAAGATGGGGATCGACCGCATCGATTACATCATCATCAACCATGCCGAGCAGGACCATGCCGGCTCCCTCCCGATGGTCCTGGAATTTTTCCCGGATGCAATGGTTGTGACGAACGAGAAATGCCGTGACCTTCTCATCGCCCTGCTTCACCTGCCTGCTGATAAGTTCACGGTTGTCAAAGACCGGGAAACCCTCTCGCTGGGTGACCGGACACTCGAGTTTATCCTCACGCCGTGGACTCACTGGCCTGAGACGCAGGTCACCTACCTGCAGGAAGACCGGATCCTCTTTCCCTGCGATCTGTTCGGGTACCATACGGCGACAAGCAACCTCTTCGTAACCGACCGGGATGATTTCTATGTACCGGCAAAGCGCTACTATGCCGAGATCATGATGCCGTTCCGCGGCAGCATCAAAGGTCATCTTGAAAAGATCAGGACCTTAAAAATCGACCTGATCGCCCCGAGCCACGGCCCGGTGCATAAAAACCCGGACCTGATCCTCGATGCCTATGCAGACTGGGTTTCCGATTCGGTTAAAAATGAAGTGGTGATCCCGTACGTGTCCATGCACGGCAGTACCCAGAAGATGGTGGAACACTTCACGGATGCCCTGATGGCCCGCGGGATAACGGTCAAACCATTCAACCTGACCCATACGGATATCGGGGAACTCGCCCTCTCGCTCGTGGATGCAGCTACCGTGGTTATCGCCACGCCGACCGTGCTCTTCGGCCCGCACCCCCAGATCGTGTATGCCACCTATCTTGCAAATATGCTCAAACCCAAAATGCGGTATGCGTCAGTCATCGGTTCGTACGGCTGGGGCGGAAAGGTGCCCGAAACGATTGTAAAGATGCTCGATCATGTCAAGGTTGAGGTCCTTGAGCCGGTCATGGTGAAGGGACTCCCGGATGAAAAAACGCTCCAGGCCCTCGACCGGCTGGCAGATGACATAGCACGAAAGCACAAGGAGAACAACATCCTGTGACCACACCATGAATGCGGAGGAATGGATTATGACAAAACTGTCTGGAGTATACAAGTGCGAAGTGTGTGGAAACATGACCCGGGTGGTCCATGCATCAGGAGAACCATGGTCTGTTGCGGGAAACCTATGATTCTCCATCAGGAGAAGACCACTGACCAGGGAAAGGAGAAGCACGTACCTGTTGTTGAGAAATCAGCAGAGGGCATCATCGTGAAGCCCGGGTCGGTGCCCCATCCGATGGAGGAGAACCACTTCATCGAATGGATCGAGGTCCGGACGGGGAACAACGTGTTCATCAAAGGACTATTTCCCGACGAAAAACCTGAAGCCGGGTTCTGCGTTGCTGACACAGATGTGAAGGTCAGGGCATACTGCAATGTTCACGGACTCTGGACAAACCGCCTGTTATCGCGGCCCCCATTCCATCATTCTTTGCACGGCTGCATCTGGTGGCAAACACTAATAGCGTCCTTAAGGTAACCAGATAGTGATGCGGCGGCTCAAGCACCTCTCGACAATTATTGCTGATCTCGGGGATATTTTCGTTTTCGTCGCCCCGGTAACCTGTGTGCCTCTGGGTATCGCTATACTCTTTTCTGAATGGAACATGCTCCTTCCCATGGCAGCGGTTCCGGTGATCTTTTTTCTTTTCGGGCTCCTCTTCAGGAGTATCCCCCGCAGTGAGCGCGGTGTGCATCTCTCCACAGCCCTCTGCTCGGTTGCCCTCTTCTGGTTCTTCTGCGCCATGATCAGCGGTGTCCCCTTCGTGCTGGGCCTGCATATGGGTTTCACCGACGCTCTCTTCGAAGGAATGGCAGGGTGGACCGGGACCGCATTCACCCTGATACCTGCAGTTGACTCTGCACCCCGCACACTGCTCTTCTGGCGTTCATACATGCAGTGGATCAGCGGGATCGGCATCATTTCTTTTGCAATAACCACGGCAAGCAGTACCGGGCTCTTCCCGTCCAGGATCTTCCGTACTGAGAGCCGGGACGAAGCGCTGCTGCCCAGCGTGATCGCTACCGGGCGATCGCTCTGGAAGATCTACGGTTTTTTAACCTTCATAGCAATCGGCCTCATCCTGTTCTCGGGGCTTTCGCTCTGGGAATCGGTCAACCTGGCCCTTGCAACCATCTCCAGCGGCGGGTTCTGTATACACCAGCAGGGGATCCTCTATTACAACAGCCTGTTTCTTGAGCTCCTGCTCATACCCCTGATGATTGCCGGCGCCCTCCCCTTCAAGCTCTACTATCTTGTTCTCGAAAACCGCCGCCTCAGTCTCTTTGGCGATGAGCAGGTGAAGCTTTTTTTTGTCCTTCTCGGGATCGCTGTTGCGGTCCTGACGTATGACCTGATGTTTTTTGAGGACCTCTCGTTTTCCCTGGCACTTGAACAGGCGCTGTTCATGGGGGTCTCCGCGATCACGACCACCGGTTTCCAGATCGCAAACCCGCACGCCCTGGCCAGTGTCACGCTGCTGTTCCTTGCCATGATCGCGTTCATCGGCGGGTGTTCCGGCAGCACCGCGGGAGGAGTCAAACTCAGCCGGATCGCACTTGCCATCCGTGCGCTTGTCTGGTGGTTCCGCCGTCTTTTCGTGAGCGGTAAGGTACTCATCCCGTTCAAGATTGAGGGGCGTATCATTCCGAAAGCAACGGCAGAGCTGGAAGCTGCCAAGAACATGCTGGTCATCATCCTTTCGGTCATGACGGTTTTTGTCGCAACCCTTGCTGTCCTCCAGTTCCACCTCACCTCGTTCTCTCTCACAGAAGTTGTCTTTGAAGTGGTATCGGCATTCTCGACCAGCGGGATATCGACCGGCTATGTCTCTCCCGATATGCCGCTCATCTCAAAATGGATTTTCATTTTTGTCATGTGGATCGGGCGGCTGGAAGTGATACCGGTCGTGATGCTCATAATCGCCCTGATCCGCGAACCTGAATGAAGATACCTTCCCCATCAGGTCTGTAAAACACCGTTATTTTCATAAAATTTTTTCCATTGCCGGAAACTTCTTACTATTCTCACAGAACAGTTTCCTGGACCAGTTCAGTAACCGGCCGGACGAGAAGGATCAGATCCATTAACAGTACTTCCGGATTGAGTTACCCTTTCAGTGCAGATGCCAGTTCTCCTCTACGGGGCATCGTGAAATGGGAAACCTCAGTGAGGTGGGTCTTCTCTTGAAGAGGGTCCATGAATATCAGTACATTCTACTGTTTCCTGATAATCTTCTTTCAGGAGAAGAAGACGAGGAATTGGTGCCGGGAACAGGTCTTTTCAAAAAAAATCGGGATGACAGTTACTAATGTTGAAGAACCTGAGATTTCCGATGAAA
>Ga0105103_10000193_pt1 | contig 33337 bp, 36 predicted proteins | sample PPLLaktember2015_2_FD_79107 | JGI IMG/M metagenome (GOLD analysis project Ga0105103, IMG submission 79107) | Freshwater sediment microbial communities from Prairie Pothole Lake near Jamestown, North Dakota, USA - PPLs Lake P7 Core (6) Depth... | ecosystem: Environmental > Aquatic > Freshwater >...
TACTCACCCGTTCGCCACTCGTCGCCAGGTTGCCCCGCGTTACCGTTCGACTTGCATGTGTAAGGCATGCCGCCAGCGTTCAATCTGAGCCAGGATCAAACTCTTCAGTTCGATCTTGAATTTTTGCTCAAAGAATTGAAGTGAACTTCACTTCTATGAGCGTTTAAGGTCATGAGACCTCGAGTCCTGCGATTGCTCACAAGCCTCTTGGCACTCGCCTTCAAACGCCCACGCTTATCGGCTGTATGTTGTTAAAGAGCTTCTTTGCACTGCTCAAGACTCGTCAGCAGCAAAGAGATGGAATTATGACTCGCTTTTTTCAGCCTGTCAACCTCCGGCGCCATTTTTTGCGCCCGATCTGGTCCGGCGTTATGCGCTTTCCCAAACATCAGGCGCCTTCAAGCGCAGCCCATGACTGTAGCACGATATTCGGGCGCCGCAAGTCCCAGTCGCCGAACGTCGTTTGTCGAAGCCATCACCAGCCGCTGGCCGCGAAGGCGCGCGCGCATTCGGCCTGCGGATCATCGGACGCCAGCACACGCTCCAGCCCCCCGGACAATCGCCTGGTGTCGGCTCGCAGGATGCGCTGCTTGATCGACGGAATCTGTGCCGGGTGCATCGAGAAGCTGCGCAGTCCCATGGCCAGCAACAGCTCGGTGAATGCCGGGTCACCTGCCATCTCGCCGCAGACGCTGACACCCTTGCCCGCGGCATTGCTCTTGGCGATTACGTCGGCAATCAATCCGATGACCGCGGGATGCCAGGGGTCGTACAGATGGGACACGGCGTCGTCCGCCCGGTCGATCGCCAGCGTGTACTGGATCAGGTCGTTGGTGCCGATGGACACGAAATCGAAGTGGCGCAGGAATTGCGCCAGGCTCAACGCCGCAGCAGGCACCTCGATCATGGCGCCCACATCAACATGCGAGTAGGGATGACCGGTCTCGTCCAGCTGGCGCCGCGCGCGGACCAACGCCTCAAGCGTCATCTTCACTTCACTCAGGTGCGCCACCATTGGAATCAGGATGCGCACTCTGCCATAGGCACTGGCACGCAGGATCGCGCGCAATTGCTGCCGGAACATCCCTGGCTCAGAAAGACTCCAGCGGATCGCGCGCAACCCCAATGCCGGATTCAGCACATGCTCGTGTCGCAATTCCTGTGCTGTCATGCGGTCCAGCGGCTTGTCGGCGCCGATGTCGACGGTACGAATGGTGACGGGCAGTCCCTTCATCGCGATCACCGCGTCGCGGTAGGCCTCGAACTGCTCGTCCTCACCGGGCAGGTCGCCACCGCGGCTCATGAACAGGAATTCGCTTCGGAACAACCCCACGCCAACCGCGCCGGCCTCCACCGCGCCGCCCGCGTCACCTGGTTGCTCGATGTTGGCCAGGAGTTCCACGGGTTGCCCATCGAGCGTGATGGAGGGTGTGTGGCGCAGCCGATGCAGCCGGGCGCGCTCAAGCTCGCTCTGCCGTTGGCGGAAGCGGTATTCCTCCAGCACGATCGGCGACGGATCGACGATCACGATGCCGACATCACCGTCGATAACCACCCAGTCGTCGGGCCGGATCAGGCGGCTGGCTTCGCGCGCCCCGACCACCGCCGGAATGTCCATACTTCGCGCCACGATCGCCGTATGCGAGGTGCGCCCGCCGACATCGGTGATGAAGCCGGTAAATACACTGCGCTTGAAACGCATCATGTCCGCAGGAGCCACGTCGTTGGCCACCAGAACCAGCGGGTCTTCGCCAGCGAAGTCGCGCGGATTCAGCGTATCGGAGTGCTCCGCATGTTCTGCCGCGGACGGGTCGCGCGACATCGCGCGCAACAGACGCTCGACCACCTGCTCCAGGTCGGCCTTGCGCTCGCGCAAGTATTCGTCCTCCATCTCGTCGAACTGCCGCGCCAGCACCTCCAGTTGCGCCGACAGCGCCCATTCCGCGTTGTAGTGACGGTCGACGACCCAGCTCTTGGCCGCCCCAGTCAGCGTGTCGTCATGCAGCAGCATCAGATGCACATCGAGCAAAGCCGAAAGCTCCGCCGGCGCATCATCGGGAAGATCGCGCTGCAAGGTGCTCAGCTCGGCGGCCACGGTGTCGCGCGCGTGGCGCAGTCGATCCACCTCGTCTTCGACCTGCGCGCGTGAAATGAAGTAGTGCGCCACGTCGACCCGGCTGGACGCCACCAGCACCGCGCGGCCGATGGCCACCCCGCGCGACACCGGCATGCCGAAGAACTGGATGCTCATGCGCGCCACTGTAGCGCAGCACCTTGAGGCGCCACGCGCTTCAATGAACCCATCGCCAGCAGCTTGTGCTGCGGCCCGTCTATTGGCCTTCGCCGAACTTGTCGTCGATCAAAGTGACGATGGCGTCCATGGCCGCCTGCTCATCTGCGCCTTCGGTTTCGATCTCGACCTCTGAGCCAAGGCCAGCAGCCAACATCATCACACCCATGATGCTCTTGGCATTGACGCGGCGGCCGTTGCGCGTCAGGTGCACATCGCTGGCAAAGCCACCGACCAGCTTGGTGAGCTTGGCCGAGGCCCGCGCATGCAGCCCCAGCTTGTTACTGATCGTGACGACCCGCTTGATCATTGGGTTTAGACCTGACGGTCTGGTTCTGCGGGGGCGACGCGGTCACCGGCATCACGCCCTGGGTGGCCCCGGCCACGGCGCGTGCGACCAACACATCCAGCGGCTCCTTGGTGCCATAGCACAGCGTGCGCCACAACATCGGCACGTTGACGCCGGCAATCACGCGCACACGCGGGCTGCCAAGCAGTAGCGTCGCACCCCGGCAAGGCGTTGCGCCGAACACGTCAGTGAACACCAACGTTTCGGTGTCCGTCTGGCGGGCAATCAATGCCCGCGCATCGGCCTCGACCTGCTCGGCCGTGGCATCGCGCGGCACGTCCAAGGACTGGACGTCGGCGGCGCCATCGGGGTAGGCATGTTGGGCCACCGCCCTCAGGGCCGAGGCCAGCGGGGCATGCGCAATGATCAGGACGGTGGTCATCTATGTGCCGACTCGGCAGGCATTATGACCATTCGGCGCTGCAACATCAGGAACCATACTTGCGCCAACGCGCAGCACAGCGCGAGCAACCCCATCGCCCCCCGATACGAGGCCACTCGCGTCCAACCCTGAGCGCCCAAGCCGTCGATCAGCAGTCCGAGGCACCATTGCAGGCAAAACACCCCGCCAAAGATCACCAGGTTGAAGGCCGACAGTGCCCTCCCGGCCCACGCCGGCGGAAAGGCCTGTCCAACCGCCGGCTGGCTCAGCGACACACAGGTGGACAGTACGCACCACAACGCCCAGTGCCAGGCGCCCGCCGCCGGGCCCAACGCAACGATCACGGCCAGCACCAGCATGCTCGACGGCAGGCCCCAGGTGATCATGTGTCGCGCGTGCAGGCCCGCCTTGGCCAGCCGTGGCATGACAGCACCCCAGGCCAGGAAGGCGAACAGCATGCTCAGGTTGATGGCAAACAACCCCTCTGCCGCCTCCGCAGGCGAGCGGCCCGACACCTGCGTCAACCACGGACCAGCCCACAAGGATTGGATGGCAATCAAACCGCCATAGCTGAAGAAGCCCAGTGGTGCCAGGGCAACGAACATGGGGTGGCGCATGATGTCACGGTAGCGGCCTGCAGCTTGCACCGGGCTTGCCGATGCCGCCCTCGGTGTGAACCAGGCAATCAGCAACAAGGCGACCAGCAACAAAGCAGCCAACATTGCGAACAGCCCGCGCCAGCCCCAGTGGGGCAGCAACATCTGCACCGGTAGCGTCGAAGCCAGCATGCCCAGCGACCCGGTCATCAGCATCCACGAATTCAGCCGCAACTGCGTACTCGCGTCGAAAATGTGCCGGTAGCAGGTCAGCGGCGCCATAAGGCAAGCCGCCACACCCATGCCGATCAGCAGCCGCGCCGCACTCAGCGACATCAGACCTCGCGCCTGCGAGAAGGCCGCACAGCCGACAACCGCCAGGCTCAGCAGCGCCAGCTGCACGCGCCGCGGCCCGAAACGGTCGAGCGCGCGGCCTAGTGGCAGCTGCAGTGCCGCGAAACCCAGAAAATAGGCGCCAGCCAGAAAGCCCAGATCCGCGGGCCGCAGGTCCAGTTCGGAGCTGAACACCGGTGCCAGCGTGGCAGTGACCGCGCGCAGCAGCGCCGACAAGAAGTAGGCAAAGGCAAACGACAACACGATCGCAACCGCGGGTCCCACGCGGGTGCGCAAGCCCACCCCGGAAGCTGCGGGCCCCGTCATGGGGCGAGACGCAGGCTGCCGAAGAAGCTGTCCGTCGCCTCGGCATCGAGCTTGTCGCCGACGGCGATGACCTGAAACACCCGCGTGCCCTTAGCGAACACCGCAACCTGTTCGGTGACGGCACGACCGTCCGGCATCCGCCCCTGGAACTGCACGCGCTGGCTTGAAGGGTTGGGCGTCGCGCCTTCGACCTTGAGGGTCAGGATCTGCGGTTCAGACGCACTCAGGTTCTTAGCCGCTGTGGTGCGCAGTTCCAGCAGGGCCGGGCCGACACGCGCCGGGTCGCCCACGTCGGCAAAGGCCAGCGCCCAGGTGGCGCCAGCGGCGTTGCAGGCATGCAGTTCCAGCCGCACCGAATCGGGTCCCAGAGCGACCTGCCGCGCGTGGCTGTCGGGCTTGCACGGGAACAGCAGCGTCATGCCGCTGCCGGCGGGACGCACCTCGCGCCAGTCGAGTGCCGGCGCACAAGCCAGCATCAGGACCCCGGCCAACCCCGACATGCATGCGCTTCGTTTCATGGACCGTCGATTATCAAGTCCGGCCGAGGCACATCCATGCCGGACGATCCATGTGAACAATTGCCGACGGGCAGCGACCGATGCCACGAGACCCCGCAAACGCGGGCTTGTGTCACGTTCTGGCAGGTCCACACTGTGGGCTGGAGAGTGACAACTCGCGCCGAACGCTCCGGTTCGCCGTGCTCGAGTGCCACACGACGGTTACAGGAGAGTCCCGTATGGATCTATTCGATCGATCCGCCCCCCTTGACAAAAGTATTGGCCCATCGGCGTTCGCTCCAAAACCGGGCGCCGCAGAGGGCTTCAGGGAACTCGTGGGCCAGATCGGCCGCGAGGTTGCGGCACCGATGACCGCAGCGCTGGAACGCGTCAATGCCTTCGCCACTAGCGGGCGCATCGACCGCGCCGGGCTGCGCGAGTTGCGCGAGGAGATCGAGTGCGCTCGCCGGCTCGCACTGAGTGCCCAGCAGATCAGTCGCTTCGCCTCCGGCCGTCTGCGCCAGAACCCGGAGCGACTGAGTCTGACGCAGACACTGCGCGACGCGCTGGCACAGCGCAGCCGCGAGACGGCGTCGCGCGGCATCGACCTGCGGCAGGACCTGAAACCTGCCGAGATCATCATCGACGCGTCGATGTGGTCGGCCCTGCTCCAGTCGGTGCTGGACTGGAGCTTCGAGCATGCGCGCTCCCACATCGAGTTCCGCATCGACATCAAGAGCTGGCCGGTGCATGCGCGTCTGGGTTGCCGTTTTGCCTACATCCCGGCCGACGAACTGCCCTCGCAGAATGCGCAGGGCGCGCAGCGGCTGGACACGGTGCCGTGGCAGTTGCTGCACCGCCTATCGCAGGCGCTCGGGCTGGTCGTCAGGCGCGACGACAAGGACGGCAACACTCACCTGACGCTGGAGTTCCCGCACACCGTCAACGAGGGCGTGGCCACATTGGCGGCGCTGCAGTTCGACGAGTCTGGCGCCGCCGGGCCGAACTCCCAACCGATGGTCGGTCGGCATGTGCTGGTCATCACGAGCCGGCGCGAGACACGCAATGGCGTGCGTGACACGTTGCGCTCCATGGGGCTGATGGTCGACTACGTGGGCTCGATCGACGAGGCTCGGCAGTTCTGCGAGGGCGGCCTGCCGCACGCCATCATCTTCGAGTCCGCGCTGGCCGGCGAAAACTTTCGCAAGCTGCGCGCCGAATGGACCCGTGAGGTGCCGGCCCTGGCCTTCATCGAGATCGCCGAGCAGGGCCGGGAGCTGGAGGTCAGCGACATCGGTGGTCAGCGCACCTCGCGCATTGGCCGCGATGTGATCGCCGGCGCATTGCCCAGCGCGCTGATGTTCGAGCTTTCCAAGGGCGGTTGACCCCCAGGCGGCGGTGCGCGCTGACGCTGCGCGGGCACGGGCGCCACGCGTTCAGGCGATGGCGTTCGCCACGCCCGCGGCATGGGCTTGCTGGTCGGCGTGGTAGCTGGAGCGCACCAGCGCTCCCACGGCGGCATGGGTGAAACCCATCTTCGCCGCCTCGGCCTCGAACATGCGGAAGGTGTCCGGGTGCACGTAGCGCAACACCGGCAGATGGTGGCCGCTGGGCGCCAGGTACTGGCCGATGGTCAACATGTCGATGCCGTGCTCGCGCATCTCGCGCATCACCTGCAGGATCTCGTCGTCGGTCTCGCCCAGGCCGACCATCAGCCCGCTCTTGGTCGGCACGGCGGGCACCGCCTCCTTGAAACGCTTCAGCAGGTTCAGGCTGAAGGCGTAGTCCGAACCCGGCCGCGCCTGCTTGTACAGCCGCGGCACCGTTTCCAGGTTGTGGTTCATCACGTCCGGCGGCGCGGCCTTCAGGATGTCGAGCGCGCGGTCCATGCGGCCGCGGAAATCGGGCGTCAGGATCTCGATGCGCGTGGTCGGCGACAGCTCGCGCACGCGCCGGATGCAGTCGACGAAGTGAGCCGCACCGCCATCGCGCAGGTCGTCGCGGTCGACGCTGGTGATGACCACGTATTGCAGCTTCAGCGCGGCGATCGTGCGCGCCATGTTCAGTGGCTCGTCGGGATCCAGCGGGTCGGGCCGGCCATGCCCCACGTCGCAGAACGGACAGCGGCGCGTGCACTTGTCGCCCATGATCATGAAGGTCGCTGTGCCCTTGCCGAAGCATTCGCCGATATTCGGGCAGGAGGCTTCCTCGCACACGGTATGCAGCCGGTGTTCGCGCAGCACCTGCTTGATCTCGTAGAAGCGCGTGCTCGGGCTGCCGGCCTTGACGCGGATCCACTCCGGCTTCTTCAACGCCGGCGCGGCCACCACCTTGATCGGGATGCGCGAGGTCTTGGCCTGCGACTTCTGCTTTGCGCTGGCGTCGTAGGCCGCGCCCTCGGCATCGCTGGCGGTGTCGGGAGTGGACATGGGCTTGGTCGCCACTTGCGCAGCGCTCAGGGAGTCAACTGGGCGCTCAGCCGCTGGCCCAGTTGCCGCGCCACCGTCGCCCAGTCCGTGTGCACGCCGAGTGTAGCCAGATCGACCGCACGCAGCCCGGCATAGCCGCAGGGGTCGATGCGCTCGAAGGGGCTCAGGTCCATGGCTACGTTGAGCGCCACGCCGTGATAGGCACAGTGATTGCTCACCTTGATGCCGAGCGCAGCAATCTTGCCAAGGCCGCGGAACGGGTCGCCCGGCGGCCTAGGGCCGTTCAATTGCGCATGGCCGAAGGGGTCGTCGAGGCGCACGTAGACGCCGGGCGCTCCGGTCACGCGGTGCCCGGTCACGCCGTGGTCCTCCAGCAGCTTGAGCACGGCCTGTTCCAGCCGGTAGACGTATTCCTTGACGTAGATGCGCATCCGGCGCAGGTCCAGCAGCGGGTAGGCCACCACCTGACCAGGGCCGTGGTAGGTGACCTGGCCACCGCGGTTGCTCTGCACCACCTCAATGCCCCGCGCATCGAGCACATGCTCGGCGCGTCCGGCGATTCCTTGCGTGTAGACCGGCGGATGCTCGACCAGCCAGAGCTCGTCCTCGGTGTCCGCCGTGCGCTGTGCCGTGAAGTCACGCATGGCCGTCAGACAGTCGACATAGCCCCGCCGGCCCAGCACCTGCACGCGCACTAAAGCACCACCTTGACCATCGGGTGCGACGACAGCGCGCGGTACAGCGCGTCGAGCTGCTCGCGCGAGGTGGCCGTGATGTCGAGGGTCAGGCCCAGGTACTTGCCGCCGCTGCTGGGACGCAGCTGCAGCCTGCTGCGGTCATAGGCCGGGTCGAATCGCATCGCGATTTCGACCACCGCCTGCTCGAAGGCCGGGTCGTTGACCCCCATCACCTTGATGGGAAACAGGCTCGGATACTCGATCAGCGACGGCGGCTCGGGCACGGCCATGTCGTCGCCTGCGGGTCAGATGGACTGCAGCGCCTTGGCCCGCTGGTAGGCCTCGTGCAGCCGCGCATAGACCGGCCCGACCTTGCCGCGCATCGCGCCGTGGCCCACCGCCTCGCCATCCAGGTGGGTGATGGCCAGCACCTCCTTGGTAGCCGAACTGAGCAGCAATTCGTCGGCGCTGCGCACGTCGGCCTCGGGGATGTGCCGCAGGTTGTAGGCAATGCCCACCTCTTCGCACAGCTCGCGCAGCAGGTCGAAGCGGATGCCTTCCAGCAAGTGCTCGCTCTTCGGCGGGCCGAGCAGCGCGCCTTCATGCACCACCCAGACATTGCTCGCTGCAGCCTCGGTCAGGTAACCGTCGCGGAACATGACTGTCTCCACCGCGCCGTGGTCTGCCGAGATCTGCCGCGCCAGCACGTTGCCAAGCAGCGAGATGCTCTTGATATCGCCGCGCTCCCAGCGAAAGTCGCGCGCCGTCATGCAGGCCACGCCATGATGGCGCTGCTCGGCGGTCGGCGGCTTCATCGGCGTGACCATCATGTAGACCGTGGGCTCGACGCCGACCGGCATGACATGGTCGCGCGGTGCCACGCCACGCGTCACCTGGATGTACACCAGCTGGTCAACTGCACCGGTCTGCTCAGCCAAGGCCTGCACCAGGTGGCGGCAGCGCTGCAGCCAGCCCTCGCGGTCATGCGGGTTTTCGATGCGCACCTTGCCCAGTCCGCGTTGCAGCCGCGCCATGTGCTCGTCGAAGCGGAACAGGCGCCGGCCGTACACCGGCACCACCTCGTAGATGCCGTCGCCGAAGATGAAGCCGCGGTCGAGCACCGACACCTTGGCATCGCACACGCGCGTGTACTCGCCGTTCAGGTAGCACGGTGTGGTTGGCAGTGGGCTGGACATGGCAGTTCCTTGGAGCGAGCGTTGCAGCTTACTTGATCCACAGGCGCAGCGCGTCCCAGGTGCGGCTGACGATGCCCGCCAGTTCCACCGGCTGCATCACCACCAACGGCACAGTAGCCACCGGCGTGCCACCTGCGGTGCTGACCAGGATCCGTCCGACCTGCTGGCCCTGGGTCAGCGGCGCCAGCAGCGGGTCGGTGCGCTCGATCTGGGTCTTCAGCTTGTCGCCCTCGCCCTTGGGCACGCTGACGAACAGCGCTCCGGGCGCGCCGAGTTGCGCCTCGGGTAGCTTGCCTTTCCATACAGGCACTGTCGCGATGGGTTTGCCTGCCTCGAACAGGCGAATCGCATCCCAGGCCTGGAAGCCCCAGTTCAGCAGCTTCTGGCTTTCGCCGGCGCGTGCATCGCGCGAGGCCGTGCCCAGCACCACGCTGACCAGGCGCCGCTTGCCGTTGGGCATCTCGCGCACCGCGCTGGCCACCAAGCAGTAGCCGGCCGCTTCGGTGAAGCCGGTCTTCATGCCGTCGACCGTCGGGTCGCGGCCTAGCAGCAGGTTGCGGTTGTCCTGCTTGATGCGGTTGTAGGTGAACTGACGGATCGAATAGAGGGTGTAGAAGTCGGGGAAGTCGGTGATGATCTTCGCCGCGATGGTGGCCACGTCGCGCGCCGAGGCATGGTGGCCGGGCTCGCTCAGGCCCGTGACGTTGCGAAACTGCGTGTTCTTCAAGCCCCAGGCCTGGGCCTGCTTGTTCATCATGCCGACGAAGCCGTCGAGCGAGCCGCCAACGGCCTCGGCCAGCACCACCGACGCGTCGTTGCCACTCTGCACGATCATGCCCTTAAGCAGGTCATCCACCTTCGGTGACATCGTCGTGTCGATGAACATCAGCGAGCCGCCGCCCTTGCGCTCGGCCCACGCGCGCTGCGACACCGGCAGCGTCTGCTCCAGGCTCAGCTTCTTGTCGCGGAGGGCGGCAAACACGAGGTACGCGGTCATCAGCTTGGTCAGCGAGGCCGGGTCGGCCTGGACGTCGGCCGCGCGCTCGGCCAGCACCTGCTGGCTGTTCAGGTCGACCAGGATGTAGCTGCGCGCGGCGACCTCCGGCGGCTGCGGCGCCTGGGCAAAGGTGGACAGGGCCGTGACCGCAGCCAGGCAGAAGGCGAGGAATCGTTTCATCGGAAGCTTGAACAATGCAAGAGAAGGCCGGTGCGCTAGGGATGCCAGGCACCGACCACCAGGGACTTGAGCAGCGACAGCTGCCCGTGGAAAAAATGGCCGGCGCCGGGGATCACCGTCACCGGCAGCGATTGCGGCCGCGCCCAGTCGAATACCGCCGCCAACGGCACCACGTCATCGGCCTCGCCATGGATCAACAGCGTATCTGAACGTACATCCGCCATGTCGAAACGGCTGACCGCGGGAGCGACCAGCACCATCCGCGCGGCCGCTGCGCCGTCCACCGCTGCCAGCCGGGCGGCCGCGTTAGAGGCCACGTAGGCACCGAAGGAAAATCCAGCCAGCACCAGCGGCAGGCCCGGCGCGCGGAACGCGGCGATCACCGCCAGCGCATCGTCGATCTCGCCCGGCCCTTGCGCCCAGGCGCCAGCCGATCCACCGACACCGCGGAAGTTGAAGCGTACCGCGGTATAGCCCAGCTGCATGAAAGCCCGCGCCAGCGTCTGCACCACCTTGTTGTCCATCGTGCCGCCATGCTGCGGGTGCGGGTGGCAGACCACAGCCACGCCGCGCGATGTGCCGGTCGGCGCATCGACGGCGCATTCGATCGCGCCGCAGGGGCCGACGACAGTCTGGCGTTGGGTATGTGCGTTCATTCAGGTGGTCAGCGACCCACATCCGGCGCCATCACCAGGCGCTCGACCACCTGCCCGTTCATCAGATGCGATTCGACGATTTCGTCGATGTCCTGCTGGTCCACATAGGTGTACCAGACCGCTTCGGGGTAGACCACGGCCACCGGGCCACCGGCGCAGCGATCCAGACAACCAGCCTTGTTGACGCGCACGCCTCCCGGTCCGGCCAGGCCGGCCGCCTTGACGCGCGACTTGCAGCGGTCCAGCGCAGCCTGAGGGTCATGCTGCGAGCAGCAGGCCTCGCCGTTGTCGCGCTGGTTGACGCAGAAGAAGATATGGTGACGGTAGTAGCTCAAGGGCATCCTTCTGGCGGCGGCCGCGCAGGCGCGCCAAGATCACGAATTGTAGGCAGCGCGGCCTGCCGACCCCGGTGCCTGTGCCCCGTCCATCAATCCGCACCGCGCCGGCCCAGCCGGCTCAGCAGCCAAGCCATCGCCGCATAGGGCCACAACCAGCCAATCCACAGCGCCAGCCCATGGAAGCGGATGAAACGGCCCTGCTCCCAACTCTGCAAGCTGTCGGCAAAGTACGGGTCGACCGGCGCCTGGTTGACCAGCACCACCAGCGCGCCCAGCACTGCCAAGCCCAGTCCGGCGGCGGCGCGCGCCTCGAGCAGCGCGCAGCCCGCGGCCAGCGCCGCGCCGAACGCCAGGGCTGGCAGCGTCTGCGGCGTCAGCCAGGCCAGCGCATTGGCCGGGCCGAAGCTCATCGCGGTCGACAGGGTGGTGGCCAGCACGCCCAGCGATAGCAGCCCGGCCACGAGCAGCGCGCGGCGCAGGCCGCGCTGGGTCACGCTGAAGGCCACCAGGCAGGGCGCCAGCAGCCCCAGCAACTGCACCAGCGCGTCCGACAGGGGCGGCAAGGGTTGTGCACCCAGTCCTACGCCGTGCAGCAGTTCGACGAATCCGCGGGCCCAGGTTGCGTCCTCGAATAGCGCCAACAGGGCGTCGCGCAGCTCGTTGGCCAGGTGGCCCACGGCCAGCGGCACCGGGGTCGGGAACAGCAGGCCGATGGGCCACAGTGCCAGCAGACTCAGGCCGCCGGCGCTGTCGCGCACGAACCAGCGCTCGCGCAGCGCCTGCCAGCGCTGCAGCAGCCCCAGCGCCTGCAGCACCGCAGCCATCGCCGCGCCTGCGGCTGCGCCGACGCTGTTCAGCGCCCAGTCGACACGCGACGGCACCCGCCCGGGCAGGAACTGCTGGATCACCTCGGTCAGGTAGGACAGCGCGCTGGCGGCCAGCAGCGCGCCCAACGCAGCCTTCCAGGCGGCGTGTCCGCCGCGCACCTGCGCCACGTACAGAAGCCCGCCCAGCGGCATGTAGCCAAGCACGTTGGACCAGACATCGAAAGGGTCGCGCCAGGGCGGCCAGGGCAGCACCAGCAGCGCGCCCAGCGACGGACCCGGCGGCCAGCGCCAGCCGGCAAAGGGGTACAGGCTGGCATACAGCACCAGTGCCGCATAGACCAGCACCAGTGGCGCGGCGGAACTGCGTTGGCGCTGGGACAGGGCCACCGATCAGAACGGCTTGACGACCACCAGCACCACGATGGCGGCGAACAGCAGCACCGAGCTTTCGTTGAACACCCGATACCAGCGCTCGCTGCGCTGGTTGGCGGATTGCTCGAAACGGCGCAGCAAACGGCCGCAGGCATGGTGGTAGCCCAGCACCCCCAACACCAGAACCAGCTTGGCATGCATCCATCCGTGGCCGGAACCCAGCCCGACGCCGTAACCCAGCCACAGAACCAGCCCCAGCACCACCGCCGCCAGCATCAGGATGCCGGCGAAGCGGTAGAGCTTGCGGGCCATCAGCAGCAGCCGGGCGCGCTCGGCATGGCTGTCGGCCGCGACCATCGCCAGGTTGACGAACAGCCTCGGCAGGTAGAACAGGCCGGCGAACCAACTGGCGACGAAGACGATGTGGAAGGACTTGACCCAGAGATAAGCGCTGCCCATCGCAGGATTATCAGGGTCGATGCGGGCCGGAAGGCCGCCACGAAAAAAGCCCCGGCACGAGGCCGGGGCCGGCAAGCCTTATCGCTGTCAACACGCTAAGGCACCTGCTCAGGGAGGAAAAGCAGGGAATGAACACCTTGCGGCTATCATTCAATTTAAACTCTAGCAGAGGCGAAAGCTTTCCTGATAGAGCGGTTTCCCCGGGTTGGCGGTAGCCTGCTTCGCCCCTGTTGCAGGGCCTGCCTGCCGACGCCGCAGCCGCCACTGAACACAGGACGCCCGCCTTGCATACGCCCCCGCCCTACCCCGCCAGCCGCCCCCGTCGCCTGCGCCGCGACGCCTTCACCCGCGCGCTGGTGCGCGAACAGCGCCTTGCCCCGCAGGACCTGATCCTGCCGGTGTTCGTCCTCGATGGGCGGCAGCAGACGCAGGACGTGCCCAGCATGCCCGGCGTGCAGCGGCGCAGCGTCGACCGGCTGTTCGCCAGCGCCGAGGAATGCGTGGCGCTGGGCATCCCGGTGATGGCGCTGTTCCCGGTGATCGAGCCCTCGCTGAAGACGCCCGACGGGCGCGAGGCCACCAACCCAGCCGGGCTGGTGCCGCGCGCGGTGCGCGAGTTGAAGAAGCGCTTTCCCGAACTGGGCATCCTCACCGACGTGGCACTCGACCCGTTCACCAGCCATGGCCAGGACGGGCTGCTGGACGACAGCGGCTACATCGTCAACGACAGCACGGTGGCCGTTCTGACCGAACAGGCGCTGGTACAGGCCGAGGCCGGCGTGGACATCGTCGCGCCCAGCGACATGATGGACGGCAGGATCGGTGCGATTCGATCTGCACTCGAATCGCGCGGCGCCATCCACACCCGCATCATGGCCTACAGCGCCAAGTACGCCAGCGCCTTCTACGGGCCCTTCCGCGACGCGGTGGGCTCGGCCAAGAATCTAGGCAAGAGCGACAAGAAGGTCTACCAGATGGACCCCGGCAACAGCGACGAGGCGCTGCGCGAGGTGGCGCTCGACCTGGCCGAAGGCGCCGACATGGTGATGGTCAAGCCCGGCATGCCCTATCTGGACATCGTGCGCCGCGTCAAGGACGAGTTCCGCGTGCCCACCTTCGCCTACCAGGTGAGCGGTGAGTACGCCATGCTCAAGGCCGCTGCGGCCAACGGCTGGCTCGATCACGACGCGGTGATGATGGAGGCGCTGCTCGCCTTCCGCCGCGCCGGGGCCGACGGCGTGCTGAGCTACTTCGCGCTGGACGCGGCGAGGCTGCTGCGCAAGCCCTGAACGGGCATGCGCATCTTTCACATCAGCGCCGACCAGTTCGTCGAACTCGACGCTCTGCCCGAGGCACTGCCGACTGCGGGCTTCGTCTGGATCGGCAGCGCACGGCGAGAGTTCGAGGTCAACGTCGCCAACATCCAGGCCCGGCTGCAGGCCTGGGGCTGCGGCCAGCTGGTCGACCTGCATGTGTCGGACCTGCTGAACCAGCAACTGCCGTCCAACTTCGACAGCACTTCGTGGTACGACCTGCTGGTCTTCCGCCGGCTGGCCATCGGCAACGGCGGCGAGGCCTCGATGGCCGACGATACGCTGGGAACGCCTGCCGGCGCGCGCAAGGCGCTGGCCTCGATCGACACCAGCCCAGTGGGCTTCGCGGTCTTCGATCGCGTGCTGCTCACCGTCCACCCGGCCGACTGCGCGGTACGCGAGCATTTCGCGCAGCGCCTGCTGCAACAGGGCAGCGGCGGCGAGGCGCGCGGAGCGTCACGCCTGCCGGCCAGCCCGGCCGACCTGATGCTGCGCATGGCGAACCACATGGTCGACAGCTACCTTGCGCTGCGCCGGCTGCTGACGCGCCAACTCGGCTCGCTGCAAAGCGAGTTGCTCGACCCGAAGAGCCGCTTCGGCGACTGGAAGCTGTTGCTCGACGCCCGCAACACCCTGCACATGCTGGAGGACACCTGCGAGGACCAACGCAGCGCGATGCAGGAATGGATCGACGCGCTCGATGAATGGCCGACCGAAAGCGTCGCCGGCGCGCAGCATGAGCGCGAACTGCTGCGCCTGCGCTCGCGCGATGTGCTGGAACACATCGAGCGTGTGCTCACCCATGTGCGCCGGCTCGAGCATTCGGCCGAGGTGGCCGTGCAGATGCACTTTTCGGCGCTCGGCCACCGCACCAACGACATCATGCGCACGCTGACCGTGCTGACCGCCATATTCCTGCCGCTGAACCTGATCACCGGCTTCTTCGGCATGAACTTCGATTCGCTGCCGCTGATCCATTCGGCCACCGGCATCTGGGCGGCCGTCGGAGTGATGGCGACGGTGGGCGTGGGTCTGATCGTTTATTTCAGGCGCAAGCGCTACCTGGGCACCACGATGCGCAAGTGAGGTCTCAGTGGGCGTTGGGGTCATCGAAGCCCAGCCGCACGAGCAAGGCCGATTCGCGCGCTTCCATCAGGTCGGCATCCGCCCTAGATGTCTCGTGATCGAAACCCTGCGCATGCAGTGCACCGTGCACCAGCAGATGCGCGTAGTGGGCCTGCAGCGGTCGGCGCGCGGCGCGTGCTTCGCGCTCGACCACGGGCGCACACAGCACCAGGTCGGCCTGTACCCGCGGTGCGGCTGCGTAGGCAAAGGTCAGCACATTGGTGGCGTAGTCCTTGCCGCGGTAGTCGCGGTTCAGCGCGCGGCCTTCGTCCTCGCCTACGATACGCACGGTGATCTCGGCTGGCGCCAGCAGCGCGGCCCGCACCCAGCGCGCGACACGATGCCGCTGCAGCACGGCTCGATGCCGCGGATCGGGCATCTGCAGTGACAGCCGCAGTGCCGGCAGCACCATGGCCTCAGGCCGCCTCGCCGCGCGTGCGCGCCGCGTCGTAGGCCTCGACGATGCGCGCCACCAGCGGGTGGCGGACCACGTCGGCGGCAGTGAACTGCGTGAACGCCACGCCCTCGACCGCGGCGAGCACGGCCTGCGCCTCGACCAGCCCGCTGGTGCGGCCCTTCGGCAGGTCGATCTGGCTGGTGTCGCCGGTGACCACGCAACGCGAACCGAAGCCGATGCGGGTGAGGAACATCTTCATCTGCTCGGAGGTGGTGTTCTGCGCCTCGTCGAGGATGACGAAGGCATGGTTCAGCGTGCGCCCGCGCATGAAGGCCAGCGGCGCCACCTCGAGCAGGCCCTTGTCGAAGGCTCGGGTCACGCGCTCCAGGCCCATCAGGTCGTACAGCGCATCGTACAGCGGGCGCAAGTAGGGGTCGACCTTCTGCGCCATGTCGCCGGGAAGGAAGCCCAGCCGCTCGCCGGCTTCCACTGCCGGACGGGTGAGCACGATGCGCTGCACTGTGTTGCGCTCGAGCGCGTCGACCGCACAGGCCACCGCGAGGAAGGTCTTGCCGGTGCCGGCCGGGCCGATGCCGAAACTGATGTCGTGCGTCAGCATCTGGCGCAGGTACCGTTGCTGGTTGGGCGTACGCGCGGCCAGGTCGGTTCGGCGCGTGTGCAGCACGATGCGGCCTTCGCCTAGGGTTTCCGTCGGCAGCACCGGTTGGCGAAGCGCATGCTGCAGCGCCTCGGGCTCGATCGGATTTGACGCGCCGTCGTAAAGCCGTTGCAACAACGCCAGCGCCGCAGCCGCGGCAGCACGCTCGCCATCGATGCGGAAGCGCTCATTGCGGCGTGAAATGGACACGCCGAGCGAGCGCTCGATGCTGCGCAGGTGCTCGTCGAAGGCGCCGCAAAGGTGCGCCAGGCGCGTGTTGTCGGCAGGTGTGAAGGCGTGTCGCAGGATCACGGTGGTGAGCCACCGGCCCCAGGGCCGGGAAGCGGAACAAGCGCACATTGTCACCGCCTCGCACCGCAGGCACCGTCCTGCACAATCGCCGTTGCGATGCAGCGCCCATGCCCACAGCCCGCCGCCCGCCCCCCGGCACGCGGCATATCCCGAAGCGGCTGGCACCACGGCCTGCATGTGCTGCTGTGCCTGGGCCTGCTCTGGCTGGCCGCTGCCGGCGCGGCGGCGCAGACCCAGACCGTCAGGATCCACGCCGCCCAGGCGGTGGCGGCCGACAGCCTGGATTTCCCTGCGGAGCAGAGCGCGCCGCTGGTGGACCTGCCCGACGCCTGGTCGGTCAGCCGCCCCGGCAGCGACGGGCCGGTGTGGTACCGGCTGAGCTTCACCGCGCCAGGGCTGCACGAGACAGGCGAACTGCTGGCACTGTTCATCGAGCATGTCTGCACCAACCTGCAGGTCCACCTGAACGGCCAGCTTATCCACAGCGGCGGGCGGATGCACGAGCCGATCACCCGTAACTGCAGCCACCCGCAGCTGGTCAGCCTGCCAGCCGGGCTGATCAGGCCCGGTCTGAATTCGCTGGACCTGAAGGTGGTGGGCCATCCACTGCAGCGGGTGGCGTCGATACACCGCGCCGGCGCGCTTTCGGCACTCGAGATCGGGCCGCATTCGGTGCTGACCGGCAAGCATGCGCGGCAGGTGGCGCTGAACGTGGCCGTGCCGCAGGCGGTAAGCGCAATGCTGCTGCTGCTGGGCAGCTTCATGTTCGTGCTCGGCTGGACCAACCGGCGCGAAAGCCACCTGGCCTATTTCGGTGCGCTGTCGGTCGGCTGGGCCCTCATCGAGTCCAGACTGTGGCTGCGCGACCTGCCCTTCGACAACGCAGCGACCGAGCTGCTGCTATGCGCGATGTTGCCGCTGCTGACCTGGGCAAGCGTGCAGTTCCTGCTGCGCTTTGCGCAGTACCGGCACCGCTGGATCGATATTGCGCTACCGCTGCAGGCCATCGTGATGCCGGCGACGCTGCTGCTGGCCGGGCCGGAGCGGCTGTATGCAACGGCCAGCTTCTGGTACATGTTGCTGCCGCTGCAGACGCTGGCCGCCGCGGCCTTCTACCTGCACACGCAATACCACGAGCGACGCCGTTCCTTCTGGCCGATGGCGCTGTTGCTGTGCATGGCGACTGTCGGCCTGGTGGCGGAGTATGCAGCGCAGATGCTTGGCACGCACGGGCTGCCGATGCAGCTGGCGCAGACGGCCCTGCCGGTCATGATGGTGCTGGTGGGCCTGCGCCTGCTGCAGCAGCAGGAACGCGCGCTTCCGGCCGCCGAGGACAGCAAGGCTCATCTGGAAGTACGCATCCGCGAGGCCACGGCCGAGATCGAACGCAACTTCACCCAGCTGGCCGAACTGCGCGTGGAGAAGGTCACCGAACGCGAACGCAAGCGCATCGCCGCCGATCTGCACGACGACCTGGGCGCCAAGCTGCTGACCATCGTGCACACCAGCGACTCCGAACGCATCTCCTCGCTGGCGCGCGAGGCGCTCGAGGAGATGCGCCTTTCGGTGCGGGGGTTGACCGGCAAGCCGGTGCAACTGGTCGACGCACTTGGCGACTGGCGCGCCGAGGTGGTTTCGCGGCTGGGGCAGGCCGGTATCGAGGCCGACTGGAGCGCACCCGTCGAAGACCGGCCGCAGACCTTGTCCGCGCGCGCCTTCGTGCAGACCACGCGCATCCTGCGCGAGGCGATCAGCAACGTCATCAAGCACAGCGGGGCCACCCATTGTTCGCTCAGCTGCGACATCGCCGACGGCGACATGCACATCGTCGTGCGCGACAACGGCAACGGCATCCCGATGGAGCTGGACGGCCGCCTCGACCGCGGCCATGGCATGGCCAGCATGAAGCACCGCGCCAAGCAGTTGCAGGGCCAGTGCCTGGTGGAATCGGGCCCAGGCTATGGAACCGTGATACGCCTCACGCTTCCCCTGAATAGGGCTACCGAGCTGGCATGACGGACTGCTAGCATGAATCTTCGAGACCCTGAAGCATTGTCATGACCAACATCCTGCTCTTGGAAGACCTGCCCGAGATACGGGCCTGGCTGAGCAGCCTGGTGCTCCAGGTCTTCCCCGACGCGCAGATCGCCGAGGCCGCACGCGTTCACGATGCATTGGGTCTGGTGTCGGCCATCAAGTTCGACCTGGCGCTGGTCGACCTGGGCCTGCCCGACGGCTCGGGTGTGGACGTGGTGGCCGCGTTGCGCGAGCACCAGCCCGAAACCCAGAGCGTGGTGGTCACCATCCACGACGACGACGAGCACCTGTTCCCTGCGCTGCAGGCCGGCGCCTTCGGCTACATCCTGAAGGAGCAGGCGCGCGAGCTGATCATCGAGCAGCTGCAGCGTATCAGCCAGGGCGAGCCGCCGCTATCGCCGTCGATCGCACGTCGCGTGATGGCCTACTTTGCCGCCAAGTCCAAGCCGCAGCCAATGTCGGCATCGTCGGCGGCGGTGCCGCATGTGTCGCTGACCGACCGCGAAACCGAAGTGCTGCTGCGCGTGGCCAAGGGATACACGCTGCCCGAGATCGGCCAGCAACTGACGCTGTCGCGGCACACCATCGCCGACTACGTCAAGCAGATCTACCGCAAGCTCAACGTGAGCTCGCGCGCCGAAGCCGCGCTGGAAGCGCAACGCCTGGGTCTGTTCGGCCGGTAGAGCCCGCGCGCCGCGGCCGATAATGGCCGCATCATGATCGGACGACTCACAGGCGTCATTGCGGAGAAGTCGCCCCCGCAGGTGCTGATCGATGTCAACGGCGTCGGCTACGAGCTCGACGTGCCTATGAGCACCTTCTACAACCTGCCAGGCGTCGGTGAACGCACCACACTGCTGACCCACTTCGTGGTACGCGAAGACGCACAGCAGCTCTTCGGCTTTCTCACGCCCGACGAGCGCAGCACCTTTCGCCAACTGGTGAAGATCAGTGGCGTCGGGCCACGCACGGCGCTGTCCATCCTGTCGGGCCTGAGCGTGGCCGAACTGGCCGGCGCCGTTTCACGCCAGGAAAGCGCGCGCCTGGTCAAGGTGCCAGGTATCGGCAAGAAGACCGCCGAGCGGCTGCTGCTCGAGCTCAAAGGCAAGCTCGGAGCCGACCTCGGGCTGCCGGCCGCAGCCGCGGTCAGCGATGCGCAGGCCGACATCGTGCAGGCGCTGCTGGCGCTGGGATACAGCGAGCGCGAAGCCGCGGCAGCGCTGAAGGCACTGCCGCCGGACATTGCCGTCAGCGACGGCATAAAGCTCGCGCTGAAGGCACTCAACCGCTAGTGCTTCTTGTGGCCGCTGCTGTCGGCCAGCGCCTTCACGGCCGCCTTGACTTCCACCGTCTCGCGCTTGCCGCTCGCCCCTTCGATGACCAGCGTCACCGGCACGGATTCGCCGACCTTCAGCTCCTGCTTCAGATCCATAAGCATCACGTGGTAGCCGCCCGGCTTCAACTCCACGGCTTTGCCGACAGGCAGTTCGATGCCGGGGATGGCACGCATCTTCATGATGTTTCCGTCCATCACCATTTCGTGGATCTCCACGACGCCGGCCACCGGCGAGTGGGCCGAGACCAGCTTGCCGCCGCTGGTCGAGGTGATCTGCGCGAACATGCCGGTAGCCTTCTGGTTGGCCACGGTGCCGCGCACCCACGGATCCTTGACAGTGGTCTGCGCCTGGGCACCAAGAGCCAGCAGCGCGGTCAACAGAACAAATGTCTTTTGCATTGGAAAACGTCCTTCGATCTGGATGAATTGAGTCTTGCGCAGCGGCGCGCACTGCGTGCACAACCGAAGCGCCATCGATACAACCTCAATTCACCCGTGGCGGAGCTCTTGGCTGCGCGTCGCAGCGCGCAGGCAAGGCGCGCGCGGAACGGTCGGCACCACATGCACGGCGCGGATCTTCGGCATTCGGCACCGGCATTGCAATCCCGGCCGCGGGCAGTCCATGGGGCGGTGTGCACTGGACACTGGGCGGGCAGCACTCGGCGCAATGCTTGGCAGTCGATCGCCCATCGTCGTCACGGCCCGCGGAATTGCCTGGCTTCAGTCGGGTGCCGTTTGGTGTGCAGACCTCGTCAGACGCGGGCGAGGCCGCAGCCCGACCCACGGCATGCGCCAAGGTCGGCGCGAGCAACCCACCGAGCATCGCGACCAGAACAACCCAAGTTGTGCGGCGAATCCTCGATCGAACGGCAGTCATTCGGGCAGTGTAGCCAGTCGCCGGCTGCGAGTGCGCTCGGCGAACGCTCCGAAGACGCGTTCTCTTGTGCCGATAATCCGCCATGGCCATCCAGACCGACAGCTTCGAGCCGACACGCCGAGTGCTCAGTGCCGCGCCCGCCTCGCCCAACGAAGAAGCCATCGAGCGCGCCTTGCGCCCGAAGGGCTTGGCCGACTACGTGGGCCAGGCCAAGGCGCGCGAGCAGCTGGAAATATTCATCGGTGCGGCCCGGAAGCGCGCCGAGGCACTGGACCACGTGCTGCTGTTCGGCCCGCCAGGGCTGGGCAAGACGACGCTGAGCCACATCATCGCCAACGAACTGGGCGTCAACCTGCGCAGCACTTCCGGGCCGGTACTGGAGAAGCCCAAGGACCTGGCGGCGATCCTGAGCAACCTGGAGCGCAACGACGTGCTCTTCATTGACGAGATCCACCGTCTGAGCCCGGTGGTCGAGGAGATCCTGTATCCGGCGCTGGAGGACTATCGCATCGACATCATGATCGGCGAGGGTCCGGCCGCGCGCTCGATCAAGCTCGATCTGCAGCCGTTCACGTTGGTGGGAGCGACCACGCGAGCGGGCATGCTGACCAACCCGCTGCGCGACCGTTTCGGCATCGTCGCCCGACTGGAGTTCTACACGCCCGAGGAGCTGGCGCGCATCGTCACGCGTTCGGCAGGGTTGCTGAACGTGCCTACCGACAGCGAAGGCGCCTTCGAGATCGCGCGGCGCTCGCGCGGCACACCGCGCATCGCCAACCGGCTGCTGCGGCGCGTGCGCGACTATGCCGACGTGAAGGGTGACGGCCGGATCACGCAGGCGCTTGCGCATCTGGCGCTGGCGATGCTGGACGTCGACCCGCTGGGACTGGACGTGATGGACCGCAAGCTGCTCGAAGCCGTGATCCACCGCTTCGACGGCGGGCCGGTGGGCCTGGACAACGTGGCTGCGGCCATTGGCGAAGAAAGCGGCACGATAGAGGACGTGATCGAGCCCTATCTCATCCAGCAGGGCTATCTGCAGCGCACACCGCGCGGGCGGGTCGCGACACTCGCCGCGTACCAGCACCTTGGTGCAATGCCAACCGAAGGCGCGCTTGGCAAGGCTGATGGACTGTTCTGAGTTCTGACCCGGCGAGCCGACAGGTCACCGGTCAGGACGTCGGCCGAATGCTGACAGCGGCGCGCGGTCGACGCCTTGACGATCCTGGTCAATGCAGACTCGGCAATGGTCCGAGCCAGCGGGGACGGTGAAAGGTGCATGCGCAACCGTTCGTGAGTTGAGCCCAGGTGCGCGCTCCAAGCCGAGCGCCCCGCTGCATTGAGGTAACTTTCTGAGCTTTGCACAATAGGGCCTGGACTCAACCGACGCATTCCCGGTGGCGTCGGCCCGAACATGGACGCCCCCTCCGCCACCTACCCTCGCCTGCATCCGCTCGGCGACACGGCCTGGATCGTCGAATTCGGCGACGCCATCGACGAACCCACGCACGAGCAGGTGATGGGCCTGGCACGGGCGCTGGCCGAAGCCAGGGCCCTTGGCCAGTGGCCTGACGTGGTCGAATGGGTGCCGGCCTACACCACCTTGACGGTGCACTTCGCTGCCACGGGCGACGCCGATGCCGCGTTAGACGCAGCCGATGCGCTGCTGGCGCTGGCCCGCAGCGCAGCACCGTTGTCGAGGCCCGGCCAGTGCTGGCGGTTGCCAGTGTGCTTCGATGCCGAATTCGCGCCAGACCTGGGCGAACTGGCCGCGGCCCGGGGCCTGTCGTCCGACGAAGTGGTCGGCTTGATGACGAATACGGTCTTTCGCGTCTACATGCTCGGCTTCCAGCCTGGTTTTCCCTACATGGGTGGCTTGCCCGCTGCGCTGGAGCGTCCGCGCCGCGCGACCCCGCGCACGGTGGTACCCGAGCGTTCGGTAGCGGTGGCCGGTCGCATGTGTGCGATCTATCCGTGGCGCAGCCCCGGCGGCTGGCACCTGCTCGGCCGCACGCCACTGGTGCTGTTCGACGCGGCAGACAGCGATCCGGCGTGGCTGCATCCCGGCGACGAGGTGCGCTGGGTCGCGATCGGGCGCGAGCGCTACGACGCGTTGGAACGCGCTGCCGCGGCCGGCACACTGCGGCGCGAGGCCTGGCGCGACGGCAACGGCACCTCGTCATGAGCGGTGTCGTCGAGTTCATCGATGCGGGCGCTGGCGTCTCGATCCAGGACCTGGGCCGCAGTGGCCATCGTGACATCGGCGTGCCGCTGGCCGGCGCGGCCGACCCGGTGCTGCTGGCCTGCGCCAATGCGCTGCTGGCGCAGCCCGAAGGCCTGGCCGCATTGGAGGTGGCCTTGCTGGGGCCGAAGCTGCGCGCAACGGAGGCGCCGGTCCGCGTGGCCCTGGCCGGGGCCTTTGCGCCACGCCTGACGCGCCAGGATGGCCAGACCCTGCCTGTCAATGCCTGGTGCAGCCTGACACTTCAGCCGGGCGAAACGCTGGCCGTCGGACCCTGCCGCGACGGCGTTGGCTACCTGGCGTTGGCCGAGGGTGCCGACGTGCCGCCGGTGCTGGGCAGTCGCTCCACCTATGCGCGAGCCGGCCTGGGGGGCATCGAGGGCCGTGCGCCGCGTGCCGGCGACCGGCTGCGCTGTGGCGCCGGCCACGGCGCGCAGCGCCAGGCGGCGCAGCCCTTCATGCACGCGGTGGGCCCGATGCGTGTCCTGCCGGGACCGCAGCAAGCGCATTTCGACGAGGCGGCCTGGGCGCTGTTCGTCGGCAGCGACTGGATGGTCACGCGCGAGGCCGACCGCATGGGCCTGCGCTTGCAAGGCCCGACGCTGACGCACCGCGCCGCGCTCGGTGCCGACATCGTGTCCGAGGCGGTGGTGCCGGGTGTGGTGCAGGTGCCCGGTTCTGGCCAGCCGATCGTGCTGGGGGTGGATGCCCAGACCATCGGCGGCTACGCCAAGATCGCCACCGTGATCCGAGCCGACCTGCCGCGCCTGGCCCATGCGCGCCCCGGTAGCGAGTTGCGCTTCCGTGCGGTGACGCGTGCCGAGGCGCTGGCCGCGCGGCTCGAGCTGGCGGCGGCGCTGCGCGACTGGGTACGCCGCATCGGGCCGCTGCGCGTACCGAGCGAACCCGAAGAAGCCGCATTGCGCAGCGGCAACCTGATCAGCGGCATGATCGATGCCCGGCCCGACGCTGACTTCAATTTGCCCTGGGACTGACAGATGAGCCAAGCCCGCATCAACCTCAACGCCGACCTCGGCGAATCCTTCGGAGCCTGGTCGATGGGACGCGACAGCGACATGCTCCAGCTGGTCGACTCGGCCAACATTGCCTGCGGCTTCCACGCCGGCGATCCGCTGGTCATGCGCCAGACCGTGGCCACCGCCAAGCGCCATGGCGTCAGCATCGGCGCGCACCCCAGCTTTCCCGATCTGCAGGGCTTCGGCCGCCGCCGCATCGACATGGCGCCGGCCGAACTGGAGGCGATGGTTGTCTACCAGATCGGCGCGCTGCAGGGCATGGCCGCGGCCGAGGGCCACCGTGTCACCCACGTCAAGCCGCATGGTGCGCTCAACAACCTGGCCTGCGAAAACCTCGAGCTGGCGCGCTGCATCGCGCGTGCGGTGCGCGCCGCCGGACTGGAGCTGATCCTGCTGGCGCCGGCGCTGTCGGCGCTGGTGCGTGCCGGGCGCGAGGCCGGCCTGCCGGTGGTGGAAGAGATCTTTGCCGACCGCCAGTACACCGACGAAGGCCACCTGGTGCCGCGTTCGCACCCGCAGGCCATGGTGCATGGCGCCGAGGCCAGCGTGCGCCATGTCATGGCCATCCTGGACGGTGCGGCGCTGCACTCGATCCACGGCAAGCGGCTGCCCTGCGCGGCCGGCAGCATCTGCGTGCATGGCGACAACGCCGAGGCGGTGGCCACGGCACAGGCGGTGCGCGAAGCGCTCCAGGGAGCGGGCTACGAGCTCGCGGGCCTGCCGGCGCTGGCCGCCTGAGCCGGAGCGCGCCTTGAAAGGACCGTTGCTCGCCGCGACGCTGGCCCTGGCCGTCGTCGCGCACGGCAGCGCGGCAGGCGCCGGCTGCGACAAGGACTACAGCGCCTCGCCGCAGTTCTCGGCGGCCGACTGCGTGTTCCAGAACTCGCAGAACCCGAAGGCGCGGCCGTCGCAGCCGCCGTGGAAGATCTGGACGCGCTTCCTGCAGCCGGCAGACCCGGCGAGCATGCCGGTGGACCCGATCCCGGTGCGCAGGCTCGACCGCGCCCAGCTCGACGCGCTGGACCCGGGTGCCAACCACGTCATCCGGCTCGGCCATTCGTCGCACCTGCTCAAGCTGCGCGACGGCTACTGGCTGATCGACCCGGTGTTCGGCGAGCGGGTTTCGCCGGTCAGCTTTGCCGGGCCAAAGCGCTTCCACCCGCCGCCGATCGAGCTGAGCGAACTGCCGCCGATCGAAGGCCTGTTCCTGTCGCACGATCACTACGACCACCTCGATCTGCCGACCATTGACGCCCTGCGCGAGCGGGTACAGCGCTACTTCGTGCCGCTCGGCGTGGGCCAGCGACTGCGCGACATGGGCGTGGCGGCCGAGCGCATCCAGGAGTTCGACTGGTGGCAAGGCGGCAGCCATGCCGGCGTGCTCTTCACTGCCGTGCCGGCGCAGCACTTCTCGGGCCGCACGCTGTGGGACCGCAACAGCACGCTGTGGGCCGGCTGGGTGCTCGAAAGCGGCGGCCAGCGCATCGTCTACACCGGCGATTCGGGTTACTTCCCCGGCTTCAAGCAGATCGGCGAGCGCTTCGGCGGCTTCGACCTGGCGTTGATGGAAAACGGCGCCTACGACAGCTACTGGCCGTCAGTGCATATGAGCCCGGAGGAAACGGTGCGGGCCTTCATGGACCTGCGTGGCCGTGTGCTCTACCTGGTGCACAACAGCACCTTCAACCTGGCCTTCCACACCTGGCAGGATCCGCTGGAGCGTGTGGCCGCGCTGGCCGAGGCACAGCGCCTGACGCTGGCCACGCCGCTGATCGGCGAGGTGCTGACCATCGGCGTACCGCGCAGCAACGTGCTGTGGTGGAAGGGGCTGAAGTGACCGCCGCGCGCGGCGACAATGCAGCGCGGGCGCATCGGCCCAGACCGAGGAGTAAGGCGATGAGCGGGTCCATCTTCAACGCCGAACAACGCTACGCCTGGGACCATGACGGCTATGTGCTGGTACGCAAGCTCTTCGACGACGAGGAGATCGCCATCCTGCGCGGTGCCATCGAGGGCGACCCGGCGCTGCGCGCCAGCCTGTACGACCGTCGCGACGCCTCGGGCAAGGCCACGCGCATGGCCTTGTGGAACCATCCCGGCGACAGCGCCTACGGTCTGGCCGCGCGCTCGCGGCGCGTGGTCGACACCATGGAAGAGCTGCTCGGCGGCGAGGTCTACCACTACCACTCCAAGCTCACCGCCAAGGAGCCTCTCGACGGCGGCGCCTGGGAATGGCACCAGGACTACGGCTACTGGTACCACAACGGCATCGTCTACCCGCACATGGCCAGCGTGATGGTGGCGCTGGACCAGGCCACGCGCGAGAACGGCTGCCTTCAGGTGGTGAAGGGCTCGCACCATTGCGGCCGCATCGAGCATGGCGTACTGCCCGGCGAGCAGGTGGGCGCCGACCCGCGCCGTGTCGACGAGATTCTCAAACGGCTACCGGTGGAACATGCCGAAATGGAACCGGGCGACGGCCTGTTCTTCCATGCCAACGTGCTGCACCGCTCGGACCAGAACCGCTCCGCGCAGAGGCGCTGGACCGTGCTGCACTGCTACAACGCGGCGCGCAACAACCCGTATCTGGAGCATCACCACCCTCAGTACACGCCACTGCAGAAGGTGGACGACGGCGCCATCAAGCGCGCCGGTATCCGGTTCGCGCAGTCGCGCGCCGAGTTCCGCGAGCGCTCGGCCAATCCGCCGGAACTGAACAAGCGCCTCGGCTGAAGGCCCGTGCTGCGCGGCCAGCCGCAGTGGATGTATGTGCCTGCTGCGCTCCGGCACATTGCCGATGCGCGGGGTCCGGGCTCTGGTCGACAGCACCACTCGGGCAGGTGCCGGTCAGTGTGACTCGGCTGCAAGACGGACGTCCACCAACCCGCGGCAGAGCGGGCCGTCCTGCTGCGGTCACACCGTCACCCGCGCGGCACAGGCGACGTGGGCGGCGCCATCGGCAGTCGCGCCGGCGGCGCGCTCTTCGTCCCGCACCTTTGCATCGATGGACGGTACGGCTTGCACCACCCGGTCCAGCCGCGGCAGCGTGTAGTGCCGGCCGGAAATCGGCAGGCAGCGCGTGGTGCACGGTGTCGACGGGACATCGACGCCGAGCCGCGGCTCCATCCTCAACAGCAGGACGTGCTTGCCTTCACCGCCACATTCACCGGCCTGCCACGGGCCGGCGTCGCCGTGCTGCCCGCGCGCGCAGTGTCCGTGGCAGCGGCACAGCATGCCGACGCGCTGGCACTCTGTGCAGCGGCCTCGTTGAATACCGGAATGTTGCCCAGCGTGTGGAACTGCTCCCAGGCGATGCCCTGCGGGTCGGTGATCCAGTGCTTTTCGCTGCGCGCATAGCAGCAGGTGGTCTCGCCCTCGTCGAGCACGGCCATCTCGGCCGCGCCGGCGCGTGCCTTCATTGCAGCCAGTTCGGCAGGGTCGTCGGTCTGGATGCCGAGGTGGTCGATGCCCGGCTGCCGGCCGCGCGTGGAGATTGCGAAATTCACCGGCGGATCGTCGAGCATCCACTTGGCATAGTCGGCTTCGCGCCGCGCCGGCTCAGCGGCAAAGAGCTTCGAGTAGAAGCCGATGTTGCGGGCCAGATCGTCGACGTGGACATGGACGTGAAAGCGTTTCATAGGGACTCCATTTCAACATTTTGGGGTGGTGGCGCAGACAGTTGTATCGAAGCAAGCGCACGATATCCTGTCCACCGGAATTCGAATCGGCGTGCCGATCCAGCAACCACCGAACCATGTTTCCAAGTTCATGGAATTATGCGCCTTTTTTTTAACTGGCAATGGCACGTCGTGGCCTGCTTTGCAGCGACGGCGACGGCCCTGCGGGTTGGCATTTGTCCACCAGCGGCGTGATGCCCGTTCCGTCCGCTGCGAGCCTGGCCCCGCCGACTCGGCCGCTCCGCCGACGCTTCGCGGGCTGCTCATCGATGACGCGGCGCGCACCGCGTCGGCCTGATCCGAGACGCACTGTCTCTCCACGGCCGCCTGGCAATGGGCGCGGTCGACACCGCGCTGCAGATCCACGACTGCGTGCTGCGCCTGCAGCCCGACGCGGGCTCGGCCACCCCAGCGGGGTCCGCAGGCGGCGATGTGATGCACGCGCCGCTATGGCAGCAACTCGCAGCGCAAGGAGCCGCGAAAGTGGCCGCCTGCCGTCAGGGCGCGGCCACGACCGTGTAGTGCACTCCGTTGGCTCCGAAAGCTGGCTGGAACCAGGTGTTGCCGCTGAGGTAGTAGGTGCTACCGTTCTTGTTGATGAGCATCGAGCCCGGCGGCAGCGCGGCGTAGCTCACACCCATCGCATAGCTGGTCGTGGTGGTGGTCACCGTGGTCACGGTGGCGCCGGGTGGCGGTGCATTGGCCGCCACTGTGCCGGCGGCATAGCCCGACGAATAGGCCGCGCCGGTGCTGGCGCTGCCCGCGGCCACGCCGGCCGAATAGGCGCTGGACGTGGCCGCCGCGGTGTTGGCCGAGGCGATGGCCGCGCCGGTGGCCACGCCCACCACCGCGCCGGCGGCCGCTGCGCAGCCGTAGCAGCCGGTGGAATAGGCCGGCACGTACGCCGGCGGGTGGTACACCGGGTAGGCGCCATAGGGCGGCGGCTTGTAGGCCGTGGCGCCGTAGTAGGTGGTGTGCTCGGCGCCGGCCCCGTAGGCCCCGGCGGTACTGCCGCCGGCGGCGTTGGTGTGCTCGGTGCCGCCGTACTCGCTGTGCGCGGTGCTGCCGCCGTAGGCATTGGAGTGTTCCGTGCCTTCGCCTTCGGTGTGCGTCGTACTGCCGCCGTAGCGGTTGTCGTGCGTGGTCGAGCCAAAGCTGTGCATGGTGCTGCCGCCGGCGCGGTTGGCGCTGGCCCAGGCCAGTGCCTGGCCGGCGGCCAGTGCGGCGATCAAGGCCAGTGCGAGACGGGTGGGGTTGCGCTTCATGGTCGACTCCTCAAGGTGTCTTCGGGCTCGGGGCGGCGTTCGTCGGCTTGGCTGCCTTCGGCGCGGGCTTGCTGCCCGGTGGTGGCGGCACCGCCACCGGTTTGGCGAAGGGAATGCGCGGCGCGGTCTGGGCCTTGGCCGAGGCGAAGGTGTCGGCGGCATGGCTCGGGTCGATCTGCCAGTTCGACAGCTGCATGTCGTGTCGCAGCTTCAGCGGGTCGTTGGCGAACATCGCGCGGATGCGCCGCGGCAGCTTGTCCTCGGTGCCCACCCACATCTGGATGAACACATCGTTGGTGGCCCAGGCCACGGCCTCGGTGGGGACGCCACCGACTGCGCCTGAAGGCCCAATGTAGAAGGCGTGCAGCACCTTGTTGGTCATCACCGCGTACGGGTCGGGCAGCAGCAGGTCCATGAACGGGTAGTAGATCGCCGCCTTGTCCGAGGCCATCTTCAGTGCCGCCTCGATCGTCGGCGGCGCGTCGGCCACGGCGACGAGATGGGCCTCGGGCACGTAGGCCATCATGAGCTTGCCGTCGAAATAGAACTCGTTGGCCGCCCCGGCGCCGTTTTACAGCACGCGCAGCTTGTCGGGGCGCTGCATGGCCACGTCGTAGCGCACCGGGTAGGCCAGCGGCGGCCCCAGCTTGCTCGGGTACTCGATGTCGACGATGGCCGCGAAGCTCATCGCCTTGGCGGCCGCCAAACGGGCGCTGGCCGCCTTGATCAGGTCGATGGCGCGCGGCTCGACCAAGAGCGGCACACGCGGCGGCTTGGCGGCCTTGGCGGCGGGTTTGGCGACCTGGGCCGGCTTGGCTGGTGCGGCCGTGCCTTGGGCCGGGGCGCTGGTGGCCAGCACCAGGCAAGCGAATGCCGCAGCGGCTCGCGATGCGGCCGCGTGAAGGGATGTCATCGCAGGAATCTCCGGTCAGGCGGGCCGCCGGCGGCGACGCCGCAAAAGGATTCGATCGTCAGGGGATCATGCCGCACTCGAACATCTTGTTCGAGATCGGACCGGCAACCTTGTTCATGAACGCGGTGCGCAACTGCGGGTCGCTCTTGAGCAGGCCGATGACCTTTTTCTCCTGCTCCGACTTGGGCTGCTGCTTCTGCGCCCACAGCTGTTCGCAGGTGCTGGTCTGGTACTTCTGGATCACCTTGTCGGCGACCATGTTCATCAAAGGGAAATCGGCGGCGGCATGGCCGGCAAAGGCCAGCGTGGCCACAGCGGCCAACGTCTGCAGTCGGATCGTCTTCATCGGAACACCTCCTGGGGTAGGAAATGCGCCCATGGGGCCGCGGGGAACATCACTTCGGCGCCTCGACGACGTCGATTTCCACGCGGCGATTCTTGGCGCGGCCCTGCGGCGTGTCGTTCGACGCCACCGGGTGCGCCTCGCCCAGGCCGACAGTGGAGATCAGCGCGGCCGGCACGCCCTGACCCACCAGGTAGGCCGACACGGCACTGGCGCGGGCCTTGGACAGGTCGACATTGCTGGGGAAGCGCTGGCGCAGCTCGGCCCCGATGGGCACGATGTCCGTGAAGCCCTTGATGACGATGCGCTGACCGGTGAGGTCCTTCAGACCCGGTGCCAGCTTGGCCAGCGTGGCCTTGCCGGCTTCGTTCAGCTCCACGCCGCCTTCGGCGAACAGGATGCCGCTGGCCAACGTCACCCGCACCAGGTTCTGCAACTGCTCGATCTGCACCTGGTCGGCCGCCAGTTCGCTCTTCAGCTGCGCGTCCAGCTGCTGATAGGTGCGGGTCTTCTGCACCTGCTGGTTGTAGGTGCTCTGCGACACGCAGGCGCCAAGCAGCGTGGCGACGGCCAGAGCGGCGGCGGTGGATCGAACGGCCATGGATGTCACCCTCCGGCTCATGTCGTCACGAACTGTCAATCTTTGGCGGCCTTCATGGCCGCGTCCAGCCTGGCGATGTCGGCCTGGCTCAGCTGCGGCCGGTCGAGCCTGATCGTCAACTTGTTCAGCTTGGCGGTCAGTGCGAAGGGTGGCTTGTAGTCGGCGTCGTTCACCCCGGTCAGCGTGTCGGAGCCGATGTCGAAGCTCTCGTCCCATTGCAGGATCATGGGCAGCGTGCGCGGCATGTTGATGGTCTGCACCACCTTGCCGTCCACCTTGAGCGTGCCTACGCCGGGCCGGCCGACGCCGCTGAAGTTGTTGAAGGCCAACGTACCGGCGCCCAGGCCGTCGTACTTGAAGTCGAACTCAACCGTGTGCCGCCCGGGCGTCAGCGCTTCCGTGGCTTCCCACTTGGTGCGCTCCAAGTCCACCAGGTTCCACAGCCACACCGGCTTGCCCTTCAGCAGGTAGAAGCCATAGCCGCCGAAGCGCCCGCCCGAGGTCAGGATCATGCCCTCGGCGCCGCCGGCCGGCACTTCGATGTCGGCGGTGACGGTGTAGCTGGTGTTCAACAGCAGCGGCGAGTCGCCCTGCGGCAGCCCGATCATCGGGCGCGTGTAGACGAACTCGCTGCGCCCGGCGGTGATGTTCGGCCGCGGTGCGACGATGCGCGCCGCCACCGAGGCATCCATCGGGAAGATCTGGTGCTTCTTGGCCTCGGCGATGAACTTGGCCTTCATCGCCTTGACCTTCTGCGGGTTCTGCGCGGCCAGGTCCTGGGTCTGGCTGAAATCCTTCTTCAGGTTGAACAGTTGCAGCACCTGGTTGTTCAACGGGTCGGGGTTGGCCGGACCGAAGGCTTCCCACGGCGCGCGGTTGACCTTGGTGCTCAGGAACCAGCCGTCGTCGTACAGCGCCCACTGGCCCATCATCTCGAAGTACTGGGTCTTGTGGCGCTCGGGCGCCTTGGCGTTCTTCGCGTCGAAGGTGTAGAGGAAACTGGTGCCTTCGATCGGCGCCTGCTTGATGCCGTCGACCATCTTCGGCGCCTGCAGCCCGGCGGCCTCCAGGATGGTCGGCACGACGTCGATGACGTGCACGAACTGCTCGCGCAGCGCGCCCTTGTCGGTGATGCGCGCCGGCCACGACACCACCATGTTCTGGTTGATGCCGCCCAGTGCCGAGGCGTTTTGCTTGAACCACGAGAACGGCGTGTCGAAGGCCCACGACCAGCCGGCCGACATGTGGTTGTAGGTCATCTCGGTGCCCCACACGTCGTAGAACTTCAGCTGCACCTCGGCCGGCAGCTTGTTCAGGCCGTTGAAGAAGGCCACCTCGTTGGGCGTGCCCAGCGGGCCGCCCTCGGCGCTGGTGCCATTGTCGCCGTTGATGTAGATGATCAGCGTGTTGTCCAGCCGGCCCAGGTCCTGGAAGTGCTGGATGACGCGGCCGATCTCGTAGTCGTTGTAGGCGGCATACGCGGCGAAGATCTCCACCTGGCGGATGAACAGCTTCTTCTCGTCGGCCGTCAGCTTGTCCCAGGGCGCGAGCATCTCGGCCGGCCACGGGCTGAGCTGCGTGTCGGCCGGGATCACCCCCAGGCGCTTCTGGTTGGCGAAGATGCGCTCACGCAGCTTCTCGTAGCCGTCGTCGAAGAGCTTCATCGCCTGGATCTTGTGCACCCATTCCTTGGTCGGGTGGTGCGGCGCGTGGGTTGCGCCCGGCGCGTACTTGATGAACAGCGGCTTGTCCGGCTGGATCTGGTGCATCCGCGTCATGTAGTCGATGGCATCGTCGGCCATCGCGGTGATCAGGTTCCAGCTGCCCGCCGGCTTGCCCTCGAACGGAAAGATCTGCGTGGTGTTGCGGAACAGGTTGGGCTGCCACTGGTTGGCGTCGCCACCTATGAAGCCGTAGAAGTACTCGAAGCCCATGCCGATGGGCCACTGGTCGAAGGGTCCGACCTGGCTGGCCGCGAAGGCCGGCACGTTGTGGTCCTTGCCGAACCAGGCGGTGGCATAGCCGTTGTCCTTGAGCATGCGGCCGATCGTCGCCTTGTCGCGGTCGATGATGCTGTTGTAGCCGGGGAAGCCGGTGGACTGTTCGGAGATCACGCCGAAGCCCGCCGAATGGTGGTTGCGCCCGGTGATCAGCGCGGCGCGCGTGGGCGAGCACAGCGCCGTGGAGAACATGCGGTTGTAGCGCAGGCCTTCCTTGGCCAGACGGTCCATCGTCGGTGTCGGGATCACGCCGCCGAAGGAGCTCGGCACGCCGAAGCCGGCGTCGTCGGTGATGATCA
>Ga0105103_10000194_pt1 | contig 33124 bp, 40 predicted proteins | sample PPLLaktember2015_2_FD_79107 | JGI IMG/M metagenome (GOLD analysis project Ga0105103, IMG submission 79107) | Freshwater sediment microbial communities from Prairie Pothole Lake near Jamestown, North Dakota, USA - PPLs Lake P7 Core (6) Depth... | ecosystem: Environmental > Aquatic > Freshwater >...
AGTATATATCAAGTCTGTAGTCGCAAACTATCCACGTACAGATGTGTTGTGCTTCGAGTACGGGGATCAAGTCCCAAAGGAATTTATAGTGGATTTGGAACTTATGATGGAAAAGACAATCCAAAATCCAATCTCTCGTATAATCGAATCGTTGGGGTGGAATTGGGACGACGTTGATCCTACAAAGACAACGCTTGCACAATGGGGAATAGGAGATAGGGATTAAAATGTCAGTAAGTCTTAACAGATGGAGTGCTCACCCATATTACTTCATAAACGGATCTTTAGATTTCCGGGTGATTAAAGCTCTTAATAACGAAATGTCATACTTCATAGAAGGATTCGAGAAAACAAAGAAATATAAAGAAGGAAGATGGGATGGTAAGGAATCTCTATTATATAAATCAAAGAAGGGAGTGTATTTCTTTCCAGCAGGACTTATCGATGTAGTAAAGCGCGTATTCAACGACTTTGAGGTTGACTATTTTACTCAGGATATAAAGCTCGATAATGTGAAGAAGAAGTATAAAAAGCTTAACTTGAAGTGGACTATTCCGTTCGATTTGTATGATTATCAACAGAAGTCTGTTATCGATATACAGAATAATGAAGGCGGGGTTATATGTCTTCCCACAGGAGCGGGTAAGTCGCTGATAATGTCGCGCATAGCATACGAGTACGATCTTCCATTCATTATCATTGTGCATACGAAAGAGCTATTATATCAGTGGGAGAAGAATATCAAGGAAGCATTTGATGGTGTATGCCCAGGTCTTGTTGGCGATGGATATTCAAATTTCGAACCTATCACTATTGGTATGCTACAGACAATATCACAAATGATTGGTGCTAAGAAGCTTACAGACTTAGACTATCCGATATTCATGATGGATGAATGTCATAGGATACCCTCAGACACCGCGTATACCGTTTCTATGCATTGTAATGCACCAGTACGCATAGGAGCCTCTGCAACCCCAATGCGAACCGATGGCGCGGATAAAAAGATATGGGCAGCAGTGGGTGAGATCAAATCTCGTATCACAGCAGATGAACTTATTAAGAGGGGTATATTAGCTCGCCCACATTTCGTATTTTTAACTCCACCAGCTGTATTTGCAGGGCATCGCGCGAAGTGGCAGGATGCGTATCTTCACGGTATTGTTCTTAATGAAGATAGGAATAATATGATTGTGCGCAAGGCAAAAGAATACGCGGCAGAAGGACTCACTGTATACGTACACGTTGAGCGTATAGATCACGGTGATATATTATCATCACGCATACCAGGATCCGTATTCCTGAGTGGAAAAGATAATTCTACTCGTAGACAACTGATACTAAAAGAGTTTGCGGCGGGTAAAATTAAAGTACTTATTTCTACACTATTGAAAGAAGGTGTTAACATACCAAGTATGAATGTGTTCATAGCTGGTGGAGCTGGTAAAAGTCCGATTGGTGTATTGCAGAAAGCTGGGCGAGCGCTTAGAGTTGCACCTGGAAAGACAGAAGCTATCATAGTTGACTTTCGTGATAGTGGAAGGTACTTAGGAGACCATTTTTCAGAGAGGTACGACATTTATAAATCGACGTTTGGAGATTACTGCCCATGACAGAGAAAGGCGGGCATCATTCTAAATTGCATTGTATAAAAATATCATTGGCACTCAAAGGCAAGAAAAAATCAGATGAACATATTCAACGTATGAGAGAAGTTAATATTGGAAAACATGCAGGAGAAAAAAATTATATGTTTGGTAAACACCATACAGAAGAAACTCGTAAAAAAATATCAAATACAGAACTCGGAGTGCCAAAACGTGGAATATCAGAAGCTAATAGTCGAAGACAAATAAAAGAAGAAACACGCATAAAATTGTCTAATGCTACAAGCGGAGAAAATAACCCAATGTTTGGAAGACGTGGAAAAGATAGTCCTCTTTATGGTAGATTTATTGGAGACAAAAACCCAATGTGGCGGGGTGGAGTTTCATTTGAACCATATTGTGTAAAATTTAATCGCGAGTTTAAAAACAGAGTGCGCGCGTTCTTTGGATATAGATGTGTGGAGTGTGGAAAAACAACAGAAGAAAATGGACAACTATTATCAGTACATCATGTTAACTACGATAAAATGATGTGCTGTAACGATGTAAAACCATTATTTGTTGCACTTTGTAGATCTCATAATATAATTGCAAACGGAAATAGAGAATATTGGGAACAACATTACACCGATATTATCAATAATAGATATGGTGGGCAATGTTATTTCCCAAAGGATTACTGTCCGTAATATTAGCATGCTAATCATACGCAAACCTTTAATAACCATTACGATTGTACGTACTATATATGAAATCTATGGGCAGTGGAGAAGACGATCCACGATGTCCGCAATGCAAGCAATTCTTAGCGAATGCTGAGCTCATTGTTAGACAGATGGAAGACGCGGAGAGGAAGATGAAAGCGTTAACTGAGGATCTGTTTAGATATGAATGGGTAACTATTGAGAATGCAGAAAATATTAAAAATATGCGTAAGAACGGGATGATTCTTGATGAACCTTCTTTTGAGGTTGCATTTCGTCAGACAAAACGCTTCCTAAGATTACTGGAGAGTATAAATAGTAACTTGAATTCCATGAGACAGCGTTATAACGATATGGATTCGGCTGAAGATCAAACCCTTGGGGATGTGAGATGAGACAGGTTTAAATACCTGTGATTTATAATAGTAATGCAAGGTTGAGTGTTATGGTAAAGACAAATATGGTTATTCTGGATTCAAAGTCATGGGTTCAGATAGAAGGTCAGGTATATTATGTTGGAACTGCTTTTCAGTCAATTACTGTAAAAGCTGGAACGCTGATATATCCATTCATGACTGTAAATACAGGTGCTCCTAAAAATGCTCTGGAGTGTTTAACTGGATGCACAACAGATCCATGGAGACCATGCGTTTTTGATAATAAAAATCAGAACTTGATAAGCTATGGTAACACGCTGAGATATAACGATCCAATCAACACATCGTTTGCAGGACTTGGAGTACCATCTATTACTATGCCAGCTGATAAACATCTCAACTTGAAGTTCATGGCTGTAGATAAAGATAACTATACAGTGGCAGAAGGATTATCATTTGATATTTCACCTGCTCCGGCTGGAAGAACCCAAAATACGTGTGATCCTTATTGGGCAAGATATAGATTAAATACAAACCCAACTGGAGCTAATGGATATGTAGATAATGTATGGAAAGGAACAACACCGTTTGAAGTATGTATGCCCATTGGAATAAGATCTTTACGGTTTTCAAAATCTGGATATATAGACGATACGTTAAGCGTTCAGGTAACTAGTGCTGATGCTAACGCAGATGAAATATGGGTTGTTCCAACACGTACATTAGAAGTCAAACCAGTAGTAAATTGTCAGGAGGGAGCTACACAGTGTAAACCTGGAACAACTGCAAAGCAACAGTGTCAGAACAACCAATGGGTTACTACGAATGAAAAAGATATTATGTGTGGTTACATTGGAAATGCTCCATGTAGAGAATTAACCGTAGAGATCACGAGAATTGATCCTTTATCTGTTACTCCTGGAAGTACAGCAGGAGTGTGGATTAAAGTTCATAACCCATCTACAGCACCATCCGGTCAGTGTAAAGTTAATATAAAATGTACCGCTGGAGATACTACATGGGCTGGAACTAGTATAGATGTTCCTCCGATAACAGCTCTTGGGTATTCGCCTGAGCTTAGAGGAGCATACACAGCTACTCAAAATGCAAAGGGTACTGTAACACTTTGTGCAACTATTGATACATTTTTTGGAATATAATACTTTTTTAAAAAAGTTACGCAATCCTCACAAAGTGAGGATCGGTGTTCAGTATCCGAATGATACGACAGTTAGAACGCATCCAGTTGGATCCGCAGCTGCCGCGATAGAGATATGATTTCCGGATGTTATCGTAGCTTCGAACGTAGTTGGCGTGTCAGCCGGATCTTTTACGTAGAAAGCCCACTCGGTAACAGTCTGGAGTGGCGAGATAACATGTGTACCTGCCGTAGTACCATTGTCTGTTACGAAGTCTGAAATCACCATCTTCTTACCATCGGATAATGTCGCAACAACTGTTTGTGATAATCCTGAAAGAACAACTGCTGCCATTTTACTCACCTACCGCTAGAATTTCAATCACGCAGCCTGTTGGCACACCAGTCGGAGTAATGTATATCACATTGCTTCCGGAGAGATATGAAGTATCAGATCCGAGTGCTGTTACGTATGTGGTTGGGGTCGTTCCTGGATCTCGCGGGAAGAAGTTCCACGCCTTGATATGAACGAGTGGATATACTGTGAACGGGGTTGCTGTTCCGCTGTTTGCACCATCGGTAGACGTTATAGTAGTCTGAACGAGTTTTAGCCCGTTTTTTAGAGTTCCTATAATCGCGTGTGTAGCTGTTCCTGTGAATGCTGCCATTTTATGCACCTACCGAAATTATACATAGTCTTCCACTAGTTGCATTTCCAGATGGATCGATGTAGAACGTATTGCTTCCAGAAAGATATGATGTATCTGATCCTAGTGTCACAAGAAATGACCTTGGGGTGCTACCCGGATGCTTAACGCCAACAGCCCACTGGTTGATCTTAGTGAGTACTGGTATTACAGTTGGAGCAATATCAACATCGGTGCTCTTTACAGTTATGTCACTGAAAACAATTTTCTCACCCGCAGGTGTCATACCGACAACTTGATGGGTTCCAGAAAATGTTACTGCTGCCATGAGATTTTACCTCCAAAAAATTTATTGGATAGTATCATCACGGAGACACAGAGGTGTTTGTACGTGCAGACATTGCTTCAGCGTTGAAGTCGGTCTCGTAGAACACCATACCGAGTAACGGTATGTATGAAGTTCCTGCTTCAGATGTTCCCTGTGCAACGATCTGAACACCAGTCTGGTGAGATACCGGGATCATACCTGGAGTTGTGTACTGGTAGATCGAGCGTCCCTCTTCGAGTGACTGGTTGAGCATCGGGTTCTGTGCAATCGGAGTGTATTTATCCATGAGCTGTGTTTTGAAGAACAGCTGCTGGATACGTGGAGTTGTTCCCAGTTCGATGATACCATCCTGGAACAGAACTACGTATGAGTGCTTGTTGGTTTCCCCGGCTGCTTTGTAGTAGTACGTAATGGTTGCCGCAGGAGTACCTTTGGTTGACCATCCACCCAGAAGCGGGACTGGATAGTTGTTTGCTGCCGCAAAGTTCAGGTTCCATGATCCGAACCCGGTTACGGTTGAGTCGAGGTACTCTGTGAAACCGTTGCTTCCGTCAGCAGCGTCAGGCTTGGTTGCGCTTGAATTGTAGCTGAACGTGTACGGTGACAGGAAATCAACACCGAGACCGCCCGACTGTCCTGGGTAGGAATACGTCTTGGTCTCCGGGAAAGTTCCCTTCGCGATCTGCGCGAACTTTACCATTGCCTCACGCTGTGGGCGGAGCGATGCCGCAATCTTTGGTGAGATATTCTCGATTTTCTTTACGTTAAGATCGAAACAATAGAGTACTGCGTCGCGCTCTTCTGCCGCCATATCAGCGATATCGATCAAGTCTTTACCACCGGAGAAAACACGGATACCCGCATTTGCCTCAGGAGCAAACATTTCCGAAATTCTTGCCTGAACCATCTTTGGTCTCTCCGTGGCTTATTGTGCCACAAAATATATATGTGTCGGCATCATATATAATATGTATGACAGATATTGCAGCCAAGGCAGCAAAAGGAGACACTAAATTATATATACGGTGTAAAGATATTGAGACTATTCGTGGTTTTAAGCGTGTAGCAGCTGATTTTGATACATACGAGGATCTTATTAAATGGATCAATAAGAACTATACTACATTTACTAAGATCGTACCACCGTACCCGGTTCATGGTGGGGTATTATAAGAACAAGAATAATTTAAAAAGAGAGTATTGTATCCTTAGAGGATATTCTGCTCTCTGCGGTTAACCTGGCTGTATCCTGCGCCGACTGGGACTGCACGAACAGCTGCTGTGCGTGGGAACGCGCGGCTTGATGCCATTGTTGCTGCCATTCCAGCGACGAGTCCACCTGCGAGGGAGGCTCCACCGTATGCCATTAATCCATACTGGATCCTTGGGTCACGGATGATCTTACCAGTCTTCATACTGTACAAGCCGACTGCGAGTGCCGCAACACCGGCTCCGATACCGACAATTGCCGAGGTTCTTCCGAATCCGCCAAGCTGTGGAACCAGCATTGGGGTTGAGGGTTCAACGAACTTCTGCATTACGAATGTCTGTGCAACACCGATACCACCGGCAGCTGCCATAATGAGTGCTTCTTTATACATCATAGGTCTCCTAGATATAACAGTGTATTAGTTAACAAAGTATAAAAATGTTTTTGAAAAGTATATATGATTTTACCACTTTCTTTATATAGTTGATCAGATCATGCCTTCCGCACCGGAAAGTATACCACTTACAAGAGCTGCTCCACCATATGCGGTGAGTGCATTTGCGTATGGATGATCTTTCAATATGAATAGTGATAGTACTATCGCACCTGCTCCTCCAGCTATACCCAATAGCGCAGATGGCTTACCGAATGTTCCAAGCTGAGACATCAGCGTCGGAGTTGTCGGATCCATAACTTTTTTCAATATCAATGCCTGTGCTACACCAACAGCCGCTCCGGCTGCGATAATTGCGGTTTTTTTCTGCTCTGAACTAAACTCCATAATAATCAACCCGAACTACTTTTTTCATGATCGTGATCATCATCACGTGATCTCATTGTGCTGAACAAGTATAAAAAGGCTATGCCTATTGCGGCATATGTGATCATAGCTACTTGTGGACTGTTAGCTACAGCTTCTCCAAGCTCTTTGACAAATCCTACGAGTGTAAGTGACAAAATATACACACATATTGTTATGACAACAAACGCGATAGCATATACAGCTACGAGTGGTAATACAGCTGCTTGGAACTCTCCATATCGCTGAGCATATTTCCATTGAACGATTACGCGACTTCCACTCACTGATGTATATACAACTTGCGCTCCGGAATTTGAAAGATTGTTGGTAATTTGATTTATAACATCATTTTCCCACCCTGGGATTAAAGTGCGAATACCAGTTACTTCATATTCGGCTTCGTATATTTTTCCAGGAACCATAGCTTCATCTTGATCAACTTCACGAATTGTAGATCCATATTGTTTGGTTCCATATGAAATAGACATTATAGAATCACCTGCGTTTTCCACCCATCACCACAAGCAATAATACTACTCCTATTGCAATATATGGAATATAATCTTTATATTCACACAGGATATCGCCTTCTTCACAACCTGAGTCAGAAGAATCGGGAGTTTCAGTAGTGGGTGGGGTAACTACTGGTAAAGTAGGATCTCGCACCACAACGACTGTGCGCGCTCCAATGCGATCATTTGCATAGTTTGTTTTATTATAATCTTCCTCATCTACGGCAAAAAATTCGTATGTTCCTGGAGTTGTTATAGGATTTGTGAGATCAAACCCTATTTGCCAACCGTGTTCTCCCGGATGCCCTGGGATTTCTCTAGCAGTATTGTTGTCTAAACAACATCTTGTATAACAATCATATGTGGCTACATGATCTGCTTGTAATCTGGATTGTCCTGCACCTACATTTCTTCGAAGAAGATGAATATTAGTGCGTGTAAATCCAGTTATCGGATTTGGAGATCCGCCCGGACAATATAGATTGAACGCATCTCCTTTGATCCATGCAGTCACACGGATAGAATCCGTGGTGTATGGATCAACAGGGCTAATTGAAAGTGTATTTGAACATACGTGAACCATTTATTCCACCATCATACTTACTTCGCACCATATGTATTTATATATTTCCCAAGACTATTACTTATCATGTCGCATATAACTGGGTTCGTGCTGGATAACAGTGATCGCCCGGTAGAGAATGCAACGATTACACTCCCGTCAGCTGGATTATTCGCATTATCCGGAGAACGCGGCGAGTTTGAAATCGATGGTGTTCCTCCAGGAATTCAGCGTATAAATGTGGTTCATAGAAGGTTTCAAAAGTTTGGAGCAGATCTTCGTATAGTAGAAGACATGGAGATCACGATTAATTTAGACAATCAATTATAGATGGTGAACTGACGTGGCATCTTTACTCGAAACCAAGAAAGCTATAGAAGAAGTATTCATGGATCGGGAAGAGATAATTGGAATTGGTATTAACGAACAGACACAACATATAAAGGTGTATGTACTACAGGATGAATACGATAGAACTGTTCCAGATATACCACGAAGAATGGCTGGATACGATATAGATATAATCCCAATTCCTGGGTTTATGCCACTTACAAATGGGACTTCGTTGCGCGCTAATAAATTTAGACCAGTAGTTGGTGGAGTTAGTGCTGCGCATTCTGCGGTAACTGCCGGAACTGTCGGATCCGTTATCAGAGATAAGAATACTGGAAACAAACTTTTCTTATCAAATAACCATGTGTTTGCGAATACAACATCCAGAACAAATTTCCGTGGTCATATCGGAGATCATATATATCAACCTGGAAGCGCAGACGGTGGAACCGAATCTGATACTATAGCAACATTATATAAATTCATTCCATTTAACGATGAAGGGAATAATCTGGTTGATGCTGCTCTTGCAATGCCCATAAGTCAAGATATCGCATCTCCGTATATTTTAGTGGATGGTCAATCGAACACCACTGCTATACGCGGGGTTAGAACTATTACTGAACCAATCAAAGTCAAAAAATATAGTAGGACATCTACTGTAGATTGGGGGAAAGTAATCGATTGGAATTTTACAGTTGCAGTTGATTTTGACGATGGTATCACTAGGAAGTTTGTTGATCAAATACTTGTAGAAATTGAAACGCGCGGTGGAGATTCAGGATCGATGCTTCTTGACGAAGATGATAACGCTGTAGGTTTAATCTTTGCAGGTGGTGTTGATAAGAGTGGAAAGTGGTATGGTGTAGCTAATAAAATACGAAATGTTCTTGCAATGTTCTCAGGAGACGACGTAGATATAGGAGATGGATGGAGTGCATCTCACGCTATGGTAGATGCTCCACCACAATTCGATATGGGAGCTATATCTATGGAACTCGAAGAAGATCAGACAATTCAACCGAATAATACGGTTAGAAATGTTTTGATAGCTGGAGTTGGAGTAGTAGCCGCGGCTGCTCTGTGGCAACATTTAAATACACGCGAGTTATAATATCTTAATATCACTGGTGTTAAATATGGGAAATTGCGCAACCGTTTCAATAATAACTTCAACTCCGGAAGATCCACCGTTATCATGCTCAGCTGGTCAAGCTCCATGTGACGTATCTACTGCGAGTAGAACATGTCAGAGTGATGGATATTACTACAATTGTGAAAATGGATGTTGGGTAAAATCTAGCACGGCATGTTCGTATTCAAATCCATCAACCCCAAGCACACCATCAACCCCAAGCACACCATCAACTCCAAGCACACCATCAACTCCAAGCACACCAAAAGTTCAATCCCCATGTGTTAAAATGGAGCGCGACGGAAAATTTGATATATCGTGTATAACCGACAAACAAAATCAGATGTTATTGGTTGCAGGTATTGGTGTTATTGCACTTGTTCTATTAATGAAGCGATAAATCTTTTTTAATATCATTGTGGCAACATTTAAATACACGCGAGTTGTAATATCTTCACAGGATTGGTGCAATAGCAATGGGATCTACGTGTACGGTAATAACTGTAGGAAAGCCAGCTCCAGTATGTACTGGTAGTACTCCGTGCGCAGATGGAAGCGCGCGTGAATGCCGCGACGATGGATTTTATTGGGATTGCGTAGATGGATGTTGGAGAAACACCGCGACTTCATGTAGAGTAGATCCGTGTACAATAGATCCGTGTGGTTCTACATGTACTGATTGTTTTAAATGCCCATCACTTGCGATATGCGATCCATGTGTGACAGATCCATGCGGAGAAGAATGTGATGATTGCTCTAAATGTCCAACAAAACCATCATGTCAAGATAAATGTATCGCAAATCCCTGTCAACCCGGATGCGATTCATATTCAGACTGTAAAGTTTGCCCAGATAGTCCACAGTGTAAGACAACTCCGATTATAGTCACAACAGATCCGTGTGAAACAGACCCGTGTTTATCGATTTGTCCAGATGCATTACGAGCTGCGTATAAGTGCGATGCTGAACCAGATTCGGAACTTCCACCCACAACAACTCCACCAACACCACCAACTATAATTCCGGGAGTTGGAACCGAAGGTAATATAAGTGAGTGCGACGGATTTAATAGAGATGGACAGTTTGATATGTCTTGCGCTATGGAAGGGGATAATAAATATTTAGTACTTTTCGGAGGACTTGCACTTATCGGCGGGATAGTTCTTCTAAGTAGGAGATCGTGATTTAAATGGTACAGTATGAATTGATAGAGGAAAACTCGGAATCTTGTCCAATCGGAACAACCGGAGGCGGGGTTCCAATTTGGTTACTTGCTATTTTGGGAGTAACCATGATAGTAGGTATAGTCGTTGTGAGTGGAGAGGAAAAAGGTGTGGTAAAATAATGGCATCACCATTGAATTCAAACGAAATATGCATAAAAGGGAATAAGTACAGGATTGTGGATGAATCGGTTCCATCAGAAGTTCCAACCGACTATGTGCTTGAACCAGATGATGGAGACCAAACCGAAATTATTCCAGGAATGACCGGAGGAGACATGACACTTGAATCAAAACTCGATAAACTTATAGATTTACTTGGTGGGGGAACTACAGTAGGTGGATACAGATCTATAAATATTACCCTAGATCCAAGAGAACAGAAGTACCAGATAACACTCGGTTTACATGCAGACCAGGTTCATATACGATCAGATCAGGGATTGACTATAAATATAAACTCGCCCTCCGGAGAAGATATATTTGTAGAATCAGCAGAGTTCCCATTCTCTCTATCAGAGATAAAGCGAAATGCCTCTATCCACACTCTATACTTCACAACTGGAGCTAACACCACGAATATCAAAATTTTAGCTATTGGTGAGGTGGGATAATGGCGATTAAATTTCAGAAGTCAGAAAGTATTCCTAACGGGGATTTCGTATACGAACGAAGATCATCTACGCTTGCGAATCCGATTCCAGCTAATACAACCAATTATCTGTTGTTATCATATTCTAAATCTTTAACTCGCGGAGATTTATTACTAACAGCGATAGGAACAGATCAGCACGACAATTCTATTTATACGTGGGTTGTCGATGGAGTAACCCTTCCTGTATCTGGAGCTGCGCGCGCTGGAAGTATATTCCAGCCGTTCGTACTTCCAGATCCGATTCGTGTAAAAACGAATGTAATTCTATATGTTACCAATAATAACGGAGTTGCATATCCAAACAATGGTCTAGATCCCGCAGACCAGATTCCATACGAATGTGTTATGATCGCGAGGTGGGCATAATGTCAAACAGTGGATCGACGGTAGCGGCTACGAATGCGGTAAACACGGTTGAATATGTATCTGTGATAAAGGAAGGTCAGATACGAAACTATATCTGGGACGTTGCAAATTCTACTTGGGTTAAGGATCCAGGAACGGTTGTCAATTTATCAGGTGTTGAGATTAAAGTTGATGTATCTGGAGATCCGGTAACGGTTTCAGGAAATTGGGTGAACATAAGTGGTAATTATATCGCTTCTGGTCAAGTTGTATCCATTTCGGGAGATTGGGTTAGTATTTCTGGAAATGCAGTGAGTGTTTCTGGAAATGCGGTTACTGTATCGGGCAACTGGGTAAACATAAGTGGAAACAGTATTGCGTCCGGTCAAGTTGTAACAGTATCCGGGAACTGGGTTAACATATCTGGAAACAATCTCGCGTCTGGTCAAGTTGTTACCGTATCTGGGAACTGGATGAATGTTTCTGGAAATGCTGTTAGCGTATCTGGAAATTGGGTAAATATTAGCGGAAATAATCTCGCATCAGGTCAGGTTGTTACCGTATCTGGAAACCATGTAGATACGAGTGGAAATTATTTCGCATCTGGTCAATCTGTGGTAACTTCCATATCCGGGAACTGGGTAAACATTAGCGGAAACAGTATCGCATCTGGTCAAGTTGTTACCGTATCCGGGAATTGGATTGATATATCCGGAGCATTAATAGCATCAGGACAAGTAGTTACAGTATCCGGTAATTGGATCAATATCAGCGGAAATAGTATCGCATCTGGACAAGTAGTTACAGTATCAGGTAATTACGTAGATACAAGTGGAAATTACTTTGCTTCTGGACAGGCAGTAACCGTATCGGGTAACTGGGTAAACTTTAGTGGAAACAATCTTGCGTCCGGTCAGGTTGTAACTGTATCGGGTAACTGGATTGATATATCCGGTGCATCAATAGCGTCCGGTCAGGTTGTAACTGTATCTGGAAACTGGATTGATATATCAGGAGCATTAATAGCATCTGGTCAAGTTGTAACCATATCTGGAAACTGGATTGATATATCTGGTGCATACTTTGCATCTGGTCAAGTAGTTAATATTTCCGGAAATGCTGTAAATGTATCTGGGAGTACAATATATTCGCGCCCTAAAGAAATATTTGTAGCATTAACTAGTGGTCTTGACGCTGGAGTTGCAGATACAAGTGCAACACTTATACACACTGTAACTACATCAAGCGAATCATATTACATGTATAGTGCAATTCATTTGGGTGCATCTACAGCTGTGTCAACAAATGTTATTACAGCATATCTTGCTCCAGCTGGAGTAGCTGATATGTCTGGAACATTGATATATTCTGGAACTTTAGATAGCGGAACACACGACGTGTTTATTGGAATTCCGTCTGGAGCTCCGAATCCGTTAGCATTAGCATCTGGTGATGCTATCACCGTGAATATCCCAATGGCTAATTTTATAACCGGGGATAAAGTTACAGCACGAATAGTACTAAAAACGGTATAATCTTTTTTTCCCAATCAGTGTATTTAAATACTCAGCAGTATTACATTATTTTAATGACTACGATTACGGTAGATGAGGATTGTCTTAAAAATGTGGATAAGTTACAGTCCTTGTTGAAACTAAGATATGATAATTTGTCCGGCGAATCAATAACGCGCGGGGCTACTGTTGAGTGGGCTGTGAATCAGCAAATATCTGCTATGACTGTTCCTGTGAAGTTCTTAGATAACTTTATAGACGGAACTATAAATAATACTCCTACTATATCGTACAACTCAAATTGGCAAAACTCACCAGGTCAAACGATGTGTGCATATATGGTTACATCTACATCTTTGTCTTTACCATCAGTGAGTTTGACATCGAATACACCCGATGCTACAAGTACTAAACGGGGGAAGAAATAATGCCAGCATCGTGGGAAATGATTAAAATAGATCAACCACCTGGAGCTCAAACTGAATCTGGAAGTACACAACTCCAGATAGGAAAGCCAACCGTTGTTGGTCAGCAAAACCAACCACCTCAGTTGGTTCAGCAACAAATAAAAAAAGTAGCTATACTAATACCTCACACTGGTGAAGTATCAAGCGAGTGGGCTTTGATGATGCGCGAATTTCCGATGCCACCGGGTTCTCAGTTGTTCATGTCACGTGGAATGCCTATAGATGTTACCCGCGAGAGTATGGTTAAGACAGCACTTGATGCCGGGTTCGAATGGTTATTTTTCCTGGACTCCGATGTGACACTTCCAAGAGATGCATTACAAAAACTCATGTCTCACAATCTCCCGATAGTGTGTGGATTGTATAAAGCTAAAAAACCAAACGGATTCTTTTGGGCTGCTTGGATGAAAGGAAAAGATGGAGCTGGAAATGATGCTTTTGTTCCTGTAGCAACATGGAATGGTCGTCTTTTCGAAGTGGATGTTATTGGAACCGGGTGTATGCTCATTCATAGGAAAGTATTCGAGGGAATTCGAGCTAAATCCGATTTGCCGTTTTTTTTATGGACAAAAGAACGGAATCCGGCATTACTTGATAAATTGAATATTCCGGTACCTCTTATGAAAACTGTATCAGAAGATTTCTGGTTTTGCATGCTTGCGAAACATTGCGGGTTCCAAGTTGTTGCCGATGGAGAAGTAAAGTGTGGACATATATCTACTGTGAAAATAACCGATCAAAATGTAACATTACCCGGAGTATAAAATGAAAAGAATACCAGGAAGAGAATTGTTGTCGAATCAAACATTGATTTATCCAAACGTAGAGGGAATATTTCCAATAGATCCGGATATAATGAGTGCTGAAAGAAGTAGGATATTTAGATTTCAATGGGCATCTAACAATATAGACGAGTTGCTAAAATGCGGTTTGATATGTCAGAATTATTTGGATATTGGAGCATGCGACGGATATATGTCTGTTGTTGTAGCAAAGAAAAAGAATCCAAATAGTATGCCAGTCCCAATACGTGTAGATGCAATAGAAGCTCACGATCAATCTTGGAGTGTATGCGAAGAAACTGCAAAAATATGTAGAAGTAAGGGATTAAATATTACTACTCATAATGTACTGTTTCAAGATTATAATACTACCGAAAAATATGATATTGTAACAGCGTTTGAAATTCTTGAGCATGTTCCGGATCCAGTATCTTTTTTAGAAAAGATATATGATTCTATGAGATTTGGTGCATATTTATTTATGACAGTACCAGAAGAACATGGAAAGTATGGGAAGACTGATACAAATGAGTGGCACTATTGGATGTTTACAATTCAATCACTTATATCAATGTTCGATGAAACAAAATGGAGAATTTACCAGGTTTTTGAACTTGGGGATTTGATACACATTAAATTACAGAAGGTTATTCCATGACATACGACAGAGAATATTTCGAGAGTGATAATCAAAGTATAGGGTATAGAGCAGAAGGATATAGAGATTTTGCAGCTCATTTCTGTGCGCTTGAGCGTATAGTATCTATGAAACCGAAAAGCGTTCTTGAAATTGGGGGAGCACGTGGATACGTGGCAAAGAAATTAATTGCATGTGGAATTCCTGCAACAGTTATAGATATAAGTGAACACTGTTTCCACACGCGAGCTGTGGATTCGTATTTACTTAAAGATCTCGAAGCTCCACCATATCCATTCTCTGATAAGGAATTTGATCTAGTATTTAGTGATTCGGTACTTGAACATTTACACTATGATAAAATAGACGATGTTATAAAAGAAATCACACGTGTAAGCAATCGTAGTTTACACGGTATTCCGATATCTGATAGCGGACAAACTCGCGAAGAGTTCATGCGTGATAACACGCATGTGATTTTGGAATCAAGAGCGTGGTGGATTGAAAAGTTTGCAAAAGCAGATCCATCCCATGAAGTAGTGATAAGCGGGAATATAATGGGCGATGCAGATAATAAGATAATTGTTCCTGGATGTTCTCATCAAAACAAGAATGCTATAAAGCTGAATATAGGATCATTTATAAATATGTTTTACTATGGATGGATAAATATAGATGTATTAAATCTTTCAGAATTTGCAAAGAAAGAAAATTATATATTTAGTCAGACTGATATGACGAAGCCATTTATATATCCGGATGGATATGTAGATTATATCTTCTCTTCACATGCTCTCGAACATATAGGAATAGAAGATGGATTGAGATTTCTAAAAGAATGCCATAGAATGCTTAAAACCGGAGGTGTAATACGCATCGCGGTTCCAGATTGTGGATTGCTTATGAGGCAGTATGTGAATAACGATTTGAATTATTTGAAACACATAAGTCCAATGGCTGAATCGTGCAAGTGCGCTCTCGATAAGTATCTTGCAGTAGGGCTTAATAATCACGCATATGCATACGATTCGTGCAATTTGAAAAATTTACTTCAAGATGCTGGTTTCAAAGATGTTGAACAGGTAGATCCGTGGCATTCACGATCTGAAATAATGGAGATGGAAACTATAGTTAGCCATCCAACAATTAGTTTGGTTATGGAGGGAACAAAATGAAGATTGCACTTGTAGTACCACCTTTGCTTAAAACTCCACCAACCGGGTATGGCGGATTAGAGCAAGTAGTATATGATTTGGGATGTGCGCTTGTTGAAAGTGGAGACGAAGTTACATTATTCGCTCCAAAAGGAAGTCATATAGATGGAGCTAAAGTATTCGAAACTATAGAAGCTCCAGAACGAACCGATGTGAATTGGGTTCAACTTGAAGGGAATGCGTACAACATGTATTCCAGGGAACTCGAACAGTTTGATATTGTACATGATCATTCTTGGTTTGCATTTCCATATCTTGTGAAGATGATGAACCAAAAGTTTAAAATATGCCACACTCATCATGGACATCTCGATTGGAATCCATCTAAAGTTCCTCCACAAATCAACAAGGTGAATTTGATAGCAATATCAGATTATATGAGTAAAGAATATCTTGCACAAGGGTGGGTATCGAAATTTGTATACAATGGCATAGATATGAGGAAATATATGTATACAGAGAATAAAGGAGACCGTCTTGTATTTGTTGGAAGAATTAGTAAATTCAAAATGCCCGACGTTGCAATAAAAGCCGCTATGGATACAAATACTCCTATAGATATTATAGGAGGATCATTTGTAGATGATAAAGCATACCTCGACATGATAAAGAAAATGTGCGAAAATAGCAATGGTATTGCAACACTTCATTTAGATATGCCAATGGATGAAAAAATTAAGATCGTTGGGGCTGCAAAAGCTAACCTGGTTTGTTCTAAATTTAACGAGCCATTTGGTCTTGTAGCTGCTGAAGCTCTTGCATGTGGAACCCCGGTTATCGCTTTCAGTGATGGAGCTCTTGTGGAAGTTGTTGGAAATAATCGTGAAGCTGGATATATGTGCAACTCTTACGATGAGTTTAAGACATGTATAGGAATTATATCTACATGTGGAATTAAACCATCAGATTGTAGAAAGCGTGCAGAATTGTTTAGCCGAGAGAATATGGCTAAAAATTACAAGGTATTATATAACCAGATAATAAAAGGCGAAGAATGGTAGCACAAGACGGATCGTATTATTATTCTACGTATCCAATTACAGTATCGATAGAAACATATTGTTATTGCAATGCGCGTTGTAATTTTTGTGGTCTTGTAAATTCGAATAGAAAACGCGGAGCTATGTCGCGCGAATTATTTCATAAGATAATTGATGAAATATCAACCTGGAATAAAAAAGTAACTATTGGTTTGAGTGTGTATGGCGAACCATTTTTAAATCCAGATTGGCTACATTTTATGCAATATGTTAGTGATAAAGCCCCATTATCCAAATTAACTATATCTACAAACGGGAGTACTTTTGACGATAAAGTTATAGACGAGATAGTTAAATTCAATAATATAGAACAGATAGGATTTAGTTTGTATGCGTTTTACCCAGATACTTACAAAAGAATAATGGGATTAACTGTAAAAACTATAGATAATATAGATCATGCTGTAGAAAGAATATCAAAGGAAAGACCAGAAATTCCAATAGATATAAGCTATACGGAAGATAAAGGATATATGGATCCAGATGAATTAGAATTATTCAAGATAAAATGGGGAAAATACTCCAGATATCCTCACCCTATGATTTATAACTATCAACATCCGAATTATGTTAATCACGGGTACTCAAACGTTCCATGTCAAACAATGTTTACAAATTTATCCATATTGCACGATGGTAGAGTAAATCTATGTTGTTTCGATGCACACGGAGAGATAATACTTGGAGATGTGAATAAAAACACTTTACTCGAAATATGGCATGGAGAGTCATTCAAGAGAATGAGAGATATTCATGTTGTAGGATCTAGGTGCAAAATACCACTATGTCATAGTTGTAATTATGGATATAGTGCAGAATATATTGGGTTGAAAATAGCATAACGTAAAAATAATTATGGTCTATTTTTGAAATAATCCCTATAGAGCGCATATGCTCCCATAGATATACCAATGATACCGCCAATAAGAACCGGAATTGCCCAAGGTTCTATGATCGGAGCATTGTTAGTACCAGTATTAATGTCTGCCTCCGATTGTGTTTCTGGTTCTCCCTCTCTGCGTATGTCTATCAATTCAGCAGTGTATCCCCATTTATCGACTCCGATTGCGCCCATGTAAGCTTCTGGTAGTCGTACAGCTGCGACAACATTTTCACCTTCTTCATATCCTAGCGTAGATAATGACATTCCAGACATAGAATACCTTGTGAAGTTATCCTGTTCTATATAAAATGCATCAAATCCAGGAACAGAGTAAGCTCGACCTGAAACAACCATACGATCTGTAGGAACTGGATACATTATTGACTGTTCATAATCCGCAGGAGCTACAACTGCTTTTACTGGTTCGCAGTAAACAAGTATCGTTGGCTTGCCTTCTGAAACTCCGTGTGATCCCGGAGGCATTGCAGTACATGATGTTATTTTCCACCCTACTGGCGGCGCATATCCATATGGGTTGTTGGCATCTGGGCATACTCCGCGCGCATATCCTACTATTTTGTATGGCAATGTATCATCAAGGATTTCAGTAAATCCAAAATCCTCTGGTTGTGGTATATTGGTATCTGTAATCATGTTATTTTCTCCCAAGTATTACATATGCTAAAGCTCCAGCTCCTATCACGGACATTATCAACAATACCGGGATTTCTTGCGGAGGTTCTGGTTGTTCCATATCTGGTTCTTGATATCCACACGATGTAGAATTCTTTTCAGTGAGTGTTATAACACCGTTGATACAATCGTATCTATCAACATCATTGACACCACCACATGACCAAGGCTTGTCAGCAATTGGCTCACACTGTGGTTGAGGTGCGTATCCAAAAATTTCAGATTCATAAGTATATGCCATACAAATACCAACTCTATATGATTACTCTATCTGTACGTATTTAAATCTTATGGCAATCCCATGAAAAATCTTAGGGAAGATTGTGTAAATCTCCATTCTCGCACTTGGGATCCATCTCTAGCAACCCCCCAAGTAAACTCTACAATTTCATCATTGTGCCATGATCTCAATTTGGGGCATTTAAATTTGGAAAGTCCTTTTATACGCTGGATTTGTTTACATGTGAAAGTCCCGGTTCCATATTTTTCATATATAAGTCGTGATATCTCTTTATAATATGGGCTAGTTCTTTTAAGATAAGTCATTACCGCATCGACCTCGACAATCGTTCTAAACCATCAAACGCTTGTCTAAACTCCCACGTTCTACCAACACGTCGTATTTCATCAATAAAATGATCGGTTTCATCAAGATATAGTTTTACGAACCCTTCTTTGAATCCTTTAAGATCCGTCAAGTTATCAATACGGTCACAAATTTTTACAAGTAATGCTGAATTTGGCGCAGATTCATCTAATACTTTATCTATCGCATCTTGCCACTTAGCCGCGCGCGGATGTATGTTATCATCTTTTGTGAGTGCTATTACTATATCCGATACTTCTTTTTTATATACTTGATGTAAAGGCATGCGAGATAACGCATCTTCAAATAGATCTATTCCTTTTTCACCACAATCTTCTATCATATCATGCATCCATGCGGCTATAATTGCTGTTTGATTATATGTATCTGGCTCATAATATGGAATTAGAAATGCAACGCGCGCAGGGTGTACTATGTAAGGTACTGGAGGGGATGTGTATTTTCTAAATTGTCCATCGTGAGCTACAGATGCAGCTTTAGAAGACATTCGTATAGATTCTAAAAATTCCATTTCTGTTGCCATAATACTATTGTGTCGCAACAGTTTAAAAAAGTTTGGATTTTGAGTTATGCTTCGAGTTCTACAATTTCAACATTGTATGAACCGAAGACAAGACCAGAAGTTGTTGTTGCAGCTGGCTGAACATAATAGAACCTGACCAGTCTTTCACCATCTGGACTTTCGATAACAATCGGACGACCAGATCTCGATGTGCGCTGCTCTGACCCAGAAGTACTTACAGTGTCAGTTTCTAGAGTGTGGAACGACGTTCCTGTTCCACTCATTGCAACCTGGATGTGAACTGTTGTATCTTCTGTGTTAGAATACACTTTAGATTCCCAGATCTTCATAGCGCATCCTTTCGGGATACGTACAGATGTTGCGAACCCGCTCCACATATTACTTTCCAGAGTCATTGCCCCGCTAGTAAGCGTGGTTGCAGATACCGTATAGTTAGTGTTTGAAATCTGCGCGAATATAGTAAAAAGTTCTGATGTCATTACATCAACACCCCCTTAGATACAACATCTGCACTTTGGAGAATTGCACCGTATTCCTTGATTGCCTGATCGCGCTTTAAGTTCGGATATACCGAGAATCCATCGAATCCCCAGGTCTTCTTTAGCCCCTGAGTGATTGTCGAATCTGCTGTAGTAACCGGAAGCCCGACCCAGTGGCACGGATATGATTTCGATAGAACATCGAATATCAGTGATGGGCTGTTCGGGATCTTTACTATATATTCACCGTATGTGAATTTCACACCAGTCCTGAGGTTGAGGTTGGTATCATTACCGAATACGAATCCGTAGTGAATTTCTGGGAAGAATACGGTTTCAATCTGCCCGAAATTGTATCCGAATCCGTTTGAGTAGTTTGCTCCACCAACAACACGTTCCTTCTGGAAACGGCTCTGGTTAACTCCCTTCGGGATCTGCAATCCTACGCGCAGGAATCCGGGAGTCACATTCATCTTGACGTGGAATATGCGGTCATTCCATGTGTATGGTACAAACCACATATCGTTAGTATCCCATACGTCGGTAAGATCAAATTCCAAACCAGTGGTGTATGATCTTGCGTTGAGTTCTCCATCAATACCTACTGTGGTTGTCCCACCATCATAAGTATTCAGGACATCCGCAGCTGTAGTTGGGATTCCACCGTAGTCAAAACTCTCAAACTCTTTGTTCTGTCGTGAAATAACCCGGAACACCATCGCTTTGTTAGTGTTTGGGAAATACACGGTTAAAAGCTCGTTATCCTTAACGAGACCATATTTATCGGTTACTGCCATGCATTCATCACTCTCCGTGAATAAGAGATGTATATGATTGGTAAGTATTTAAATGTTTTTCTTTATTTAATATAATTATCTACGATATGTTCATATATAATGAAGCAATTAATATAACACAATGATCTATCAGTGGGGGAAGTAATGGCAGCACGATATCATTTCAAACTTAACGGTGGATACAGCGATATTACTGCAAACCATAATTTCCAAACATCGTGCTTCGATTCTATACGAGAAGGAAACCCACTCATGGTTCCGATTGAAGGATCCTTAGGATCCTTAGGATATGAAATATCTTGTCTTGAATACATACTTGACGCGGTTATAGATTCTGGAGGAGAATTCGTTGACGAGGATTTGTTTGGAAATCTTGCTCATCCTACTTTAGATTTGACACAGAATTTGTGCCATACAATCGACGACAGCGATGTGCCATTCACATGCATTCCTAAAGTAATAGATGCATACGTAAGTGTATCTTCAAACGGATTTAATACTTCACGTGAAAAAACAAATGGAAGTATAGTATCTATCGATAAAGACGTTTCCAGAAAAAATCTCACATCTGACATTAAAAAAATTACATCGAGATACCAGTCGGATCTTAGGGAAACTACGTGCAGACCTCACTCAGCTCGATCACGCTATGGGGATTCGCGCGATCAGATAACGTGCTTTGAAAAACTTCTTGGGGAAGCGCAAGGAATGGAATTTGATGTAAATTCATTCCCAGATGATTACTTCGATTACCCAATGTGCCACTTTTCTAGTGGTGGATCTGGAATGGAATGGTGTTTTAAAAGAATTATAAGTGCGGCTACTTCAATGCCTTCATATTCGAGAGATAATACTTGGCATTACAATTCTGTAAAATTACTTGACGATATGATTGCTTCAAAGAAATTTGAACGGCAATTATACGAACTGCCAATATGTGAAGAGAAATCCACGTGTTTAGATAATATGTTATATCCGCATCAGTCTACTGTTGGAGCAGCTCCAATCGAAACAATACTTAATACGTACACAGATTCGAACGGGGTGATAGATACAGATAGTGAACACTCTCCATTCAGTGGAGAAAAATGTCATTATATTGGGTATGACTCCGGATATGAAAATTGTCTGGATACAGCTATACGCGGAATTTCCAGGTTGTTCGAGGCATACGAGCAGGATACTAAGCAATTTGCTGAAAAACTTGCAAATATGGTTTATTCTCAGCTACAATACAACAGCGAGTGTGGAACGCTTAAATTCATAACATTGTTGTCTACAACATCTCCAGAGTTTTCAAGGGCATCTACAGCAGCATATGTAGATAAGATCGCTCCAAATGTAATTGGAGATTTTAAAACCCCATTTTCAAAAATTGAATCACTAAACTGCATGAGCAAACTTAAACAAGAGCATGAAGTAAAAGGTATTGATTATGCTCTAGAACTTGGAAGTCCGATAAATTATCTGCTATATCGTGGAGGGTTTGATCAGAGCGTAATATTAAATGAGCTTAATAAAGAACCATGTAAGAGCGTAGTAACCGGGGATAAAATTCCGTGTTTGCAGAAACTTACAAAAGAACTCATGGTAGATTATAGTGGAAAAGAACCACAATTAAATGGAAATACCAAATACATGATAGAAAAGTTGCTAAGCGGCGGAGAAAATGTAAATACGATACTGTATCCGAAAGATGGTACATACTTTACAGACTACATTACAGATGGTCTTTATCACTCTATAATAGTCAATGCCGGAACTGCTATGGAATCAATATCATTGTTAGATTTTATGATACGAAGGATGGCAGATCACTCAGAATTCTACGGGATTAAATTTAGAGATACGGAAGAGCATCAGCGTGTAGGAAGAATATATGATATAATCGAAGAGGCTAACCGAAGATATCCCGAAAATGAGCATTCGCTTAGATTCAGGAATCCGACACCAATACGATATGCGCTTGATAAAATGTGCGATAACACTGATGAAGATGTTATAAAGGCTCTTAAAAGTGGATTGTTTACTTATGGAAAGTCAAAGAGTATAACAGAAGTACTCGCATCGTGGTATGATCAATTTAAAGGAAACGATGAGATTGTTGGATTGATGTCAAAAGTAATGTCGGAAAACAAAGCCGTATTGAATGGGTACTTTAAGGCATATACACACGCGCAACAAAACGTTTCAAAACCAGACAAAGAACTTAACCTTACCGCACCAGTTATTGAATTGTTCGAGAAGGTTTATGGTAAACCAATGAGCGAATACTTCAAACCATCGTTAGAGACAAGAATGCTATACGACGAAATGTGCTTCAACACTCCAGGAGTAGACGACAAAGAATTCTTGGAAAATATTTATGATGATATTCCGCGCGCATCAAAATTACGCAACGATCCTAAGAAAATCGTTGGTGTTTATGACGTTATGGTTGGAAAATCTGGAGAATGGAGTAAAGATCACATTCTAAGATATGCAGATGTTGTCAGTAAAATACTCTACGGATCTCAATATCCAATCGGGGAACCATACATAATTCGTGCTGAAAAGATGCGTCCAGTTCCAGTTGGGCTTATAGATGCCGTAAATGCCATATCTGATTATGAATATATAGGTAAGAGAACTGACAATGTGCGCGGAAAACTCACAATGCAGGTATTCCCTCAGATCAGACCAGAAATGATTAGTGGCAACCCAGATTATGTTGTAAATACTTTCAAGAATGAGAAAGCAAATGATTTCATAGTTGATATGTATTATACAGATATTACTGGTAATGCGTTGCCTCAGCTGAGGAATCAGTTCACATTCAGGGAAGCGCTGCAAAAGTTTCCGAAGAAGTTTAAGAACAAACTCCAGGCAACATATCCGTACCTGTTCGGTCAAATAGATGCTGTGATAGCGAAAGAAATAGACGAAAAAGAAAAACCAGATCAACCAGACGTTAGCGCATATAAACTTGTAATCAGTAATAAACCTGCGGATATTATTCGCTCATCTGGATGTCAGCAGTGGGATAGCATTTCGTGTATGAGTATTTTTGGTGGAAGTCATAACGAGTCGCTTGAATCTTATCTTAATGGCGGAAGTTATATCGCATATTTGACAAAGAAGAGTGAATATGAACCACAGTGGCTCGCGCGGCTATATATGCATCAGTGTGAAAACTGTAACTGTGTTTCTATACAGGATCGGCTGAGATATTATGAAATTGAGCGTACAGAAGGAAGAAAGTATCCGAACTGGCACTTACTATACGACGCAGTACGTGTAGTTCTCGCAGAGAAAGGTGTAAATAATATAAGCCATACAGGATCTTGCGATTTCCCGTGGAGTAGCAGTGGTAGTACACGAGACGACATAATGAATTATGGGGATCCGAGATGCGACGACGAGATGGAAGAACGTACTAGCAACTGCATCAGTGAATGTGAAGATGATTGTGATACTGATCGTAAGTTAGACGATTACAGAGATGAAATATCTGGAGAAGTTTCAGATGAAATCGAGCGAAGATTTGAAGAAGCTAAATTAGAACATACGATTACAAATGAAGACGGAGATGAAGAACTCGATATTGATGAAGACGAATTAAGAGAAGAAGTCGAACAAGATGTTTATGATACTTTCGAAGATGAATTACTTGGAGAAAAAATACAAGACTGTAAAGATGGATGTGATAGTGATTGCGAGTATATAAATGAAGATTTCGATTGTATAGAATATCTCGCAGACATAGGGGAATTGGACGACGATGATAGCGATGTGTGGACTGACTCAGATGATATAAAACCGATGAAGAAAGATTCATCTATGTTCAAAGGAATACTTTTTGAGCGAACTGGTCAAGATACCGACGAATCGAAGTTTATAGTTCAGGCAAAGAGTGATTTCTAATGGCACGACGAGTACGATCTACAGGAGAAAAAACTCCGATTGATAGGTGGAACGATACTAACTTTGTAAACGAGTGCTTTGATTCTATTGCAAAAGACGATCCAATCATGATGAGAGTAAAAGATTTGAATATAGATACAATGACATGTATAGATTATTTATTGAGTGTGTCATATAACGAAAGAAAAGATCCGCGCGCGCACCCGGCTCCGGTTGGGATGTATCAATTTGGAAGAGAAGATATAGATTTTACAAAACCATACTGTACAGACGATGATGGCAATACTGTAAATTGCATTTCAAAAATTGTAGACTTTCATACACAAAATGTTAACGTGAAAACCGGCGGAGTAGAATTAGCTACAATTGGAGCTCCGAAAGGAGTATCTGCGGACACAATCGCTCCAAAAACAATGCGAAGATTCTTTGAAAAATATATCGACGCGATAAAAGAATCCAGGTGCGAAACTTATTCGAGTAGAGAAGGTGGTAGTACGGATTACTCATCTTGTCTGAACAAATTATTTGAATTGGATCCGTATCTTGGAACTATATATTTCCCAGATAAGTCTGATTTCGAGTTTGAAGATTGTTCAACAACTATAGGAACAGCTACGTATAAAGTCCCATGTTTAGAAAAGGTGATAATAGACGGTTTAGCATTTAAGCAGTCTCGGATGTCCTATGATTTTAGAAACCGCGACACTATGCCATATAAAAATGCTCACAAACTATTAGGAGATTTGATATCCCACGGAGACAGAGAATATAAATTTAACAACGAATTGCTCACATCTAGACCAATAGGAGATCCATTTGGGTATCCTACGTACATAGATATGTTGACAGATACAAGGTTGCGCATAGACGACAAAGAGATAAATCAGAGCTATTCTTCGTCTCCATTATTCTATTCGTATTTAATTGGGGCGGCTGGACACAAGTACAAAGTTCCGGGATTAGTACTCGATGTAAATTCAAACTTTTGTCGAGATAGAGAAACCAGGGATATGATACCGTGCCTAGACAAGATGTTGATAGAGGCTCTCCGTGGATATAACGAACAGGGTGGTGTATTCACTGGAAATATAAAAGAAATCTCGGCACATCCATACTTTAAAGAGAAGCCGTGTGCATTATTATCAATCGTGAGTAAATATACTGATAAGAATCAGCACGAAGGATCGCGTGGTCTCGATTCTGGTGATGCTCCAGGAATGATGCTACAATCTGTTGCTCCAGTAATCAAAGAGGTTATGCATTCAAAGACAATGTGTACAAGTTGGTTTACTGGAGATCAGATACCAATACGTGAATATGGTATTGAACTTGGGGTTCCTGTAATTGCTATTACAAATATAGATAAAGATGTCCAGAATGGAAACTATTTCAGGGAATCGTGTACTAGTATAGACGGATCTAAGCAAATCACGTGCTTTGCTAAAATGACTGAAATACTCGGAAGAGATATTGAAACATATGGAGTTACTGGAGCATCAGAAGCTAATTTCGCACTTGTCAATTATGCAATGAGAATTCCGATGAGAATGGAAAAGTCCGTGATTCCAAATATAGTTGAAAAATTCAATAATAATGGATCTATAGTAGATAATACATACAAGGAAAATTGGAGAGATTTGTTGGAAGATGTAATACAGTCGCGTGGATCAGACATTATTAATAATATGTGTAGTGATGGCAAAAGTGCATTGTATCACGTACTTTCTGGACTTAAAGATACCAGAGGAGATGGTCATTGGAGTACTCGCGCATATACTCGAAATGTAAATGATGTGATTAGTAAGAAAGGAATGTCTGAAAGCGAAAGAATGTTCGTGATTAATGATATATTTCCAACATTAGAAAAAGAAATGACTATACGTACTTTGTCAGGATGGGTTAACGAAGACATTCCAGAAGACACGGCTAATGAAATGTGCTCTATTATGAAATCTAATTCGGATTGGGTGAGCGCGCTTGTAGCCATGGAAAAACGTGATGAAGGAACATTGTCTGGTGAAGATACAGTTCAAAATGCATATAAAAAATGTTTCGGGGTTGAATATCCAAAGGCATACGGATATACACAAGAAGCAAGAAAAATATTCGATTACCTGTGCTTCTCAGAACAAGACCTTGACGAAAATTCACTTGTGCAGGATATAATAGGAATATCACCAGGAGATCCAGATTCATTAACCCGCGCGTCCACACTAAAGGCAGATGAGCATGGAATAGTGGGGGTTTACGAAGTAAATACTAAGGAAGCATGGAATGAGGAAGAAATAGAGAAATATGTTCGTGATGTATCAAAAGTATGGTACGGAATGACTTCTGGAGAGCATGGACTTTACTATATGTTCCACGGTAGTGGGGATTATGACGATGCTCACACTCCTCTTATAACAAATGTTGGAACCAGAGACGCTCCTAAAAAAGCTCGCGTATATATGACAATCGAGCCATCCCCAGAACTGGAATATCACGACATATTCAGGACTGTAGATGATGTTAAAACTAGAGGAGATTTTGAAGTTACATTCCATTATATGTCGGAAGAAGGAATAGATGATGGCAACGATATAGATAAATTGGAGAAAACAGTCGCATTTTCAGACATCGTAACTGATATGCCAAAGAATGTGAGAAATTACTTGATTAAATACAACCAGAAATTATTTAATAAGATCCAGAATGTTGCGAATGCAGTTCGTGTTAAGAAGCCATCAGAAGGAAGATATAAGCTCGTTATCAGTAACAAGAGCGCGGATCTTGCGCGATGCACATCGTGTCAGCCATGGTCTGATAAATCATGTTTGAACCTGGAGGGTGGGTGCTACCGCGCGGCTGTGAGGACATATGCTCACTATGGAAGTTATGTCGCATATCTGGTTAAAGATAGTGAGTACGAACCCCAGTGGCTCGGAAGATTGCTCATTCATAAATGTAAATCTCGTAAGGGAGAATATGATACGACAAAAGTACCTACACTGAGCATCCAGGACTCAAAACAGCATTATACAACAAAACCAAGGTTCTGGGGAATTGTATACGATGCCGTGAGAGTTATATTCGCTGAAAAGGGTATAAACGAAGGAACAACTAGGGATTGGTGTGGGGAGTGGGCTTGGAAACGTGCCAATAAAGGATTGGTAGCTGATTATAGTCATATATGTGATGATGCAATCGATGAAATGATTAGCGAAGATGAGAACGGTTGCGTAGAAAGATGTATGGAAAATGCTGACTATGATATGGATGTAGAGGGATCGGAAGATGATGCTCGCGAAGAATGCGAACAAAATTGTGCAGACGAAATACGAGATAATTTTAACTGCGAAGAGTATCTCGAAGGATATTTCGAAGACGATGATGAATCCCCATTGTACGTAAGTTATTCTGACAGCAATACTATACAGCATATTGTAAAGGGTGAAAAAGAGTATAATCTCATATTGACTCATCGTATAAATGATACATCAGATCCAGAAAAGTTTGTTAAGAAACTTGAAAATACTTTCTAACTTTTTTAAAAATTTATAAAAATAGTGGTGATCTTTATTGATTATATTCGCGCCAGTATACGTACATAATACGCACAATCGTCTGGATTGCTAAATGTAACGGTTACGTTATCTCCAGATAGTAAAACGATTGGGTTGTCTGGTGTGAAATATAAATCACTAGTAATATTCGCAGCCATATTTAACGAATAGATTTTAACATCTATACCGGCTGTAATTCCGTGGGTTATTATAAATTCTGACGATGTGGTTGTTCCGCTTGTTGCGTGATATTCCGCATAATCAAAATATCGTATGGTTGTATCGTTAGCCAGAGAAGCAGATATTGCACCAGATCCGGTATCTGTTTCTACGAGTACTGCTAACGGGGCTAGTGTGACCGTTTCTCCAGATATTTTAGCGATTACGGTAGCTCCACTTACATCTACCCAATTACCAGATACGGAGACTGTGAATGAACCACCAGAGATATAGGCAAATACCGCACTACCAGAAACGTTTGCGATTACAGTAGCTCCACTTATATCTACCCACGAACCGGATACTGTTACAACTTGACCAGATATATCAACTATGACATTTGCGCCACTGATGTCAACCCACGAACCAGAAACGGTTACTGCATCTCCAGAAATATCAACTTGTAGATTTCCACCAGAGATATATGCAAACACCGCACTTCCAGACACATTGGCGATAACTGTTGCTCCGCTTATGTCTACCCAGCTTCCAGATACATCTGTTGTAACTGAACCACCAGAGATATATGCAAACACCGCACTACCGGATACATTAGCTATGACATTTGCGCCACTGATGTCAACCCAGTCTCCAGAAACGGTTACTGGACTTCCAGAAACATCCGCTATTACAGTAGCTCCGCTGATGTCTACCCATGCACCAGATATAGCCACTGGAGAACCTGAGGCAATCGTGGTAGAGATCGAACCACCAGATATATAAACGAAAACCGCGCTACCCGATACATCTGTAGTTACATTAGCGCCGGATATATCAACCCACGCGCCCGATACATCTGTAGTGACCGAACCACCAGAAATATAGGCAAAAACGGACTCTCCGCTAATATTTACCCAATCTCCGGACACGGTTACAGCCTGACCTGATATGTCGAAGTACTGTTTACCGTTGATTATAGCTGGCATGTTAGATCACCACTTGATTCTTTGTATATAATAGTCATTATACTCATCCCATATTTAAATAATTCCCTTAATCCTCTATTTACACCTGTTTTCATACCTTTCTCACCCGTATCGTAGCTCCATAGTCACAATTATCCGGGTTAGGGAATACCATTGTAAGCGAATCCCCACTCGCAAGCCACAACTTGGCATCTGGTGTCCAGTATACACTCGTAACTCCAAGTCTGACCATATCTACTGATAATACTTTGGTGTAGAATCCGGTTGAAGTTCCGTGCTGAAGCTGGATATATAATTCCGAAGCTGTAATTGGAGCTGCACTTCCACGATATGTAGCATAGTCTACAACGTGCGTATCGTTTGCATTTAATGTGAGTGCAAGTGTGTCACCACTGGATCCAGAATCAGCTCCTTCGGCAATATCATAGAACGGGGTTGTTACTACTGTACTACCAGAAGTTCCTACATATACGAATTGCCCGGATACATTGGTTGTTGCTGATACCGTACCACCTGAGATGTAAACGAATACAGATTCTCCAGATACAGAAGCTGTGAACGAACCCCCGGAAATGTAAACGAAAACTGCGCTTCCGGATACGTCTACGGGTTGACCAGACACGGAAGCTGTAAATGAACCCCCGGAAATGTAAACGAATATGGATTCTCCACTTACCTTTACAACATCTCCGGACACCGAAGTGATAACTTCCGCACCGCTAATATCAACCCAATTTCCAGATACCGATGTGAGAATATTTGCTCCGCTTATATCTACCCACGATCCAGATATAGTTATCGCGTTTCCAGATACCGATGTGAGAACAGTTGATCCACTTATATCCACCCAATTTCCTGAGATAGATGTAACTACAGATTGCCCAGATGCGAAATAGTTTCCGCTAGTGTCTACATGATTTCCTGAGATAGATGTAACTACAGATTGCCCAGATGCGAAATATGCTCCAGAAATATCTAAGGAAACATTTGCAGTTGATCCACTTACATCAATCCAGTTTCCAGATACAGTTACAGCATTCCCTGATACTGATGTGAGAATGGTGGATCCGCTAACACTTATCCAGTTTCCAGATACAGTTACAGCATTCCCTGATACTGATGTTAGAACAGATTGACCAGATGCTAGATATGCTCCGGAAATATCCGTTGCAATATTAACTGTAGCTCCGCTTACATCCACCCAGTTTCCCGATACAGTTACAGCATTTCCTGATACAGTTACAGCATTTCCTGATACAGTTACCGCTTGACCAGAAACCGAAGTTGTAACTGATCCACCAGAGATGTAAACGAATACGGATTGACCAGAGATATTTACTACATTTCCGGATACATTAACTGGTTGACCAGAGACGTAAACTACCTGTCCAGAGATCTTTACTACGTCTCCGGATGCCTCATTTTCGTGGTAATATATACGTCCTGTCATGTTCCCTCAGATTAAATTTTTACTTCTTCTCTTGGAACTGACCTGTACTCCTTCATGGTAGCGAAAATCCTTACAGAAGCGGTTTTGCCCTGATCGCACACCAAAAATATTTTATTTATTTTCGACGATCTCATATCAATTTGAAATGTATCTCCAGGAACCAATGTTGGATCGGTTGGAGTTTGATTAAGCGAATAAGTGCTTTCAATTCCATAATCATTTACATATAAATGAACTGGATCTGCACCGTCGTTAAACACAGTCATTGAAATCCACGGTAGAGACGGAAGTTTATCTCTATTTAACTCAAGAACCGAACTATCTACTGTGAATTCGTATTTACGAACGAGATCTGGGATTGCGTCTTTCTCTACAGCCAACATCTCGTAAAGAATTCCAGCAATATCATTGAGGAGTTGTGTCTGTATGACTTGCGCGACATATGGACGCTCCTTTAAGATGATGTCAACATTAGTTTGTTTGTCCGCCATTTATACACCTCAATGCACCGTTCGCGAAATCGTGATAGTCCTATCCCGTCCTAGCCAGTCAGTCCATTTTATATTTTCTTCGTTGGATACAATTGCATTATTCGCCGGGGAATAAGTCTGTGGTTGCTTAACAGTATCGTGATAATATCCCACTGGATTATCTGGTGTTCCTTTAAAATCCTCAGTGAGTGTCATTGCTACTGGTACAGATTGAACTACGGTATTCTTTCTATACATTGAATATGCGATATATCCGAGAGCAACTACAGCCATTGCCCCGAATATTAAAAGAATAACATTATCATCGTCCATTAACTGCACCTGATCCTACACTATAATTGATCTTTCGTTATATAAAGGTTTTGTGAGTAAAACGGATGAGCGTGGTACGAGTTGCACGTACATCAACACGGTTTTGGAGACCGGCACTCTACCTATTAAGCTACACGCCCCAACTCTCTCGCCGCGGCTCGAACGCGGATCACATGTTTAGGAAACATGTAGGATGTCCATTACCCTACGAGAGAATACTCTCGCGCCGAGAATTGCACTCGGATCGTTGAGTTAGAAGCTCAACAGGATGGTCTGTTACCCCACGCGAGAATGCACCTACACAGAATCGAACTGTGTCTGACACCTTGTAAGGGTATCGTGCTTCCACTACACTATAGGTGCTCAATGGGCGCGGAGGGATTTGCACCCCCATCCCCCAGATTAAAAGTCTAGTGCTCTACAATTGGAGCTACACGCCCGAATCCCACATTCCGGATTTGAACCGGCATCCTTGGTTCTACAGACCAATATTCTACCTTTGAACTAATGTGGGTCGGTTTTGGCTTACACTCTCCTTACTCGTTTTATTAAGACACTATAACCATCTTGGTTGAATTTTACGTACATTTTATTCACTCCGTGCGCCTTCAAGCTTCCGCAAATATCTTACCAGAAGATTTGTTGCGCATTCCAATTCGTATTCATCCCACCATTCGCATTCTGCTTTCGTGCAGTTGCGCTTGGTTACGGGGCATACTTTTTCTCCTCGCATTGTTACCTCTGTTCATTCGTTGGCTTGAGCCAAAGTCTCGACTCTCCCCCAAACAATCTCGTTGTGAGATCTGGGAAGTATGCAAGTAATACTAAGGTTTGCTGCGTATCATATTTAAGCATTTTCATTAGCTCGTCTTTCTTGCGATCAAGAGATATGTTCTTATCGAAGAGATCCAGGTAATGCGGGTCTTTTAAGAGGCGCAATATGGGTTTGTCTATTTGCATGTTCTTTGTAATTGCAAACCGAAGCGCGCGCAACATACGTAATGCATCTTCCTCGAAACGGTCTTTTGCATTTCCAACACAACGTATGATGCCGCGCTCTATATC
>Ga0105103_10000196_pt1 | contig 33057 bp, 30 predicted proteins | sample PPLLaktember2015_2_FD_79107 | JGI IMG/M metagenome (GOLD analysis project Ga0105103, IMG submission 79107) | Freshwater sediment microbial communities from Prairie Pothole Lake near Jamestown, North Dakota, USA - PPLs Lake P7 Core (6) Depth... | ecosystem: Environmental > Aquatic > Freshwater >...
GATTCAGGCCGGTGCGCGGCGCGTAGTCGCGCAGCAGCCGCGCGCCCACGCTATGGAAGGTGCCGGACCAGGGCAGGGCGGGGGGCTGCTGCGTGGCGCCGAAGCCCAAGGCCTGGTGCAGCAGGCGGCCGACGCGGCGTTGCAGCGACTGTGCCGCCCGGCGCGAGAAGCTCAACAGCAGGATGCGCTGCGGGTCGGCCCCATCCAGCACCAGCCGGGCCACGCGCGCGGCCAGCGTCAGCGTCTTGCCCGAACCGGCGCCGGCGATGATCAGCAGTGGTGGTGGGCCGTCGGCCCCGGACTCGCGGCCGTGGAATACCGCGTGGCGCTGCTCGTTGTTCAGGCCGTCGAAGGGGTCGGTGGGCTGCGGCGCGGTGCGAAGAGGCATGGGCGTGGCCAGCATCGCGCCGAGTCTATACTGGATGGGCATACAGAAACCCGTGCGGCTACTGGCTTGAAGCGCGGCGCGACGTACCCATCTGCCGGGGTCGATCAAGATCGCAGTCCACGAAGGTCCGGCATGGCGTTGATGTTCATCCTGTTGCTGCTGCATGCCTATGTGGGCTGGCGGCTGATTCCCGCGCTGGATTTCGCGCCGCCGCTGCAATGGCTGATCGGCGGGTTGCTGGTGGCCTCGTGGTTGCTGATGCCGATGGCGCTGCTGGCAAGGCGTATCCGCCGGCAGCCGCTTTCCGACCGGTTGGCCTGGACCGGATTGCTGCTGATGGGACTGTTCTCGTCGCTGTTCGTGCTGACGCTGATGCGCGATGCGGTCTCGCTGCCGCTGTGGGTCGCGTCCTTCTGGTGGCCGCTGCCCGAATGGCTGGTGCCGGCCTCGGCCGCGGCGGTACCGGCGCTGGCCATGCTGCTCACGCTGTGGGGTCTGGTGAATGCGCGCCGCACGGCCCGGGTGGTGCAGGTGGACGTGCCGATCGCGCAGCTGCCGCTGGCGCTGCAAGGCTTCTCGATCGCGCAGATCAGCGACGTGCATGTCGGCCCGACCATCAAGCGCGGCTACCTGCAGGCGATCGTCGAGCGCATCAATGCCCTGCAGGCCGACATGGTGGCCGTCACCGGCGACCTGGTCGACGGCACGGTGCAGGAACTGGCCCACCACGTGGCGCCGTTGGCCGGGCTGAACTCGCGCCACGGCACCTTCTTCGTCACCGGCAATCACGAGTACTACAGCGGTGCCCATGCCTGGGTCGACGAGTTGCGCCGGCTGGGCCTGCGTGTGCTGATGAACGAGCATGTGCTGCTGCAGCACGGCGACACTTCGCTGGCACTGGCCGGCGTGGCCGACTTCAGTGCGCACCTCTTCGACGCATCGCACCGCAGCGACCCGCAGGCCGCCATCGCCGGCGTGTCTGACGAAGCGCGGGTGCGCGTGCTGCTGGCCCATCAGCCGCGCAGCGCGGCGGCAGCGGCGCGGGCTGGTTTTCATCTGCAGATCTCCGGCCACACGCATGGCGGGCAGTTCCTGCCGTGGAAATGGTTCGTGCGCCTGCAGCAGCCCTTCACGGCCGGATTGAACCGATGGCAGGACCTGTGGGTCTACACCAGCCGCGGCACCGGCTACTGGGGCCCGCCCAAGCGGCTGGGGGCGCCGTCGGAGATCACCCACCTGCGCCTGGTGGCGGGGTGAAAGATCCTTGGCGCACCAACGACTCAGCTGACACGTTCTCTAGAAGGAGCTTTTCGTGATGACTCGCCGTACGCTGCTGTCCCTGTTCTCTGCCGTCGGCATGGCGCCGGCTGTCGTGTCTGCCCAAGGCAAGCCGGGTGTCACCTACAAGGTCAGGTTCACCGATGCCGAATGGAAGAGCAGGCTCAGTCCGGCGGCCTACGACGTGCTGCGCCACGAGGGCACCGAGCGCCCCTTCACCAGTGCGCTCAACAACGAGAAGCGCAAGGGCACCTACCACTGCGCCGGCTGCGACGCGGCGCTGTTCACGTCGGACATGAAGTTCGACAGCGGCACCGGCTGGCCCAGTTTCTTCACCACGCTGCCCGGCGTGTTCGGCGAGACCGTCGACCGCAAGCTGTTCATGGCGCGCACCGAATACCACTGTGCCAATTGCGGCGGGCACCACGGACATGTCTTCAACGATGGGCCGGCGCCGACCGGCAAGCGCTACTGCAACAACGGTGCGGCGCTGAAGTTCGTGGCGGCCGCATGAACGACGCTCCACACTCCTTGCGCGGCGCCATCCTGGCGCTGGTATTGGCGGCGCTGGCGCCTTGGGCCGCCGCCCAGGGCACGGCCAAGGCAATCTTCGCCGGCGGCTGCTTCTGGTGCGTGGAGGCCGATTTCGACAAGGTGCCGGGCGTGCTGTCCACCACTTCGGGCTACATCGGCGGCAAGGTGCCGAACCCGACCTACGAGCAGGTGGCGGCCAAGGCCACCGGCCATGCCGAGGCGGTGGAGATCGTCTTCGACCCGTCCAAGGTGAGCTACGAGCAGTTGCTCGAGCACTTCTGGCGCACCATCGACCCGACCACCAAGGACCGGCAGTTTTGCGATGCCGGCACGCCCTACCGCACGGCCATCTTCGCCGTCGATGCGGCGCAGCTGAAGTCGGCGCAGGCCTCGCTGGCGGCGCTTGAGAAGAGCAAGCCCTTCAACGACCCGATCGTCACGCAGATCGCGCTGGCCGGCCCGTTCTATGTAGCCGAGGACTACCACCAGGACTACTACAAGAAGAACCCGGTGCGCTATCAGTACTACCGCACGGGTTGCGGGCGCGATGCGCGGCTGAAGCAGCTGTGGGGCAAGGCCGGCGGCTGAAGCGGACCGGCCCCGAAACGTCAGCGTCGAGCCTGTGCAAGCGCCGGTGCGAGTTGAAGGATGGCCTTCTCGCCGGCGTCGATCAGCATCTTGGCGTCAAAGCGGCCGTGCATCAGGTGGTGCAGATCGAGCTTGATCAGGTGCTCGACCCCGCGTGTCTGTTCTCGCGCCAGCGCGTTGGTGGCGATGTGGAGCGACTGGAACGCGTAGTCGGCTGCTGAGCGCGGGGCTTCTTCGTAGGGCCGGTAGGCGATATCGACTGCGACCACCGATTCGGCGCCAAGGAACCGCGCCGCTTCGACCGGCACCGGGGCGCTGAGGCTGCCGTCGATGAGTTCGTGGCTGCCGATGCGTACCGGTTCGACCAGTAGCGGCACCGCACTCGACGCCGCCACGGCCAGGCTCACCGGGCCGGTGTCAAGCACCACGGGCTCGCCGTTGCGGGCGTCCGTGGCCACTGCGGCGAAGCGCACCGGCAACTGCTCGATCGAACGGCCCTGAACTGCACGATCGATCTGCGAGCGCAAGGCGTCGTCACGCCGCCGGCCGAACAGCAGGCTGCCCAGGGTCGGGCTGGCGTTCCAGTCCAGCGATTCGGCAATGCGGGCGATCTCGTTCGCGCTCAGCCCTGCGGCCCAGAGCGCACCCACTGCGGCGCCGGCGCTGGTGCCTGCGACGGCATAGGGGCGCAGCCCGAGCCGCTCACAGCCGCGCACGACACCGATGTGGGCATAGCCGTGCAGCGCACCGCTGCCAAGCGCGAAACCCAGCCGCGTCGGTGCCTGAGCAGCGACGCGGCCCGGCAGGGCCAGTGCAGCGGCGGCAGCGGAGATCAGAAGGCGGCGGTGCATGGCTGCAGCCCGGGCCCGAGGGGCGTGCCGCTTCGGCTTGCCCGAATCAGCGAAGGCCCGATGCCTCGCGGCACCGGGCCTTCGCGTCCAGGCAATGAGTCTGGACTACTCCAGCCGCACCTCGACACGGCGCGCCTCGGCATTCGGGCCGGGGCCGACCAGTTGCTCCGGCTTCTTCAGTTCGATCTTGTCGTCGGGCACGCCGATCGACTTGAGCGTGTCGCGCACCTTGAAGGCGCGCTGCTTGGCCAGCTCGGCGTTCGCCGCCGGGTCGCCGGTGGCGTCGTGGTAGCCGCTGATCACGGCCTTCTTGCCACCCGCCACGCCCTTGACCACATCGACCAGCGCGTCGGCGGCGCCGCCGGCCAGGTCGGACTTGCCGCTGTCGAAGTAGAACTTCACCATGCCGGGCTCGACCTTGATGCTGGCGACCTCGACAATCACTGGCACCGCCACCACCGCCACCGCGGTCGGCGCAGCCGCGCCATGGGCGGCGGCCGGGGCGTTGTTGACCACAGGCAGCAGCGGCACGATCAACAGCGCCACGATGTTGATGATCTTGATCAACGGGTTGACGGCCGGGCCGGCGGTGTCTTTGTAGGGGTCGCCCACGGTGTCGCCGGTGACGGCAGCCTTGTGCGTCTCGCTGCCCTTGCCGCCGTGGTGGCCGTCTTCGATGTACTTCTTGGCGTTATCCCAGGCGCCGCCACCGGTGCACATCGAGATGGCGACGAACAACCCGGTGACGATGGTGCCCATCAGCAGGCCGCCGAGCGCGGCCGGGCCGAGTGTCAGGCCGACGATGATCGGCACGACCACCGGCAGCAGCGACGGGATCATCATCTCCTTGATCGCGGCCTTGGTCAGCATGTCGACCGCCGTGCCGTACTCCGGCTTGGCCTTGCCTTCCATGATGCCCTTGATCTCGCGGAACTGGCGGCGCACTTCCACCACCACCGAACCGGCGGCGCGGCCCACGGCTTCCATCGCCATGGCGCCGAACAGGTAGGGGATCAGGCCGCCGATGAACAGGCCAACGATGACCTTCGGGTCGCTCAGGTCGAAGCTGACGCTCATGCCCCGCCCTTCGAGCGAATGCGTGTAGTCGGCAAACAGCACCAGCGCGGCCAGGCCGGCCGAACCGATGGCGTAGCCCTTGGTCACCGCCTTGGTGGTGTTGCCCACCGCGTCCAGCGGGTCGGTGATGTCGCGCACGCTCTTCGGCAGCTCGGCCATCTCGGCAATGCCGCCGGCGTTGTCGGTGATCGGGCCGTAGGCGTCGAGCGCGACGACGATGCCGGCCATGCTCAGCATCGAGGTGGCGGCGATGGCGATGCCGTACAGGCCGCCCAGGCCGTAGGACACCATGATCGCGATGCAGACGAAGATCACCGGCCAGGCGGTCGAGCGCATCGACACGCCCAGGCCGGCAATGATGTTGGTACCGTGGCCGGTGGTCGAAGCCTGTGCGATGTGCTGCACCGGCTTGTACTGCGTGCCGGTGTAGTACTCGGTGATCCACACCAGTGCAGCGGTCAGCACCAGGCCGACGGCGCAGGCGCCGAACAGCTTCATGTGCGTGCCCGCGCCCAGCGCATCGGCCGGCATCACCATGCTGGTGACGAAGTAGAAGGCGATCAGCGACAGCACGCCGGCCACGGCCAGGCCCTTGTATAGGGCCGGCATCACGTTCTTCATGCCCGGGCTGGCCTTGACGAAGTAGCAGCCGATGATCGACGCGATGATCGACACGCCGCCCAGCAGCAGCGGGTACACCGCCGCCTGCATGCCAGCGCTCTTCACCACCAGTGCGCCCAGCGCCATCGTGGCGATGATCGTTACCGCATAGGTCTCGAACAGGTCGGCCGCCATGCCGGCGCAGTCGCCGACGTTGTCGCCCACGTTGTCAGCGATGACCGCCGGGTTGCGCGGGTCGTCCTCGGGGATGCCGGCCTCGACCTTGCCCACCAGGTCGGCGCCGACGTCAGCACCCTTGGTGAAGATGCCGCCGCCCAGTCGCGCGAAGATCGAGATCAGCGAGGATCCGAAGGCAAAGCCCAGCAGCGGCTTGAGCACCGACGACAGCGTGGCGTTGGCTGGCGCAGCGCCGACCAGGAACCAGAAGAAGATGCCCACGCCCAGCAGGCCAAGGCCCACGACCAGCATGCCGGTGATGGCGCCGCCCTTGAAAGCGACGTCCAGCGCCGGGCCGATGCCCTTGGTGGCGGCCTGCGCGGTGCGCACGTTGGCGCGCACCGAGACATTCATGCCGATGAAGCCGCAGGCACCGGATAGCACCGCGCCGAGCACGAAGCCGATGGCCGTGGTCATGTCCAGGAAGACCGCGATCAGGATCGCCAGCACCACGCCAACCATCGCGATGGTCTTGTACTGGCGGGCCAGGTACGCCGCAGCGCCCTGCTGGATCGCGCCGGCGATCTCCTGCATGCGGGCGTTGCCCGCGTCTTGCTTCAGGATCCAGCTGCGCTGGACGAAGCCATAGAGCACGGCCGCCAAGCCGCACAGCAGCGCTATGTTCAGCGCCATGGAGGTTGATATCAAGATGGTTCCTTTTCGCGTTCAGGCTTGCCGTGGTTGATGCGTCCCCTGTCTCTCTCCCACTGAAGCGGCCGTGCTCGGCCGAGGCGGGGGGTCGGATCGCGGGGCGCATACTACGGGAAAACGCGAACCGCCCGGCTGAGTGTTTTCCTGCGGTGCACTGAAGTCGTGCGCCGTCAGGGCGTCGCAAGGGCGGTTCGTAGAATCGTCGCCAGCCAGCAACGAAAGAGCCGAGATGAGCCTGCACAACGTCAGCCCGGGCGCCAGGGCGCCGGACGAGTTCAACGTGATCATCGAGATCCCGATGAACGCCGACCCGATCAAGTACGAGGTCGATCACGACACGGGCGCGCTCTTCGTCGACCGCTTCATGAGCACGTCGATGCACTATCCGTGCAACTACGGCTACATCCCGAACACGCTGGCCGACGACGGCGACCCGGTGGATGTGCTGGTGGTGACGCCGGTGCCGCTGATCCCGGGCGTGGTGGTGACCTGCCGGCCGCTGGGCATGCTGACGATGGACGACGAGGCCGGCGGCGACAACAAGCTGCTGGCGGTGCCGATCGACCGCATCCTGTCGATCTACACCCAGTGGAGGAAGCCGGAGGACCTGAATCCGTTGCGGCTGAAGACGATCCAGCATTTCTTCGAACACTACAAGGACCTGGAGCCTGGCAAGTGGGTCAAGGTCAAGGGCTGGGAGGGCCCGGACAGCGCCCGTGCCGAGGTCACTGCCGGCATGGCCAACTGGCTCGCGCTGCAGAAGAAGTAGCGCGGTGCCTCAGGGCATGGCGTCAGCGCGGAAGGGGTTGCGCTCGCGCAGTTCGTCCACATAGGACTCGATGCCGGCGCCTTCGCGCTCCAGGTGGCGGGCCACCGCATCGGCGAAGCCGGGGTGGCTGAGCCAGTGGGCCGAATGCGTCAGCACCGGCAGCAGCCCTCGCGCCATCTTGTGCTCGCCCTGCGCGCCGCCTTCGAAGCGCGCATAGCCCTGGGCAATGCACCAGCTCAGCGGCTGGTAGTAGCAGGCCTCGAAGTGCAGGCAGGGCACGTACTCGGTGCTGCCCCAGTAGCGGCCGTAGGCGTGTCGCTGCTCGGGATCGATGGCCAGCAGCGAGCAGGCCACACGCCGGCCGCCACGGTGCGCGACGAACATCACCCAGTGCCGAGCCATCGTGCGTTGCATGCGCGCGAAGAAGTCGCGCGTCAGGTACGGCGTGGAGTGATGCGCCGCGTAGGTCAGCGTGTAGCAGCGGTAGAAGAAGTCCCACAGCGCGCCGTCGATCTGCTCGCCGGCATGCACTGTGAACGAGACGCCGGCTTCGGCCACGCGGCGGCGTTCCTGCGCGATCTTCTTGCGCTTGTCGCGCTGCAGCCCGGCCAGGAATTCATCGAAGTCCGCATAACCACCGCCCGGCCGGTTGAGCCAGTGGAACTGCACCGTCTGGCGCAGCATCCAGCCCTCGTCGGCCGCGGACTGGCGGTCGGCGTCATCCATGAACAACAGGTGCGCCGACGACAGGCCGCCGCGCTCGCCGATCTGCCGCAATGCCTGCAGCAGCAGCCGGCGTGTGGCGGCATCACGCGCGAGCAGCCGGCTGCCCGGCACGGGTGTGAACGGCGCCGCGCAGAGCAGCTTGGGGTAGTAGCGATGCCCATGGCGCTGGTAGGCATCGGCCCAGGCCCAGTCGAACACATACTCTCCATAGGAATGGCTCTTCAGGTACAGCGCGCAGGCGCCCAGCAACTCGTCGCCACGCCGCAGGCACAGCAGCTGGTTGACCCATCCGGTTTCTGCCACGGCGCTGCCCGACGCATGCAGCGCCAGCAGGTACTCGTGGCGCATGAAGGGCGTCGGCGCGGCCTGCAAATCGAGCAGGGCGTTCCACGCCACGGGGTCCACCTGTGACGGGTCGTCATGAAGGTGGGCGAGGGTTTCGGTGCTCGACGCGGTCGGACTCATGCGTTGGGGGGCAGGGCGCAGCTGATCTTAGGGGCAAGCGGACGGTCTTGTTGTCGTGTGTGCATGCGTCACAAACGCGCAACCGGCACGCTCTTGGTGCCGCGCGCTGGGTGCGTAGCGAACCCTTTCGGTTCACCGGCGCGTATTGGGTCGGGCAAGGGTCGGTCGCGTGTCAACGCTGCATTGATCCATGTTTAAATCACGGCAGTGCAATGCTCTCCCGAGGTCGGACCATGAAACAGATCACTGCCATCATCAAGCCCTTCAAGCTGGAAGAGGTGCGCGAGGCCCTGGCCGACGTCGGCGTGTCGGGCCTGACGGTCACCGAGGTCAAGGGCTTCGGTCGCCAGAAGGGCCACACCGAGCTGTACCGCGGCGCCGAGTACGTGGTCGACTTCCTGCCGAAGATGAAGGTCGAGGTGGTGGTCAAGGACGCCGACGTGGAGCGCTGCATCGAAGCCATCGTGCGCGCGGCCAAGACCGGCAAGATCGGAGACGGCAAGATCTTCGTCACGCCAGTGGAGCAGGTGGTGCGCATCCGCACCGGCGAGACCGACGAGGCGGCCGTCTAGCGTCTCACGTGCGCGAATAGTCGTCCGGCGCGGTGGCGCTGGCGGCGAGTTGTCCCAGGCGTTGCAGCAGCGGCTGCGGTTGCGCGTCCACCTGCAGCAGCTCGCGCTGCGCCGGCAGCACGAAGCCCCCGCTGGCCATGTCGGCGACGAAAGCCAGCAGCTTGTCGTAGTAGCCCTCGGTGTTGAGCAGGCCCACCGGTTTGTCGTGGTAGCCGAGCTGGCGCCAGGTCCAGACCTCGAAGAGTTCTTCCAGCGTGCCGATGCCGCCGGGCAGGGCCAGGAAGGCATCGCTGCGCTCGGCCATCAGGCGTTTGCGTTCGTGCATCGTCTCGACGACATGCAACTCGCTCAGGCCGGGGTGGCCCAGTTCGCGCTCCATCAACGATTGCGGGATGACGCCAATCACGCTTCCGCCGGCCGCCAGCGTGGCATCGGCCACCTCACCCATCAGCCCGGCGCGGCCGCCGCCATACACCAGCTGCCAGCCCAGGCGGCCGATCAGGGTGCCGGTATCACGCGCTGCGGCGGCGTGCGATGGCGTGCGCCCCGGTCGCGATCCGCAGTACACGCAAATAGAAAGGGGGCGCGTCGCGCGAGGCAGAGTGTCCGGCATCAGGCAGTTGGCTGGCGGCCCTGCGGGGCCTGGGCGAGCCATTGTGCATGGCCTTCACTTCGGCTTGCGTTTGAGTATCGGCCAGTACACCAGCTCGGTGCGGCTGAGCAGGTCGTGCAGAAACTGCCGGCGCCGGTTGAAACGGGACAGCAAGGCGTAGACCAGCACGCCGACCACCAGGACCAGGCTGATGGCGCCACCGCTGCGCAGTCCTGCCAGGTAGACGAAGACCAGGGCCGGCAGGAACCACAGCCAGCTCAGCACATAGCGCAGCCAGGCGCGTGCGGCGCCGACCGGCTGGCCGTCGGTCGACAGCAGCCGGACATGCCAGGTCTTCATTGCCACGGTCTGACCGCCGTGTGACCAGAACCAGGTGAAGTACAGGCCCAGCACCAGGAACAGGAACAGCTGCAACCCGTGCATGCCGACCAACGCATGCCGCTGCTGAGTGGCCAGCCCATAGGCCAGCGCTGCAGTCATCAGCACGCCGAACAGCAGCACACCTTCGTAAACAAAGGCGGCGAGGCGGCGCCGCAGGCCGGGCGCTGGGACCGGTGCGCCAGTGGCGTTGGTTGTCATTGCGCCGCCGAGGCGGCCGCAGCGGTGCTTTGGGGCCCGGACCGGGGCAGCAGCGTGCTGCGGTTCACCTTGTCCTGGCTGGCGGCAATCTTCGGCTGCCCGATCTGGGTGTGCGGTGGCGGAGAGGCGGTTTTCGAGATCAAAGTGGTGCTGGCCCCCGGCTTGGCCTGCACCACGGTGGGGGCGACGGTCTTGGCCACCGCTGAGGTCGATGGCGCTGTCACGAGGTTGTTCTTCTGCACCGATGCGGTGGCAGCGGCTTTGGACGGCTCGCCGGCCAGTGTGCGGATGGTGGTGTTGCTGGTCTTCGGCACCGTCTTGGCGCTGTTGGCCAGGGCGCGGCGCTCTTCGACTGGCAGCGCCAGATAGGCGTCCCAACGGGCCTGCCGCTCCTGAGGGCTGATCTGGCGCGCCTCCTGGAACTGCAGGCGGGCGCGACCACGCTCTTCTGGGGTCATGCGCGCCCACTCGCTCATGCGCTCCTGGATGCGTTGCCGCTCTTCGGGCGGCATCGAAGGCAGCCGAGCCGCAATTTCAAGCCACTTCTGCTTGCGCGACGCGTCTATACCCTGCCAGTCCTTCTTCAGCGGCGCCAGGGCCGACTGCTGGGCAGGTGTCAGCGAGACCCACGGCGGGCCGCCAGCTTGGGTGACTGGCGGTGGGCTTGGTGGAGTCTGGGCGAATACGGTGCCACTGCACGCGATGCAAGCCACTGCCAGGGCCAGGACGACACCTGGCAACAGACGTGAGCGATGCAGGCGCTGGTGCTGGGTCACTGTTCGGGCTGCTTCAGAAAAACCACGAAACCGGGATCGCCGTAGGCTTCGGGCGGCAGGTCATCGGCCAGCAGGGCCGCATCGACTTCGGCCGCGGCGTGGATCTCGGCCTGGTTGTGCAGATGCTGAATCAGCACCAGGCCCAGCACCAGAAGCATCAGCGGCAGCACCGAGGCCAGGCGCAACCAGCCGGACGGCGATTGCCCCAGGGCAATGCTGCCTTGCGAAACCTGGAACGCTGGCGCGGTCGCCGGCTGGGCCAGGCGCACTTGGCGGGCCCGGGCCACCGCCTGTTCGCGGGCGACGCGCAGGCGCTCCGACAGGTCGTGAGGGAGTTTTTCCGACTGCTCGCCCAGGCGCGAAGCCACACGCAGCGCAAATCGCGTCTGCAGGGCGTCGCGGTCAGCCCGGCGGCTTCGAGTCGGTCCGTTCATGGCTTCAATCCCTTGGCGGTGAGTGCTTTCGCCAATGCATGCACTGCCCTGGAACAGTGTGTTTTCACACTGCCCTCAGTGCAACCCATGACCAGCGCAGTTTCCGCAGTATCCAGTTCTTCCCAGTAACGCAGCAGAAAGGCCTCGCGTTGACGTGCTGGCAGTGCGGATACTTCAGCGTCGATCAGCGCCAGGGTCTGCTCGCGCGACAGCCGGTCCGCCGGTCCCTGGGAGGCCCAGCTGCCGTCCACGGCTTCCAGAGCCTCGAGCAGGTCGAAATCGCCGTCCTCGCCGCCGCCTTCCAGGTCGGAGAAGTTCTGCACCGCCGCCTGGCGCACTTTTTGCCGGCGGAACCAGTCCATCGTGGCATTCGACAGGATACGGCCGAAGATCAAGGGCAGCTCCGCCACCGGGCGGTCGGCGTACTTCTCGGCCAGCCGGATCATCGAATCCTGCACGATGTCGAGGGCCGCGTCCTCATCGCGTACGGCATAGGCCGTGCGTTTGAAGGCCCGCTTCTCGGCACTCTTGAGGAAATCGGACAGTTCTTTGTCGTTGGCCAAGGGATTACATATCCCGCGGTGCCCCAATTCGGAGCGGCGCGATTATCACATTGGCCGAGCGCACAGCCGGGGGCTGACGAGCCGGTGGCATAATGCCGCTTCGCACAATGAGCTCCACTACCGGGAGCCCGATGGCCCGACCCGGGCATCGGAGATCCGGTCCAGCAGCTGTCCGATTCCGCCTCACGAGGGCGCGAGGAGGGGCACCAATGGTTTTTCGCCCACGAAATTCGCAAAGGGTCAGACATGGATATTTCCCCCGCGGAAGTCAAACGCGCCGCGTCGGCGCAAGCCCCCTCCCAGCCACCGCAAGAGCTGAACGGCTCGGACATCCTCGTGCGCTGCCTGCAGGCTGAGCAAGTCAAGTACCTCTGGGGCTACCCTGGCGGTGCGGTGCTGTACATCTACGACGCGCTGTACAAGCAGGATTCGATCCAGCACATCCTGGTACGCCACGAGCAGGCCGCGGTGCATGCCGCCGACGGTTATGCACGCGCTACCGGCGAGGTCGGGGTGGCGTTGGTGACCTCGGGGCCTGGCGTCACCAATGCCGTGACGGGCATCGCCACGGCCTACATGGATTCGATCCCGATGGTCATCGTCACCGGCCAGGTGCCGACGCCGGCGATCGGCCTGGACGCCTTCCAGGAGTGCGACACGGTTGGCATCACACGGCCGATCGTCAAGCACAACTTCCTGGTCAAGGACGTGCGCGAACTGGCGGCGACGCTGAAGAAGGCATTCCACATCGCCCGCACCGGCCGGCCCGGCCCGGTGGTGGTGGACATCCCGAAGGACGTGTCGCTGAAGACCTGCGCCTTCCACTACCCCGAGCGTGTCGAGATGCGCTCGTACAACCCGGTGAAGAAGGGCCACGGCGGCCAGATCCGCAAGGCGGTGCAGCTGCTGCTGGGTGCCAAGCGGCCCTACATCTACACCGGCGGCGGCGTCATCCTGGGCAATGCCTCGAACGAGCTGCGCCAGCTGGTCGACCTGCTCGGCTTCCCCTGCACCAACACGCTGATGGGCCTGGGTGCAATGCCGGCCAGCGACCCGCGCTTCCTGGGCATGCTGGGCATGCACGGGACCTACGAAGCCAACATGACCATGCAGAACTGCGACGTGCTGCTGGCCGTGGGCGCGCGCTTCGACGACCGGGTGATCGGCAACCCGAAGCACTTCGCATCGGTCGAGCGCAAGATCATCCACGTCGACATAGACCCGTCGTCGATCTCCAAGCGTGTGCGCGTCGACATCCCGATCGTCGGCGACGTGAAGGACGTGCTGCAGGAGTTGATCACGCAAATCGGCGAAGCCCAGTCCAAGCCCGATGCATCGGCGCTGTCGGCCTGGTGGAACCAGATCGGGGACTGGCGCAAGCGCGACTGCCTGGTGTTCAAGAACAGCAGCGAGGTCATCAAGCCGCAGTTCGTGGTGAAGAAGCTCTGGGAACTGACCAGGGACCGCGACACTTACATCACTTCCGACGTCGGCCAGCACCAGATGTGGGCGGCGCAGTACTACGGCTTCGAGCAGCCGCGACGCTGGATCAATTCCGGCGGACTGGGCACGATGGGCGTGGGCCTGCCCTATGCCATGGGCATCAAGCTGGCCAAGCCCGAGTCCGACGTGTTCTGCATCACTGGCGAAGGCTCGATCCAGATGTGCCTGCAGGAACTTTCGACCTGCAAGCAGTACGACACGCCGGTGAAGATCATCTCGCTGAACAACCGCTACCTGGGCATGGTGCGGCAGTGGCAGCAGCTCGACTACGGCGGCCGCTACTCGCACAGCTACATGGATGCGCTGCCCGACTTCGTCAAGCTGGCCGAGGCCTATGGCCATGTCGGCCTGCTGGTCGAGAAACCGGCTGACGTGGAAGGCGCTCTGCGCGAGGCCATCAAGCTGAAGGACCGTACCGTGTTCCTGGATATCCGCACCGACCCGACCGAGAATGTCTGGCCGATGGTGCAGGCAGGCAAGGGCATCACCGAGATGCTGCTGGGGTCCGAAGACCTGTAGCGCGGCAGGCCGCGGTCCCGCAAGCCGGCGTTACCGCGCCGGCCCCCGCGAGGTCGGCAGCCCACTGCGACACAACCTCGGACAGGAATTTCTCACTCGCAACGCGTGGCCAAGAGCCGGCGGTTACCGCCGCCGGCATCGAAGAGCGCGCAGGACGAATCACATGAAACACATCATCGCGGTGCTGCTGGAAAATGAACCCGGCGCACTCTCACGCGTCGTGGCGCTGTTCTCGGCGCGCGGCTACAACATCGAAAGCCTGACGGTCGCGCCCACCGAAGACCCTTCCTTGTCGCGCATGACGATCGTCACCACCGGCTCCGACGAGGTCATCGAGCAGATCACCAAGCACCTGAACCGGCTGATCGAGGTGGTCAAGGTCGTCGACCTGACCGAAGGCAGCTTCACCGAGCGAGAGCTGATGTTGATCAAGGTGCGCGCGGTCGGCAAGGAGCGCGACGAGATGAAGCGCATGGCCGACATCTTCCGCGGCCGCATCGTCGACGTCACCGAGAAGAGCTACACGCTCGAACTGACCGGCGATTCGTCCAAGCTCGATGCCTTCATCGAGGCCATCGACCGCGCAGCGATTCTCGAGACAGTGCGCACCGGCACCAGCGGCATCGGCCGCGGCGAGCGCATCCTGCGGGTCTGACACACAACCTTTTCACACGGAGAACAGCATGAAGGTCTATTACGACAAGGACGCCGACCTGAGCCTGATCAAGGGCAAGAAGGTCACGATCGTGGGCTACGGCTCGCAGGGCCATGCGCACGCGCAGAATCTTAGCGACAGCGGCGTCAAGGTGACGGTCGGTCTGCGCAAGGGCGGTGCGTCCTGGTCCAAGGTGGAGAAGGCCGGCCTGCAGGTGGCCGAGGTTGGCGTGGCCGTCAAGGGTGCCGACGTGGTGATGATGCTGCTGCCGGACGAGCAGATCGCCGCCGTGTACCGCGAGTCGGTCGAGCCGAATATCCGCGAAGGCGCCTCGCTGGCGTTCGCCCATGGCTTCAACGTGCACTTCGGCCAGGTGATCCCGCGCGCCGACCTCGATGTGTGGATGGTCGCGCCGAAGGCCCCGGGCCACACCGTGCGCAACACCTATGCCCAGGGCGGCGGCGTGCCGCACCTGATCGCCGTGCATGCCGACAAGAGCGGCAAGGCGCGCGATCTGGCGCTCAGCTACGCCGCGGCCAACGGCGGCGGCAAGGCCGGCATCATCGAGACCAACTTCCGCGAGGAGACCGAGACCGACCTGTTCGGCGAGCAGGCCGTGCTTTGTGGCGGCACGGTCGAACTGATCAAGGCCGGCTACGAGACGCTGGTCGAGGCCGGCTACGCGCCCGAGATGGCCTATTTCGAGTGCCTGCACGAGCTGAAGCTGATCGTCGACCTGATCTATGAAGGCGGCATCGCCAACATGAACTACTCGATCAGCAACAACGCCGAGTATGGCGAATACGTGTCGGGCCCGAAGGTCATCACGCCCGAGACCAAGGTGGCGATGAAGAAGATGCTGGCCGACATCCAGAGCGGCGAATACGCGAAGAGCTTCATCCTCGAGAACCGAGCCGGCGCGCCGACGCTGCTCAGCCGCCGCCGCCTGATGGCCGAGCATTCGATCGAGGTGGTCGGCGAGAAGCTGCGCGCGATGATGCCGTGGATCAAGGCCAACAAGCTGGTCGACAAGAGCCGCAACTGAAGCACTGGCCGCAATCGGCTTGGCGCTGCCAGCGATGAAGCAGGACCCGGGTTCGACCCTCGAGCCGGCGATCGACGCCGAGATGCCCCTGCGGCCCCGGCGCAAGGGCATCTACGTGTTGCCGAACATGATCACGCTGGCGGCGCTGTTCGGCGGCTTCTATGCCATCGTGATGGCGATGAACGGCCGCTTCGAGAATGCGGTGATCGGTGTCTTCTGCGCAATGGTGCTCGACAGCCTGGACGGCCGAGTCGCGCGCATGACCAATACGCAGAGTGCCTTCGGCGAGCAGATGGACAGCCTGTCGGACATGGTCAGCTTCGGCGCCGCGCCGGCGCTGATCGTCTACGAATGGGCGCTCAAGGGCATGGGCAAGCTTGGCTGGGTGGCGGCCTTCGTCTACTGCGCGTCGGCGGCGCTGCGACTGGCGCGCTTCAACACCAACATCGGCGTGGTCGACAAGCGCTACTTCCAAGGCCTGCCCAGCCCGGCCGCGGCGGCGCTGGTCACCGGCTTCATCTGGGTGATGGACGACGCCGGCTTCAAACAGGTGGGGCGCATTGACTGGCTGGCCTGGGGCGCGATGGCGGTGACCCTGTACGCCGGGTTGACGATGGTCACGAACGTGCCCTTCTACAGCTTCAAGGATTTGGGCCAGCGCCGCTCGGTGCCCTTCATCGTGCTTGTGCTGATCGCCCTGGCCATCGCCGCAGTGAATCTGCATCCGCCGGCGGTGCTGTTCGGCGCCTTCTGCCTGTATGGCCTGTCGGGCTATGCGGTCTATGCCTGGCGCAAGACCAAGGGCAAGCCGGTCAGCGTGATCGCGATCTCCACCGACGAGCCCGACGAGCGCGGCCTGCACTGAGCCGATGGCGTGCTAGTATCGCGACCAAGATGTTCAGCCGCAACGCGTTTTCGCTACTGCTTCTAGGAGTGCTTCGGGCGCGCTGATCAGTCACATCCCTGCATTTCTCGATCAACGGCCCGTCAGCTCACGCAACGGGCCGTTTGCTTTTGTCGAGGTTGCGTGTGGTACCCCCCCCATCACGAGGTTCGACCATGACGATGCTTTCCCGACCCGCCGCCAAGTACCGTGCCTTCGCGCCGGTCCGCTTGGCCGATCGCCGCTGGCCCGACGCCGTGTTGGCGCTTCCGCCGCTGTGGTGCAGCGTGGACCTGCGCGACGGCAACCAGGCACTGATCGAGCCGATGGACCCGGCGCGCAAGCTGCGCATGTTCGAGATGCTGGTGCGCATCGGCTTCAAGGAAATCGAGGTCGGCTTCCCCTCGGCTTCGCAGGCGGACTTCGACTTCGTGCGCCAGCTGATCGAACAGAAGCTGATCCCCGACGACGTCACCATCCAGGTGCTGACCCAGGCGCGCGAGGAGCTGATCCAGCGCACCTTCGAAGCGCTGGCCGGTGCGCCGCGCGCCATCGTCCATCTGTACAACGCCACCGCGCCGGTGATGCGCCGCGTGGTGCTGGGGCTCGATGAAGACGGCATCGTCGAGCTGGCAGCGCGCCATGCGCGCATGTTGAAGCAACTGGCCGCGCAGCAGCCTGCCACACACTGGACCTTCCAGTACTCGCCGGAGATGTTCTCCGGCACCGAGCTGGCCTTCAGCAAGCGCGTGGTCGATGCGGTCACTGCCGTGTGGCAGCCGACGCCGCAGCACAAGTGCATCGTCAACCTGCCGTCGACGGTGGAGCTCAGCACACCAAACATCTTTGCCGACATGGTGGAGTGGATGCACCGTCATCTGCAGCGGCGCGATGCCATCGTGCTGTCGGTGCACCCGCACAACGACCGCGGCACCGGCACGGCGGCCGGCGAGTTCGCGCTGATGGCCGGCGCCGACCGGCTCGAAGGCTGTCTGTTCGGCAATGGCGAGCGCACCGGCAACCTCGACCTCGTCAACGTCGCGGTCAACCTGTACAGCCAGGGCGTGTCGCCGGGGCTGGATTTCTCCAACATCGACGAGATCCGCGCCTGCGTCGAGCACTGCAACCAGTTGCCGGTACACCCGCGGCATCCCTATGTCGGTGAGCTGGTCTACACCTCGTTCTCCGGCTCGCACCAAGACGCGATCAAGAAGGCCTTCGCCGCGCGCCGTGAGGGCGAGATTTGGGACATGCCCTACCTGCCGATCGACCCGAAGGACCTGGGCCGCAGCTACGAGGCGGTGATCCGCGTCAACAGCCAGTCGGGCAAGGGTGGCATCGCCTACCTGCTGGAGACCGAGTACGGCGTCGAGCTGCCACGGCGGCTGCAGATCGAGTTCAGCCAGGTGGTGCAAGCGGTGATGGACGTGCAGGGCCGCGAGATGAGCGCGGCCGACCTGTGGCGCGTGTTCGAGGCCGAGTACCGCTTCGATGGCCGGCAGCTCGAGGCCTACCGGCTCGACGAGGCCGGCGGCGGCCAGGTGCAGCTGCGGGCCACGCTGCGCCTGGACGGCCGCACGCTGGAGCTGCAGGGCCACGGCAGCGGCCCGGTCGATGCGTGCGTGGCGGCCTTGCAGACGGCTTTCCAGGTGCCGGTGCAGGTGCTGGACTACCATGAGCATGCGATCGGCAGCGGAGCCAAGGCGAAGGCTGCGTCCTACATCGAGATGCGCGTCGGCGAGCGGCGGCTGCACGGCGTGGGCATCGATGCGGACATCGTGGCCGCAAGCTTCAGGGCACTGTTGTCCGGCATGGCACGGGCAGGGGCACTGCAGGCCAAGGTGGCCACCACGGTGATGGCGTAATGAAGGGAAAGCAAGGCATGAGCGACAACCTGATCATCTTCGACACCACGCTGCGCGACGGCGAGCAATCGCCCGGCGCGTCGATGACCAAGGACGAGAAGCTGCGCATCGCGCGCCAGCTGGAGCGGCTGCGCGTCGACGTCATCGAGGCCGGCTTTGCCGCCTCCAGCAATGGCGACTTCGAATGCGTGCGCACCATTGCCTCGCACATCAAGGACTCGACGGTGTGCTCGCTGGCGCGCGCCAACGACCGCGACATCGCGCGCGCGGCCGAGGCGCTGAAGCCCGCCGCGCGGGCGCGCATTCATACCTTCATCGCCACCAGCGAGCTGCACATGCAGAAGAAGCTGCGCATGACGGCCGACGAGGTGTTTGAGCAGGCGAAGCTGTCGGTGCGCTTCGCGCGCAACCTGTGCGACGACGTGGAGTTCTCACCCGAGGACGGCTACCGGTCCGACCCGGACTTCCTGTGCCGCGTGCTCGAAGCGGTGATTAAGGAAGGCGCCACGACGCTGAACATCCCCGACACCGTCGGCTATGCGGTGCCTGAGTTGTACGGCCAGTTCATCCGCAACCTGCGCGAGCGAATTCCGAACTCCGACAAGGCAATCTGGTCGGTGCACTGCCACAACGACCTGGGCATGGCGGTGGCCAACTCGCTGGCCGGCGTGATGATCGGCGGCGCGCGCCAGGTGGAATGCACCATCAATGGCCTGGGCGAGCGTGCCGGCAACTGCTCGCTCGAAGAGGTGGTGATGGCGGTGAAGACCCGCCGCGACTACTTCGGCCTCGACCTTCGCGTCGATGCCTCGCAGATCGTGCCGGCCTCGCGCCTGGTGGCGCAGACCACCGGCTTCGTGGTGCAGCCCAACAAGGCGGTGGTCGGCGCGAACGCCTTCGCGCATGCCTCCGGCATCCACCAGGATGGGGTGTTGAAGGCGCGTGACACCTACGAGATCATGCGTGCCGAGGACGTGGGCTGGTCGGCCAACAAGATCGTGCTTGGCAAGCTGTCCGGCCGCAACGCCTTCAAGCAGAGGCTTCAGGAGTTGGGTATCGAGTCGGAGTCCGAAGCCGATATCAATGCTGCCTTCGCCCGATTCAAGGACCTGGCTGACCGCAAGAGCGACATCTTCGACGAGGACATCATCGCGCTGATGGGTGACGAGAGCGTGACCAGCGAGCAGGAGCACTACCGGCTGTTGTCGCTGGAGCAGCATTCGGAAACCGGCGAGCGGCCGCATGCGCGTGTCGCCTTCGCCGCCGGCGCGGTGGAGCACCACGCCGAAAGCGACGGCAACGGCCCGGTTGATGCCAGCTTGAAGGCCATCGAATCCAAGGTGCAAAGTGGTGCCGAACTGCTGCTCTATTCGGTGAATGCCATCACATCGGGCAGCACAGAATCGCAGGGCGAAGTCACCGTGCGTCTGCAACTCGGCGGCCGGGTGGTCAATGGCGTCGGTGCCGACCCGGACATCATCGTCGCGTCGGCCAAGGCGTATCTATCGGCACTTAATAAATTGCAGAGTAAAGCCGAAAGAGTGGCAGCGCAGGGTTAGAAGCAGCTCGACGCCCGTCGCAAGGCGGATGTCGGCTGTCGACGAGCCCGGGCGTGGGTATCGCACTGGGCTGGGATGGCACGATTTGCGCAAAAGCAACAGGTGCCGAATCATCGCAGGCGTAACTTTAGGAAATTCCAGCAAGTTTTTGATATTGCAGGTTTTTTTCTGATCCCCTACACTCGTATCGGATCGTGAAGGAGTTGTCGTGGTGCGTTGGTTCCGTTCATCTTGGCTTCGGCGCTTCCTGGTGGTCATCGGTTTCACCGTCGCGGTCACCCATGTGCCGATGGCCAACGCGGCCCAGAAAAGCACGCGCAGCACCGTCAAGGCCTCGACCAAGTCGCCCAGCGCTGCGCCGAAGGTCAAGGCCAGCCGGCAGATTCGCGCCGTCAGCGGCAAGCGCACCACCGTGGTCAAGGCCGCGCCAGCCCGCCCGACCCAGGGCCAGCTCTATGGTCTGCATGCCACCGACGATCCGCTTGACCTGAAGTCGAGCGTCGCCCTGGTGATCGACCAGGACACCCAGCAGGTGCTGTTCAGCAAGAACCCGCAGGCGGTTCTGCCGATTGCCTCCATCACCAAGTTGATGACGGCTTTGGTCGTGACCGAAGCCGGCCTGCCGCTGGACGAGGTACTGAGCATTTCCCAGGATGACGTGGACACCGAAAAGGGCAGCCGCTCGCGCCTGACGGTGGGCACGCAGTTGACCCGCGGCGAGATGCTGCTGCTGGCGCTGATGTCGTCGGAGAACCGCGCCGCGCATGCCCTCGGGCGTCACTATCCGGGTGGCCTGGACTCCTTCGTCGCGGCGATGAACGCGAAGGCGCAGCTGCTGGGCATGACCGGCACGCGCTATGTCGAGCCCACGGGTCTGTCCAGCCAGAACCGCGCCAGCGCCAATGACCTGGTCCGCCTGGTCGATGCGGCGTATGCCCACCCGATCATTCGCGAACTTTCCACTTCGCGCGAGGCACAGGTGGACATTGGCAACCGTCAATTGCAGTTTCGCAGCACCAACGGCTTGGTGCGCAACCCCGAGTGGGATATCGGCCTGCAGAAGACGGGCTACATCTCCGAGGCCGGACGCTGCCTTGTGATGCAGGCACAGCTCGCCGGCCGCAAGTTGATCATGGTGCTGCTGGATTCGACGGGCAAGTATTCGCGCATTGGTGACGCAGAGCGCATCCGCAAGTGGCTCGACCACGCGATGCCGTCGGCATCGGCACAGGCCACCGTCACCCGCTTCTGAGTTCGCGGCTTGGGGCGTCCCGAGCCGCGCCGACCTTCAGTGGTCGCGGTGGCCCAGGGCCGCTGAAATCTGGGCGGCCGTCGCCGTGACACGCTCCATCCAGCCTTCTTCCAGGCGGTCGGCCGGAGCCGAGATGGATAGCCCCGCAATCAGCTTGTTCTGGTCATCGTAAATGCCTGCCGCCATGCAGCGCACACCCAGTTCCAGCTCTTCGTCATCGCGCGCCGTGCCAGTCTTGCGCACGGTGGCCAGTTCGCGTTCCAGCGCCGGCAGCGCCGTGATGCTGTTGCGCGTGTGCCCGGCCAGGCCAGTACGGGTGGCATAGGCACGCACCTTCTGCGGGTCGTCCATGGCCAAGAACAGCTTGCCCACCGAGGTCAGGTGAAGCGGCGCGCGCCCACCGATCGCCCGCACCACCTGCATGCCGGAGTGCTCGCTGTAGGTGCGCTCGATGTAGACGATTTCGTCGCCCTGGCGCATCGACAAGTTCACCGGCTGGTGGGTCAGCTTGTGCAGGTCGCGCATCGGGGCGAGTGCAGCCTCGCGCACGTCGAGCCGCGCTTTCACCAGGTTGCCCAGTTCCAGCAGGCGCATGCCCAGGCGGTAGCTGCCGGCATGCGGCCGGTCGACAAAGCCGCCGAGAGCCAGATCGTTGAGGATGCGGTGCGCTGTGGATGGGTGCAGACCGGTCTCGCCGCTGATCTGCTTCAGCGACACAGGATCCTGGTGTGCGGCCAGCACCTCGAACAGCGCGAAACTACGTTCCAGCACCTGGATGGCGGGCTTCTGGCTCTCCTTGTCTTTCATGGAAACGATTGTGGCGTTGTTTAGCAGGTTCTGCATTGCGGAACATCAGATTGCATGCCGGCATGGTCTGTGGGCCGCTGTATTGCTGGGCTTGGGCTGCGCCCTGACCGGCCCGGTGCATGCACAAGACCTGCTGGCGCCGGCGCCGGCGTCGGCCATGCCGGCTAGCGCGGCGGCTTCGGCGCCGAGATGGGTCGGCGTACCTCGTGCTCGCGGTCGGCTGCGCGCAGCCGATATCGGTCTGGTCATCAACACCGCTGATCCCTACTCGGTGGCTGTCGGCAGCCACTACATCCACAGGCGCCAATTGCAGCCCCACCAGGTGCTGCGCGTCGAGGTGCCGCTGCGCGAAACACTCAGGCCGCAGGAGTTCGAGGTGCTGCGCGCCAGCATCGAGGCACATTTCGGCACGGCAACGCAGGCGTTGGCGCTCGCCTGGGTTCAACCCCATGCGGTGGAGTGCAATTCGATTACCGGTGCGTTGGCATTCGGATTCGACGCTGCCCTGTGCCGCCAGACCTGTGCGCCGTCACGGGGATCGGGGTACGCAAACTCGGCGTCCGCCAGGCCGTTCAGCGATCATGGCCTGCGCCCGTCGATGCTGCTGGCGGCACACGATGTGGATGCCGCGAAGCGCCTGATCGACCGTGGCGTGGCTGCCGACGGATCGCTGGGCCTGCGTGGCGCGTTGCCAGTCCATGCCCACTTTCTTATTACCGACGATGCCGCCCGCAACGTGCGCGCTCGCTTGTACCCGCCGGCCGGCCTGATGCGCCGGGCCGGCGTGGAGGTGCATGCGCTGCCAGCTTCGGCTTGGCTGGCAACGCGCCGTGTGCTGCTGGTGCAGGTCGGCAGCATGCGCCTGCCCCAAGCCCAGGCGCTCGAATGGGTCGACGGCGGCCTCGGCGACCATCTCACCTCCTACGGCGGCCAGCTCGGACGCGTCAGTGGGCAGGCGACGGCGCTGGACTGGATCGCTTCCGGTGCCACGGCCAGCCACGGCAGCGTCAGCGAGCCCTGCAATCACCTGCAGAAGTTTCCGCATCCGCAATGGCTGCTGCTGCACTACCTGCAGGGCAGCACCGCGATCGAGGCGTACTGGAAGAGCGTGCTCTGGCCGCAGCAGTCGCTGTTCGTCGGCGAACCGCTGGCCGCGCCCTTTGCACGGCGCTGATCAGACCAAGGCCAGGGCCGCGTCGCGGCCCGAGCGCACCGCACCTTCCAGTGTGGCCGGGTACGGGCCGGCGACGTAGTCGCCAGCCGCCCACAGCCGTGGCGCGATGGCCTGCGCCGGGCGCTGAAGGCCCGGCGTGCAGCGGAAGGTGGCGCGCTTTTCGGCAGCCACGTGCAGCACACTGAGTGTGGCTGTCCAGGTGCCGACCGGGAAGGCCGCCCGCGCCTGTGCCAGTGTCGCCCCGGCGATGGTGTCCAGGCCGCGGGCGACCCAGTCTCCTGCGCCGCTGACGACGAAGGCGAACACGCCGGCCGCACCGCCCAGCTCGCCCAGATCGAAGACGAACTGTGCCGGTGCCGTATCGTCGGCGCGCAGCGCCATCATTGGCGCCGCCAGCCGTGCGCCGGCGCACCTTAGATAGACGGTGACGATGGGCTCGTAGCGCAGGGCGGCAGCCTCGCGCGACCAGTGGGGGGCGAACGTCGCGGTCAGGCGCGCCGCCTCGGCCGCGCTGCAGGCCAGCACTGCCGCGTCGAAGCCCTGGCCGTCGAGCCGCCAGGCTGCGCCGTCCGACCGCAGCTCGGCCACGCGCGTGGTGGTGTGCAGGCGCACGCCCTGGCGCTCAAGCCATGCGCACGCCGGTTGCGGCAGCAGCTCGCCCAGCGGGGCACCGGGCAGCAGCAGATCCGACGAGCCTGCGCCACCGAACAGCGCATCGCGCAACACACGCAGGAACACCGCGCCGCTGGCCTGCGCGGCCGGCGTGTTGAGTGCGGCCACGCACAGCGGTTCGATCAACTGCTGCTGCACCCTGGCGGGCAGCCGCCGGCACAACCGAGCCACGCTAAGACGGTGGTCACAGCGGAAGCGCATCGCTGCCCAGCCTGCGGCGGCGGCCAGCAGCGACAGGCGTTCGCTCCAGGTCCAGCCCTGCAGACCCAGCACGGCACGCACGAAGGCCGGCATGGGTGCACCCGGACGCAGCCTCAGGCCCAGGCCGTCGGGGTATTGCAGTGCCAGCGGCAGGCGTCGCAGCAGTAGCGCCTGATCAGCATCGACCAGGCGCATCAGTTCGAGCGTGGCCGTGTACGCGCCGATGAGGATGTGCTGGCCGTTGTCCAGCGCCAGGTCGCCCACGCGCACCGTGCGGGCCCGGCCGCCGGGCTGCGGCGCCATCTCGAAGACCTGGACCCGATGCCCCGCCCGGCGCGCATGCACCGCCGCGGCGATGCCGGCCCAGCCGGCGCCGACCACGGCCACGTGCAACGCACTCAATGGCCGCGCCGGTGGGTGCGCCACGCGATCCACAGCTTGCGCAGCGGCGTCAGCGAGGTGCGCTGGTGCAGCACGCGAAAGCCGTCGGCTTCGATCTCCCTCAGCAGCGTGCGGTAGATGTTGGCCATCATCAGCCCGGGCTTCTGCGCGCGGCGGTCGGACTCGGGCAGCAGCGCGAAGGCTTCGTCGTAGAGTTTGTGCGCGCGCTCGACCTGGAAGCGCATCAGCGCCTCGAAACGTTCGCTGTAGCCCCAGGGCGAGTCGCGTTTCAGGATCTCCTGCGCGCGCACATCGAACTGCTGCAGTTCCGACATCGGCACGTAGATGCGGCCGCGGCGCGCATCGTCGCCGACGTCGCGGATGATGTTGGTGAGCTGCATGGCCAGCCCGAGGCGGTGTGCGTACTGCACGGTGGCGGCCTCCGTGCGGCCGAAGATGTTGGCCGCGACCTCGCCGACCACACCAGCCACCAGGTGGCAGTAGCGCTGCAGGCCGGCAAAGTCGAGGAAGCGGGTCTGCTGCAGGTCGATCTGGCAACCGTCGATCACCGCCAGCAGGTGCGCGGGCAGGATGTCGAAGTCGGCGGCCAGCGGCATCAGCGCCATCATCACCGGGTGGCTGGGCCGCCCGGCATAGGCCGCCTGTACCTCCTGGCGCCACCAGGCCAGCTTGGCCGCGGCCACGCCGGCGTCGCTGGTCTCGTCGACCACGTCGTCGACCTCGCGGCAGAAGGCATAGAAGGCGGTGATCGCGGCGCGCCGTGGCGGCGGCAGGAACAGGAAGGCGTAATAGAACGACGAGCCGCTCGCGGCGGCCTTGTCCTGCACGTACTGCTGCGGGCTGATGGCGGCTTTGCCAGCGGGCGCGTTCATCATGGCATGCGCACAGCGCGCCACAGCAGCGGCAGCGCATCCCTGCGGCCCAGCACCGGCCGCGTGCGAACGCTGGCGAAGTCCATGGCTGCGATTTTCTCAAGAATCCGCAGTCCGCCCTGGACCACCAGCCGCAATTCCCAGCCGATGCGTCCGGGCAGGCGCAAGGCCAGCGGCGCGCCTTCGGCCAGCAGCGCGCCCGCCCATTGCGTCAGGTCGCGCACCAGCGCGCGCATCGCGGCGTCGTCGGTCTGGCGCAGCAGTCGCTCCAGGTCCATGCCGTGGCGTTGCAGATCGGCCAGCGGCACGTAGACCCGGCCCCGTGGCAGGTCCACGCTCAGGTCCTGCCAGAAGTTGATCAACTGCAGTGCCGAGCAGATCGCATCCGACTGGCGCAGTGACAAGCCGTCGCCGACGCGGTACAGGTGCAGCAGCAGGCGGCCGACCGGGTTGGCGGAGCGGGCACAGTAGTCCAGCAGCTGCGCCCGGTCGGCATAGCGCGGGTTGAGCACGTCCTGCTCGAACGCATCAAGCAGCGCATGCAGCCACTGCGGCGGCAACGCGTGCCGGCAGATCGCATGCGCGAGAGACGGGAACACCGCTGGCCAACGGCCGGTGTCCGCCCGGCCCTCCAGCACCGCCTGCAGGTCGGCGCGGTAGGTCCACAGGTCCGCGCTGCGCTGCGCGGCGGTGGCGATGCCTTCGTCGGCCAGGTCGTCCGCGCTGCGGGCGAAGCGGTACAGCGCCATCACGGCCGGGCGCAGCGGGGCCGGGCTCAGCAGTGATGCGACAGGAAAGTTTTCATAGTGCTGCTTGGCCACACTTGCATTGTCCATGGCCGGGCAGGGCATGAAGGCTGCTTTCTGCTGGTCTGAGACGCGGGGGTCAAGTGGGCGATGTACGCAGCCTGGTTCCGTGACACGCCGGCTGCCGCTGCCTCGGCCGGCTAGAATCCAATCTTTGCCGGGTTGCTGAAGGGGGCCGTCGGGGGCCCCCTCGCCGTTTTGCAACTCCAGTGCCGCGCGGGTGGCGAAATTGGTAGACGCACCAGGTTTAGGTCCTGACGCCTTCACGGGCGTGCCGGTTCGAGTCCGGCCCCGCGCACCAGACATCATCAGTGGAAAGAGCCCATCATGGCCGTGAATGTGGAATCCCTTGACAAGTTGGAGCGTCGCATCACGTTGACGCTGGCTGCCAACCAGATCAGCGACGAGGTCGAGTCGCGCCTGAAGAAGCTGTCGCGCACTGTCAAGGCCGCGGGCTTCCGCCCGGGCAAGGTGCCGATGTCGGTGGTGGCGCAGCGCTATGGCTACTCGGTGCAGTACGAGGTCATGAACGACCAGGTCGGCCGCGCCTTCAGCGACGCCGCCAGCGAGGCCAAGCTGCGTGTCGCCGGCACGCCGCGAATTACCCAGAAGGACGTCGCGGCGGAAGGGCAGATCGCCTTCGACGCCACCTTCGAGGTCTACCCCGAGGTGCAGATTGGCGACTTGTCCAGCGCCGAGATCGAATCGGCCAGTGCCGAGGTCACCGAGGAGGCCATCGACCGCACGGTGGAGATCCTGCGCAAGCAGCGCCGCACCTTTGCGCAGCGCCCGGCCGGCGAAGGCGCGGTCGAGACCGACCGCGTCACCATCGACTTCGAAGGCAAGATCGATGGCGAGGCCTTCGCCGGCGGCAAGGCCGAAGGCTTCCAGTTCATCATCGGCGAGGGCCAGATGCTGGAGCAGTTCGACAAGGCCGTGCGTGGCATGAAGGTGGGCGAATCGAAAACCTTCCCGCTGCAATTCCCGGCTGACTACCACGGCCAGGATGTGGCCGGCAAGGAAGCCGACTTCCGCGTCAGCGTCACCAAGATCGAGGCGCAGAAGCTGCCCGAGGTGGACGAGGCCTTTGCCAAGGCGCTGGGCATCGAGGAGGCCACCGTGCAGGGCCTGCGCGACAGTGTCAAGAAGAACCTGGAGCGCGAGGTACGCATGCGCGTGCTGGCGCGCAACAAGGCGGCGGTGATGGACGCGCTGGTCGCTGCGTCGCAGCTGGAGCTGCCGAAGGCGTTGGTGGGCAGCGAGCTCGAGCGACTGATGGCCTCGGCCCGCGAGGACCTCAAGAAGCGCGGCATCAAGGACGCCGACACCGCGCCGCTGCCGCAGGACCTGTTCCAGGGCCAGGCCGAGCGCCGCGTGCGACTGGGCCTGGTGGTTGCCGAGCTGGTGCGTGCCAACAACCTGCAGGCCAAGCCGGAACAGCTGCAAGCGCACATCGAGGAGATGAGCCAGAGCTACGAGAAGCCGGCCGAGGTGATGCGCTGGTACCTCAGCGACCGCAGCCGCATGGCCGAAGTCGAGGCGTTGGTGATCGAGAAAAATGTCACCGAATTCGTGCTGTCCCGCGCCAAGGTCACGCCCAAGGCGATGGCCTTCGACGAGTTGATGAACGCCTGAGCGGCGCCGGCCCTCGGGCCGGGCGCGGCCCTGCCGCTCGGGCTCCATAATGGCTCATAGCCACTGAACTTTCCCCGAGGATTCGCATGAGCGCTCTTGATACCGTCGGCCTGGGCATGGTGCCTATCGTCATTGAACAATCCGGGCGAGGCGAGCGGGCCTACGACATCTATAGCCGGCTGCTGCGTGAACGCGTCATCTTCCTGGTTGGCCCGGTCAACGACCAGACCGCCAACCTGGTGGTGGCCCAGCTGCTTTTCCTGGAAAGCGAGAACCCCGACAAGGACATCTCGCTGTACATCAATTCACCGGGCGGCAGTGTCAGCGCCGGGCTGTCGATATTTGACACCATGCAGTTCATCAAGCCGGACGTATCGACGTTGTGCATGGGGATGGCGGCGAGCATGGGCGCCTTCCTGCTGGCTGCCGGTGCCAAGGGCAAGCGCAATGCGTTGCCCAATTCGCGCATCATGATCCACCAACCTTCGGGCGGCGCACAGGGCCAGGCCACCGACATCGAGATCCAGGCGCGCGAAATCCTTAAGCTGCGCGAAAGCCTGAATTCGATCCTGGCCGAGCGCACCGGGCAGAGCCTGGACAAGATCAAGAGCGACAGCGAGCGCGACTATTTCATGTCGGCCGCCGAGGCCCAGGCCTACGGGCTGGTCGACAAGGTTATCGAGCGCCGCGGCTGAAGCCGGCCACACCGGAGCAGCAGCAGCGCGCGGAATGGGCATCATTTCGGGGGACATATGCCACCCGCGCTTGCACTATGATGGTTCCATTGACTCAGCGGCACTTCCAGCGTAAGCACACTCATGGCTGAAAAGAAGGGCGCCTCCGGCGAGAAAGTTTTGTACTGCTCCTTCTGCGGCAAGAGCCAGCACGAGGTGAAGAAGCTCATTGCCGGGCCGTCGGTGTTCATCTGCGACGAGTGCATTGAACTGTGCAACGACATCATCCGCGACGAGGTGCCGGCCGATGGCGCGCTGGCCAAGTCGGCCAAGTCCGACCTGCCGATTCCCAGCGAGATCAAGACCAGTCTGGACGCCTACGTCATAGGTCAGGAAGTCGCCAAACGCACGCTGTCGGTGGCGGTCTACAACCACTACAAACGCCTGAAGCATGCCGGCGGTTCGAAGGACGAGGTCGAACTGACCAAGAGCAATATCCTGCTCATCGGCCCCACCGGCTCGGGCAAGACGCTGCTGGCGCAGACCCTGGCCAAGTTGCTGAACGTGCCCTTCGTCATCGCCGATGCCACCACGCTGACCGAAGCCGGCTATGTGGGCGAAGATGTAGAGAACATCATCCAGAAGCTTCTGCAGAACTGCAACTACGACGTCGATCGGGCGCAGCGCGGCATCGTCTACATCGACGAGATCGACAAGATCTCGCGCAAGTCGGACAACCCGTCGATCACCCGCGACGTGTCGGGCGAAGGCGTGCAGCAGGCGCTGCTCAAGCTGATCGAAGGCACGATGGCTAGCGTGCCGCCCCAGGGCGGGCGCAAGCACCCGAACCAGGATTTCCTGCAGATCGACACGACGAACATCCTGTTCATCTGTGGCGGCGCCTTCGACGGCCTGGAAAAGGTGATCCAGAACCGCACCGAGAAGTCGGGCATCGGCTTCGCGGCGACGGTGCACAGCAAGAGCGAGAAGAAGGTCTCCGACCTGTTCCGCGAGGTCGAACCCGAAGACCTGATCAAGTTCGGCCTGATTCCGGAACTGGTCGGTCGCCTGCCCGTGGTGGCCACGCTGGGCGAGCTGACCGAAGAAGCGATGGTGCAGATCCTGACCGAGCCGCGCAACGCGCTGCTCAAGCAGTACCAGAAGCTGTTCATGATGGACGGCGTCGAGCTGGAGATCCGTCCGTCGGCGCTTTCGGCCATCGCCCGCAAGGCGCTGGCGCGCAAGACCGGCGCCCGTGGCCTGCGCTCGATCCTGGAGTTCGCCTTGATCGACACCATGTTCGACCTGCCCAATCTGGAAGGGGTAGCGAAGGTCGTGGTCGACGAGCATATCGTCGAGGAGGGCAGCAAGCCCCTGCTGGTCTATCGCGAGCCGGCCAAGACCAAGGCCAGCGCCTGAACGAACCTTTCACCCGTGTCCCCGTCCCACCGCGTGGGGCGCATCTTGCATTTTTCTCCTCGGGCCCCAAGTCAGCCTGAGAAAGAGAGGTTCCAATGTCCGGACATCCAATACTCCCGAGCGACCCAATTACGCTGCCGCTGCTGCCGTTGCGCGATGTGGTGGTTTTTCCGCACATGGTCATCCCGCTGTTTGTGGGCCGGCCCAAGTCGATCAAGGCGCTCGAGGCGGCCATGGAAGCCGGCCGCCAGATCATGCTGGTGGCGCAAAAGGCCGCCGGCAAGGATGAGCCGAAGTCCGACGACATGTTCGACGTCGGCTGCGTGTCGAGCATCCTGCAGATGCTGAAGCTGCCCGATGGCACGGTGAAGGTGCTGGTCGAAGGCATCCAGCGCGCCAACACCAAGCTGATCTCCGACAACGGCGAGCATTTCGTTGCCGAGGTGGAGCCGATCCCGCTGTCCACCGAAGCCTCGCCCGAGATTGAGGCGCTGCGCCGCGCGGTGACGCAGCAGTTCGACCAGTACGTCAAGCTGAACAAGAAGATCCCGCCGGAGATCCTCACCTCCATCGCCGGCATCGACGATCCGGGCCGCCTGGGTGACACCATCGCCGCGCACCTGCCGCTGAAGCTGGAAGCCAAGCAATCGGTGCTCGATCTGTTCCAGGTGTCCAAGCGGCTGGAGCGGCTGCTCGAGTTGCTGGAGCACGAGGTCGACATTCTGCAGGTGGAAAAGCGCATCCGCGGCCGCGTCAAGCGGCAGATGGAGAAGAGCCAGCGTGAGTACTACCTGAACGAGCAGGTCAAGGCCATCCAGAAGGAACTGGGAGACGGCGAAGAAGGCGCCGATCTCGAAGAGCTGGAAAAGAAGATCGCCGCTGCGCGCATGAGCAAGGAAGCTCGCAAGAAGGCTGAAAGCGAGCTGAAGAAGCTCAAGCTGATGTCACCGATGTCCGCCGAGGCCACGGTGGTGCGCAACTTCATCGATACGTTGGTCAACCTGCCGTGGGCGAAGAAGACCAAGATCAAGCACGACCTCGGCCATGCCGAGGAGGTGCTGAACGAGGACCACTACGGGCTGGAGAAGGTCAAGGACCGCATCCTCGAGTACCTCGCGGTGCAGCAGCGCGTCGACAAGGTCAAGGCGCCGATCCTGTGCTTGGTCGGGCCCCCGGGCGTGGGCAAGACGTCGCTCGGCCAGAGCGTGGCCCGTGCCACCGGCCGCAAGTTCGTGCGCATGGCCCTGGGCGGCGTACGCGACGAGGCCGAGATCCGTGGCCACCGCCGTACCTACATCGGCTCGATGCCGGGCAAGGTGCTGCAGAGCCTGACCAAGGTCGGCACGCGCAATCCGCTGTTCCTGCTGGACGAGATCGACAAGCTAGGCATGGACTTCCGTGGCGACCCGTCGAGTGCATTGCTCGAGGTGCTGGACCCGGAGCAGAACCACCGCTTCAGTGACCACTACGTCGAGGTCGACTTCGACCTGTCCGACGTGATGTTCGTCGCCACCAGCAACAGCATGAACATCCCGCCGGCACTGCTGGACCGGATGGAGGTCATCCGCCTGGCCGGCTACACGGAAGACGAGAAGCTCAACATCGCCCGCCGCTACCTGCTGCCCAAGCAGCAGAAGAACAACGGCGTCAAGGATGCCGAGCTCGAGGTCACCGATGGCGGTCTGCGCGGCATTGTTCGCTACTTCACCCGCGAGGCGGGGGTGCGCTCGCTGGAGCGCGAGATCTCCAAGATCTGCCGCAAGGTAGTCAAGGGCATCCAGCTCAAGCAATACCAGGGCAAGGTGGTTGTCACCGAGGACAACCTGAACGAGTTCCTGGGTGTGCGCAAGTTCGACTTTGGCCGCGCCGAGATGAAGAACCAGGTCGGCCAGGTGGTCGGACTGGCCTGGACGGAGGTCGGCGGTGACCTGCTCACCATCGAGGCGGCGGTGATGCCCGGCAAGGGCAACATCATCCGCACCGGCTCGCTGGGCGATGTCATGAAGGAGTCGGTCGAGGCGGCCCGTTCGGTGGTGCGCGCGCGCGCCGCGCGTCTGGGCATCAAGGACGACATGTTCGAGAAGCGCGACATCCACATCCACGTGCCGGATGGCGCCACGCCGAAGGACGGTCCGAGCGCGGGCGCGGCCATGACCACGGCCTTCGTCTCCGCATTGACCGGCATTCCGGTACGGGCCGACGTGGCAATGACCGGCGAGATCACTCTGCGCGGGGAGGTCACGGGCATTGGCGGCCTGAAGGAGAAGCTGCTGGCCGCGCATCGCGGCGGCGTGCGCACCGTGCTGATCCCTGAGGAGAACGTCAAGGACCTGCAGGACATTCCGGAGAACGCCAAGAACAACCTCGAGATCGTGCCGGTGCGTTGGATCGACAAGGTGCTCGAGGTGGCGTTGGAACGCATGCCGCAGGCACTGCCCGAGGACGAGCCCGCCAAGGAAGTGCAAAAGCCGGCTGAAGGCACGCCCGGTGTGGGCCCCGATGTGCTGCCGCATTGAGGCGTGATGCCCCGCAAGCCGGTCTTGCGGGGTTTGCAAACGGGCCTGCAGCCGATCTATAATGCGGGCTTCGCCGAAAACGCGTACGGCGTCGATGCGATACGGTTGAGGACACTGCGGGAGTAGCTCAGTTGGTAGAGCGCAACCTTGCCAAGGTTGAGGTCGAGAGTTCGAGACTCTTCTCCCGCTCCAGGTATTGAAAGGGAAGCTCAGGCTTCCCTTTTTTCTCGGCACCTTGGTGTTCGAGAAGACGGCGCGGTAGCAAAGCGGTTATGCACCGGATTGCAAATCCGTCCAGCCCGGTTCGACTCCGGGCCGCGCCTCCACCCCTCTGCGGCCCATCCTGTGCCTCGGGATGGCGCGCAGCCTGCACCTTGCTGGCCTCTTTGCTGCTGGCCGGCTGCACCAGCTACGGTGTGGTGCGCAACCAGTCCATCGCCAAAGTCGAGGCCGGTCGCGGCTACTCGCTGGCGGCCTTCGCCGAGAAGCAGGACCGGCAGTCCGGTGAACTGGCGCTGGCCTTCTCGGGTGGGGGCACCCGCGCCGCGGCTCTTTCGTACGGCGTGTTGCAGGAACTGCGCGACACTCGCATGCGCATAGATGGTCGCAACATGCGGTCGCTGGATGCGGTCAGCCTGGTCAGCTCGGTTTCGGGAGGCAGTTTCACCTCGGCCTACTTTGGCCTCTATGGTGACCGCGTGTTCGTCGACTTCGAGGAACGCTTCCTGCGTCGCGACATCGAAGGCGCGCTGGTGCGCGGGTTGCTCGATCCGGCGCGCTGGTTCAGCAGTCGCGGCCGTACCGAAATGGCGGAGGACTACTAACGCGACGTGCTGTTCGGCGATGCCACCTTCCAGGACCTCCTGCAGCGCGACGGCCCGCTGCTTCTGATCAACA
>Ga0105103_10000197_pt1 | contig 33056 bp, 23 predicted proteins | sample PPLLaktember2015_2_FD_79107 | JGI IMG/M metagenome (GOLD analysis project Ga0105103, IMG submission 79107) | Freshwater sediment microbial communities from Prairie Pothole Lake near Jamestown, North Dakota, USA - PPLs Lake P7 Core (6) Depth... | ecosystem: Environmental > Aquatic > Freshwater >...
GGAGGGCCTGAAGTGCCGCTTCGTCATCGAGGAGCGTGTGCCCGGCAGTTTCCGCGAGGGCGCGAGCGGCAACCACTTCATGTTCCGGTTGCTCGGTGTTGAGACCCTCACCGTGGTGCCGGCGGGCACCGACATGGCAGCGGCAATGGAGCAGGTGGCGCAACAGGTGGCGCGCGATGGTGGTCGGGCCTACGTGATTCCCGGCGGCGGCTCGAACGCACTGGGCGGCTTGGGCTATGTGGCCTGTGCGCAGGAACTTCAGCAGCAGTGCTTCGAGATGGGCCTGCACTTCGACCGTCTGGTCGTCGGCTCGGGCAGCTCGGGCACCCACGGGGGGTTGGTGGCCGGCGTCCTGGGCAACCACATCGACCTGCCCATCGTCGGCATCGGCGTCAGCCGCGACCCGGCCGACCAGGAGCCGCTGGTGCACCGCGAGGCCCAGGCCGTGGCCGACCTACTGGGCCTGGGGCTGACGGTGCCGCGCGAGGCGGTGCGCACGGTAGGCGGCTACTGGCAGCCCAAGTATTCGGTGCCGAACGCGCGCATGGTCGAGGCGGTGCAATGGCTGGCACGCAGCGAGAATCTGCTGCTCGACCCGGTGTACACCGGCAAGGCCATGGCCGGGCTGATCGGCCTGGCGCGCGAGGGCTTCTTCAAGCCAGGCGAGCGCGTGCTGTTCCTGCACACCGGGGGGCTGCCGTCGCTTTTTGCGTTTGAGGACACGCTGCGCGGCGCAGGCGAGCTGGCGCCCTAATCCTTGGCGCCAAGGCGCAGCGCCCGCTCGCGCTGGGCCTGTAGTTCGGTGTCGGCCGGGCGCATCGTGCCCCAGCCCTGCAGGTGGCGCAGCGTGATGTCGCGCAGCGCCTCGATCCACTCGTGCCGGTCGTTCAGACAGGCGATGTAGTGCAGCGTCTTGCCGCCGGCGGCGATGAAGGCCTCGCGCGCTTCCTGGTCGATCTCTTCCAGCGTTTCCAGGCAATCTGCGACGAATCCGGGGCAGACGATGTCGACGCGCTCGATGCCGTCGCGCGCCAACTGCTGCAGCGTCGCCTCGGTGTAGGGCTGCAGCCATTTGGCTTGGCCGAAGCGGCTCTGGAAGGTGACGCGGTACTTTTCCGGCGGCAGGCCCAAGTCGGCGGCCAGCAGCCGCGCCGTCTTGTGGCAACTGCAGTGGTACGGGTCGCCCAGATGCAGCGTGCGCTCAGGCATGCCGTGGAAGCTCATCACCAGCATCGCGCCGCGGCCTTCGCGCTGCCAGTGCGCGCGCACCTGCGTCGCCAGTGCGGCGATGTAGCCCGGATCGTCGTGGTACTGCTGAACGAAGCGCAGCTCGGGCACCCAGCGTGAGCGCTGTCCCCAGGCCGCCACCGCGTCGAACACGCTGGCACTGGTGGCCGCGGAATACTGCGGGTACAGCGGCAGCACCAGCACCCGCGTGGCACCTTCGGCACGCAGCGCATCCAACTCGGCGGCGATGCTCGGCTGGCCGTAGCGCATGGCATGGCGCACCAGCGCGCTGTGCCCGGTCTGCCCCAGGTAGCCGCGCAGCAGCGTGGCCTGCCTGGTCGTCCATACTGCCAGCGGCGAGCCTTCAGGCATCCAGATGGCGGCGTACTTGCGTGCCGACTTGGCCGGGCGCACGCGCAGGATCACGCCATGCAGGATCAACCACCACAGCAACTTCGGGATCTCGACCACGCGCGGGTCGCTCAGGAACTCGGCTAGATAGCGTCGCAGCGCCGCCGGCGTGGGTGCATCGGGCGTGCCCAGGTTCACGAGCAGCACGCCGATGCGCGCCGCGCTGCCATGCTTGAAAGGTGGCTCGCTGCGGTAGCTCATCGGCTGGCCGCTGCATGCGGCGCACATTCGATCGCGTGTCGGGCTCGCATCGCGGCTCAGCCCACCAGCGCGAATCCGACCGCCGCGAGTTCGCGGCGCAGGCTGTCGCGGTCCATGGGCTTGGACCAGCAGCCGGAGAAGCCGGCGTCGGCGGCGCTCTGGCGCACCGTGGGGCCGTCGTCGGCGCTGCACAGTACGGCTGGCACGTCGGCCAGGCCGGCTTCTTGGCGCAGCGAGCGCAACAGTGCCGGGCCGTCGGTGTCGGGCAGGTGCAGGTCGATCACCAGCAGCTGCGGCGCCTGCTCGCGTGCCAAGTCAATCGCCTCGGCGCCGTTGGCGGCGGTGGATACCTGCACACCGGGGAGCGTCGCGCAGGCGGCCTCGAACAGCATCAGGTTGATGCGATCGTCGTCGACGTAGAGCAAGTGCATCGCGCGCTGCGGTGCCGCTCAGGCCAGCGGCTGGGCTTCGGTGTCGCCGTAGCGCAGCACCTCGAAGCGCACGCAGGCGGACGATGGATCGGCCGGCGAGCCCCCCAGACCGATGGCACCGCTGCCGTGCAACAGGCAGCTGCCCCGCCTGAGGCTGACGATCTCGCCGTCGGCAAAGCGCACGTAGGTGCCGTTGTAGCTGAGGTCGCTGAGTTGGAAGCTGCCGCCATGCCAGTCGAGCCGGGCATGCGAGCGCGACACGCGCGAGTCGTCGACGCAGTAATGGGCCTGCGGGCTGCGCCCCAGCACCACAGGCATCTGACGGCTGGCGAAGACCAGGTTTTGTTCCAGCCATTCGAGGCGGATCGCATCCGGCTCGGCAGCAGGCGCCACGTCGCCGAACTGAGTGGCTGCGCTGTCGCCGCTGCGGCGCCCGCCATATACGTACACCTGTACCGGTTCGACGCGGCCGCGTAGCACAAGTTGGTCGAGACTGCGGAACATCGGCTTCTGCGCACGGGTCAGCCCGGCCAGCACCGGCGCGGTAATCAGGGTTTCGTTGTCGCCGGCATGGTCAAGCAGCCGCGCGGCGACATTGACCGCATCGCCGAAGCAGTCACCCGCCATCTCGACCACTTCGCCACGCGACACCGCCACCTGCAACCGCAGCGAGCGCAGCCCGGTGGATGCGCCGCGTTCACCGCCGCGTTGCACGATGCCAGCCAGCACCTCGTGCATCTGCAGCGCCGACTGCAGCGCCTGGGCAGGTGAGTCGAATACCGCCATCAGACCGTCGCCCAAGGTCTTGACCACATGGCCGTTGTGGCGGTCGACCGGTGGACCCAGTGCGGACACGCAATGCGTGACCACCGAAGTCGCCTCGGCGTTACCCAGCGTCTCGAACAGACCGGTGCTGCCACGCAGGTCGGCAAACAGGATGGTTCGGTCGGAGATCTGCGTCATGCCGTCGCAAAGTGTAACGCCCGCCCCATCAAGGCCGAGTGAGCCTCGTCAAGGGGTAGGCGCCTACGGCTTGTCCAGACAGGTGCGCAGCTCGTGGCGCGGGTTCGGCGCGGCCCGGACAGTCCCCTTTGGGCGCTTCACGGTCAGAGGTTGTCGAGATAGGTTCTGAGCTTGTCCGAGCGGCTCGGGTGCTTGAGCTTGCGGATCGCCTTGGCCTCGATCTGGCGGATGCGTTCGCGCGTCACGTCGAACTGCTTGCCCACCTCTTCCAGCGTGTGGTCGGTGCTCATCTCGATGCCGAAGCGCATGCGCAGCACCTTGGCCTCGCGCGGCGTCAGGCTGTCGAGGATGTCCTTGACCACGTCGCGCAGGCCGGCTTGCATCGCGGCTTCGATCGGCGCGGTGTTGTTGGTGTCCTCGATGAAGTCGCCCAGGTGCGAATCGTCGTCGTCGCCGATCGGCGTTTCCATGGAGATCGGCTCCTTGGCGATCTTCATGATCTTGCGGATCTTGTCCTCGGGGATCTCCATCTTCTCGGCCAGCGTCGGCGCGTCGGGCTCGTAGCCGAACTCCTGCAGATGCTGCCGCGAGATACGGTTCATCTTGTTGATGGTCTCGATCATGTGCACCGGGATGCGGATGGTTCTCGCCTGGTCGGCGATGGAGCGCGTGATCGCCTGGCGGATCCACCAGGTGGCGTAGGTCGAGAACTTGTAGCCGCGGCGGTATTCGAATTTGTCCACCGCCTTCATCAGGCCGATGTTGCCTTCCTGGATGAGATCGAGGAACTGCAGCCCGCGGTTGGTGTACTTCTTGGCGATGGAGATCACCAGGCGCAGGTTGGCCTCGATCATCTCCTTCTTGGCGTCGCGCGAAGACTTCTCGCCCTCGTTCATCTTCTTGTTGATCTGCTTCAGGTCTTCCAGCGGCACGACGGCGCGCGACTGCAGGTCGATCAGCTTTTGCTGCAGCTCCTGCACCGCGGGCAGGTTGCGTGCCAGCACCGCGCTGTAGGGCTTGGCCAGCGCGATCTCGCGCTCGGCCCACTTCAGGTTCATCACGTTCGGCGGGAAGGCCTTGATGAAGTGGTCCTGGGGCATGCCGCACTTGTCGACCACGATCTTGCGGATCTCGCGCTCGTAGCGGCGCACGTCGTCGACCTGGCTGCGCAGGATGTGGCACAGCTTCTCGATGGTCTTCACCGTGAAGCGAATGGTCATCAGGTTGTCGCTGATGGCATGCTGGGCCTTGTTGTAGGCGGACGACTTGTAGCCCTCTTTCTCATAGGCCTTGCGCATCTTGTCAAACTGCACGCGCAGTTCGCCGAATTTGAGCAGCGCCGCGGCCTTCAGTTCTTCGAGCTTCTTGGTCAGCGCCTTGCTGCCGCCGGCGCCGTCGTCGTCGTCCTCCTCGTCGAACTCGTCGAAATCCTCCTCGGCCACATAGTCGTCGGCCTCGTCGGTGGAGACGAAGCCGTCAACCGCCTCGGAGATCTTCATGTCGCCGGCGGCGATGCGGTCGGCCATCGACAGGATCTCGGCGATCGTCGTCGGACTGGCGCTGATGGCCAGCATCATCGCCTGCAGTCCGCCCTCGATGCGCTTGGCGATCTCGATCTCGCCCTCACGCGTCAGCAGTTCCACCGTGCCCATCTCGCGCATGTACATGCGCACCGGGTCGGTGGTGCGGCCGAACTCGCTGTCCACGGTGGACAGCGCGGCTTCGGCGGCTTCCTCGGCCTCCTCCTCGGTGGCGGTGGCGGTGCCGCCGCCGGCAATCAGCAGCGTGGCGGCGTCCGGCGCCTGCTCATACACCGCGATGCCCATGTCGTTGAGCATCGAGACGATGGCCTCGAGGATCTCGTTGTCCACCAGCTTCTCGGGCAGGTGGTCGCTGATTTCCTGGTGGGTCAGGAAACCGCGCGTCTTGCCCATCTTGATGAGCGTCTTCAGCTCATGCCGTCGCTTGGCGACTTCTTCCTCGGTGAGGGTGGCTTCTTCCAGGCCGAACTCGCGCATCAGCGCGCGCTCCTTGGCGCGCGAGACCTTCATGCGCAGCGGCTTGGCCTTGGCCTTGGTTTCCGCATCCGATGCCGCCGCGACCTCGGCATCGGCTTCCAGATCCGCGAAGTCTTCGTCGGCCGGCATGTCCGGCAACTTCTTCACTGGCTCGGCTGCAACCTTGCCGCCGCGCTTGCCCTTGGCAGGTGGCGTCACGGCCGGCGCCTTGGCGGTGGCGCGCGACGGCGGCGCAGCCGCCGTCTTGACCAACGCCACGGCCTTCGGCGCGGCCTTGCCCCTGCTCGCGGGGGCTACGGTGGCGACCGGCTTCTTCTTCTGGGGCGTGGGCGTGGCGACCGGCTTGGCCTTGCTTGCTGGCGGGGCCTTGGACGGTACGGCGGGTTTCTTGGCGGTCATGCGCTTCCTCGTTGAATGGGCCTTCGAATCGCCCGGCGGCGCGTCCCGACGTCAGCGCACCACTCGCTCCGCCTCACCGCTGCACACTGGCCGTGCCATGGCGAAGCGCACGCTGCCGAAACGCAGGATGCAAAGGGACACTTGTCGGACGGTCGAGCGGGCGTGAGCGCCGGTGAGCGCAGTCCTTGCGGGTGAAGTTGGCCGGTGGGGATGACCCTTTTCGAGGGTGGCCGGGGTCCGGAGGTGCTGATATCACGCCTGCCGCTTTGGACAGCGAAGGATTATACCCAAGCCTAGCACTCAGGCAGCTAGTCCGGTCGGTCCGGTCAGCGAGGCCTTCAGGCTGGCGATGCGCTCGCGCAGCTGGCGCAGGCGTGCCAGGCCTTCGGCGTCGGGGCCGCTGCTGGCGATGGCATCGGCGTCCTCGCCCAGCGCGTTGACCCACATACGCTGCAGCACCCGCTGCAGGTCTCCGAAGCCGTGCTCCTCGTCGGCGACCACGGCCTTCAGCCAACTGCGCGCCTGCGTGGCCCAGGCCTCGTCGGTCATGGCCTCGTCGAGCGCGGCCCAGGTCTGTGGGCCATGTTCGGTGATCTGCCGCTCCAGCCAGGCTAGCACCTCTCCATGGACGCCGCCCAACTCGTGCAGCAGGCCCTGGTCTTCGCCTGACAGCTGCTCCCACCATTCGTTGTGACGCAGCAGCAGGCGCAGCGCCTGGTCCCCCAGGCCGGCTGGGGCACGACGCCCGGCTGCCCGCGTGGTGGCCGCACGCAGGATGCCGGGCAAGGGCCGCGTCGCGTGGCCTGCCGCAGCTTGGCCCTGGCCTTGGCCCCATAGCGCGGCCAGGTCACCCGGTTCCATCTGCGCATGGCGAGCCAGTTCGGGAAGCAACTGGCGGCGCAGCGCGCCTTCGGGCAGCGCCTGCCACAGCGGCCGGGCCTGTGCCAGCATTCGCGCACGGCCTTCGGCGCTGGCCAGGTCAGCCCCCTGGCTGGCATGTTCGAGCAACTGCCTGGACAGCGGCACCGCTTGAGCCACCCGCTCGTTAAAGGCTGCGGGCCCGAGCTCGCGTACGAAGCTGTCCGGGTCGTGTTCGGGCGGCAGGAACAGAAAGCGCACGCTGCGCAGGTCGGTCGCATGCGGCAGGGACGCCTCCAGTGCGCGACCGGCCGCGCGGCGGCCGGCGGCATCGCCATCGAAGCTGAAGACCACGGTGTCGGTGAAGCGGAACAGCTTCTGCACGTGGTCGGCGGTGCAGGCCGTGCCGAGCGTGGCCACCGCGTTGCCAAAGCCGTTCTGCGCCAGTGCCACCACGTCCATGTAGCCTTCGACCACCAGCACGTAGCCCTTCTCGCGCAGTGCGCTGCGCGCTTCGAACAGGCCATAGAGCTCGCGGCCCTTGACGAAGATCGGCGTCTCGGGAGAGTTCAGGTACTTTGGCTCGCCACTGTCCAGCACGCGGCCGCCGAAGCCGATGACCTCACCCTTGACCGAGCGGATCGGAAACATGATGCGTTCACGGAAACGGTCGTAGCGCTTCTGCTCGGGGCCTTCGTCGCCCTGCACGATGACCATGCCGCTCTCAGTCAGCAGCGGATCGTCGTAGCGCGGGAAAACGCTCGCCAGGCTGCGCCAGCCGGGCGGCGCGTAACCCAGGCCGAAGCGCTTGGCCACCTCACCGCTCAAGCCGCGGCGTTTGAGGTAGTCGATGGCCGGCGGGTGCTCCTTCAGCTGGCGGCGGTAGTGCTCCGCGGCCCGCTCCAGCACCTCGCTGAGCGTGGCCTGGTGGGCTCGGGCCTGCAGCGCGCGCTGCTGCTCCGCCGGATCGATCGGGCCCTCAGGCACGGCCATGCCCACCTGCTGCGCCAGGTCGGCCACCGCGTCGCGGAAGCTCATGCCCGAATTTTCCATAAGGAAGCGGATGGCATCGCCGTGCGCCCCGCAGCCGAAGCAGTGATAGAACTGCTTGGTTGCGCTGACGCTGAAGCTCGGCGACTTCTCGCCATGAAAGGGGCACAGCCCCATGTGGTTGGCGCCGCTCTTCTTCAACTCGACATGGCGCCCCACGACGTCGACGATGTCGACGCGTGACAGCAGGTCCTGCAGGAAACCGGGTGGGATCACCGCCGCAGTCTACTCAAGGCCGCTGGCACGGCCCCGGTTCAGCTGCCGGCAGCGCGCGCCCCGGGCGCGCCTGGGGCCGCCGCCAGCGCGAACAGGCCCCGGTAGTCGCGAATCCAGGCCGACACCACCGCAGCCGGCATCGGCGCGGCGATGCCAGTGCCCTGCCCGATGTTGCAGCCCATCTCGAGCAGCGTGCGCGCCTGCGCCGGCGACTCCACGCCTTCAGCCACCACCACACACTGGAAGGTGCGCGCCAGGCCGATCACGCCTTCGACAATGGCACGGTCCTGGGCGTCGTCGAGCATGTGATGCACGAAGGAGCGGTCGATCTTCAGCACGTCCACCGGCAGCTGCTTCAGGTAGGTCAGCGTCGAATAGCCGGTGCCGAAATCGTCGAGCGCAAAGCGCACGCCGATGGCGCGGCAACGCGCCAGCAACGCTGACGTGGCTCCGATGTCGGCATGGGCCGCGGTTTCCAGGACCTCCAGCTCCAGAGCGGCGGCCGGTGCATCGGGGTAGCGCGCCAGCAACTCGGACAGGCGCAGTGCGAAGTCGGGCTCCTGCAAATGGCGGGCCGATACGTTGACGCTGACCGAGATCTCGTGCCCGGCGCGCCGCCACATCGCCAGGTGCTCCAGCGCCTGGCCCAGCACCCAGTCGCCGACGCGCGACGACAACCCGGTGTTCTCGATCAGCGGCAGGAACTGCATCGGCGCGATCAGTCCATGTTGCGGATGGTCCCAGCGCAGCAGCGCCTCCAGGCCCAACACCACACCGCGGCGCATGTCCACCTTGGGCTGGTAGTGCAGCGTGAACTCGGACTTGTCCAGCGCTTCCTGCACGCGGCCGATGGCCATGACGCGCTCTTCGTTGCGGCGCCGGTTCTCCGGGTCGAAGAACTGGTAGCCGTTGCGTCCGGCCTGCTTGGCGCCGTACATCGCATGGTCGGCGTGGCGCAGCAGGGTGTCGGCATCACTGCGATCGATCGGGTAAACGGTGGCACCCATGCTGGCGGTGACCTGCACCGGATCGACGCTGGGGTCGATGACGTAGGGCTGCGCCACCACGCGCAGCACCCGCTCGACCGCCAGACGCGCCTCTTCCATGGTGGTCGCGCGCAGCAGCAGCACGAACTCGTCGCCACCCAGCCGGCCGGCGGCATCGGACCAGACCTCGTTGCTGCGCAGCGCGCTGCGCAGCCGCCCGGCCAGCTCGACCAACAGCCGGTCGCCGGCCGCATGGCCGAAACGGTCGTTGACCGGCTTGAAGCGGTCCAGGTCGAGGTAGCAGACCGTGAGCAGGTAGCCGTCGGCGTCGGCTGCGGTCATGGCCTCGGACAGCATCTCCATCAGCCGCACGCGGTTGGGCAGTCGCGTCAGCTCGTCGAAATGCGCCTGGCGTTCCAGCCGATCGCGCTGCTGGCGTTGCTCGGTGATGTCCGAGATGACCAGCACGTGGTACTGTATCTTGCCACCGGCATCGTTGACGGTGGAGATGGTGGCCTGCAGCGTGCAGGCCTCGCCGTTGCGGCGCCGCTCCACCACCTCGCCGCGCCAGCGGCCGGTGCTACGCAGACTGGACCACATCAGCAGCCGCTGCTGGCGCACCAGCGGGTCGGGTGGCGAGGGCCGCAGCAGAGAGGGCACGCCGCCAAGCAGTTCCTCTCGCGTCCCGCCGAGAATCTGCATGTAGGCCGGATTGACGTCGAGCACACGCAAATCGGCATCGGCGATCAGCAGGCCCTCATGCAGGTGCTGGAACAGGCTGGCCGACAGACGCTGGCGCTCCTGTGCGTCGTGCCGTTCGCTGCTGTTGGACAGCGTGGCGATCAGCCGAGAGGCCTGGCCGTGGTGATCGCGCTCCACCACCAGCAACTGTGCGTCGAGCCAGCGCCATCCCTCTTCGGCTCGCACGCGGATCTCGCGCTGCGCGCGCGATTGTGCGCCGCTGCGCAGCCGCTCCAGCGACTGCTGCAGGCCCGGTCGGTCGTCGTTATGCACTCTGTCCAGCCAGGACGAAAGCGAGCTTGAGTTGTCGCCGCTCAGCAGCTTCCATTGCTGCGAGGTGCGTCCCTGGTCACGCCCCAGCATCCACTCGCCCACGCCGAGCCCTGCACCACCCAGCGCCAGCAGCCAGCGCTTTTCGACGGTAGGGCTGTCGCGCGAGAGCACGTGCACCAGCAGCAGCGTGCCGACGAGTGCGGCACCGTAGATCCACGTTGGCGCCAGCGACATCAGCGGTTGCGCGGGTGCGAACGGGCCCAGTCCCAGGCTGCTTGCATAACCCACGCCGAGCGTCAATGCGGCGGCAATCGCGGAAGCCAGGCCGACGCCGGCATGCACCACCAAGCCAGACAGGAGTGCCGCCGGCAGGCAGGCCATCGCCAGCGAAAGCACGTTGCGCTCGGCAGGCATGCCAAAGGCCACCGCTGCGCCGGCGAACACTGTGCCCAGCAGCATCAGCGTTTGCGGGCGGCGCGCCGGCGCAAAGGCCTGATGCATGGCCTCGCGATGCAACGACATCAAGGGCAACGCGGCCAGCAGTGCGCCGATCCAGCGGCCCAGCGCGCCCAGGAGCACCCAGCGTGTCAAGGCATTCGTATCGATCGACCCTGCCAGGGCCAGCAGAGCCATGCCGACGGCGGCACCCAGTGCCGCAGCCAGAAGCACAAACGTCAGCATCAGACCGACATCACCGCGACGGTCAAGCTTGGGATTGATCGCCACGCGGCGCAGTCCCCAGACGCCGATCGCCGCACCGCACAGATCGCCAACGATCAGGGCCAATAGCAGGGAGGGTGAATTGGTCCGGTCGGCCAGCAGCGCCACAGCGCCAATCAGCACACCCGCGACACTGGCTCCACCCCAGCGCAGCCACAACGCCATGAGCACACCCATGGGCAGCCAAAGCGGTGCCCATTGCGTAGCAGGGCCGGAGAGCAGCAGACAGGCCTTGCCGATGAGCCCGTAGGCCAACGCGACAATCAGGACGCGCTGCATCCTCAACGACCACACCGAAGCCGTTTCCGTTCGGGCGGCCCCGCTGTCCGGGGTGGGGATGGGCGTCAAGACGGGCTCGGATCGGCGAACGATCATCAATGCTAGCCGCTGCACGCGGGCGTGCAGCGCGGGCATGCCCGACCCTCAAAGTAGGGGGGCAGTGGTCCGTTCACGGCACAGGGTGTTGACGCGAGCCATGCGCCCAGTGGAAAGCACCGAAACCCGCAACGGATTTCGGCGCTGGTTCTTGCCTCAGATGGCGAAATCGGAGATCTTCTTGCCCGACGCCAGTGCCTGTTTCAACCACTTGGGTTGCAGGCCGCGGCCGGACCAGGTATCCCCGGTGGCCGCATTCCGATACTTTGGCGGCACTTTGGCTCCAGTGCGCTTCGGAACTGCCGACTTGGCCGACAGATCGGCCAGGGTCAAACCATGCTCGGCCATCAGGGCACGCACCTTGGCTACGGCGCCCGCGCGTTCGGTACGCTGCGCTTCGGCGATCTGCTGCTCGATGGCGGCCTTCTGGGCCAGTAACTCGCTGACGGATGCCATATCGGGAATCTCCAGATGCAACGCTGAACGGTAAAATGTATCACCGCAAGCCGAGATAATATCTTCGGTGATATCCGGAGTATCCCTGCCATGCCGCACCCGATCCGGCGGCTACACGATAAAGCTTCGTTGCCTCTCAGGTCGACGGCGGCACATAACCCGTCGGTTGTTCGGCCCCGGTGCCGAAGAAGAACTGCTCCATTTGCCGCGCCAGATACTGCCGTGCGCGCGCGTCGGCCAGGTTCAGTCGGTTTTCGTTGACCAGCATCGTTTGATGCTTCTTCCAAGCTTCGAAGGCTTCCTTGCTGACGTTGTCATAGATTCGTTTGCCCAATTCACCCGGGTAGGGTGAGAAATCCAGCCCAGGAGCTTCCTTCTTCAAATAGATGCACTGTACCGTTCGCGCCATCATCAGACTCCTTTTGTTCGCACAGGGCTTGCCATCAGCCGAACTTCTTGACCAGCACCATCGAGCGCCGGTCCCAGTTGTATTTTCGCTTGCGAGCTTCGGGCAGGTGTTCCGGGTCGACCTGCACAAACCCGCGCTTGATGAACCAATGCATGGTACGCGTGCTCAGCACGAATATGCTGTCCAAGCCCATGGCCTTGGCGCGCTGTTCGATGCGCTTCAATATGCGTTCGCCGTCGCCCTGGCCTTGCACCTGGGCCGACACCGTCAATGCCGCCATTTCCCCGGTACGCGCTTCGGGATAGGGGTACAGCGCGGCACAGCCGAAGATGATGCCGTCGTGCTCGATGACGGTGTAGTTGGCGATGTCGCGTTCGATCTCGGTGCGCTCGCGCCGCACCAGCGTGCCGTCGCGCTCGAAGGGCTCGATCAGCTGCAGGATGCCGCCGACGTCGTCGGCGGTGGCCTCGCGCAGGCTTTCCAGCTTCTCGTCCACCACCATCGTGCCGATACCGTCGTGCGTGAAGACTTCAAGCAGCAGTGCGCCATCGGTGGCGAAGGGCAGGATGTGCGAGCGCTCGACGCCGCCTTCGCAGGCGCGCACGCAATGCTGCAAGTAGAACGCGGTGTCATTCGGCTGCGTCGGTGCCGGCAGTGCGGCGAGCATGCGCTTGGCATCGGCCAGGGCCAGCTCGGTGTCGATGGCGGCATCGGCATCCTGCGGGTTCTCGCGGATGCCCGGCATTTCGGTCAGGAACAGCAGCTTGTCGGCGCGCAGCGCGATGGCCGTGCTGGTGGCCACGTCTTCCATCGTCAGGTTGAAGGCCTCGCCAGTGGGTGAAAAACCGAACGGGCTGAGCAGCACCAGCGCGCCGATGTCGATGGCGCGGCGGATGGCCACCGCATCGACGCGCCGCACCAGGCCGCTGTGCATGAAGTCCACGCCGTCGACGATGCCCACCGGTCGGGCGGTGAGGAAATTTCCGGACACCATGCGCACCGTGGAGTTGGCCATCGGCGTATTCGGCAGGCCCTGCGAGAAAGCCGCCTCGATCTCGAAGCGCAACTGGCCGGCAGCCTCCTGCGCAGCGTCGAGCGCCACCTCATCGGTGATGCGCAAGCCATGACTGAAGCGCGACACATGGCCCTTGGCGGCCAACTGCTCGTTCACCTGCGGTCTGAAGCCGTGCACCAGCACCAGCTTGATGCCCATCGAATGCAGGATGGCCAGGTCCTGCACGAAGGCATTGAGCTTGCCCGCGGCGATCAGCTCGCCGGCCATGGCCACCACAAAGGTCTTTCCCCGGTAGGCGTGCATGTACGGCGCGACGGCGCGGAACCACGGCACGAAGGTGTGGGGGAATACCAGGTTCATGAAGGCAGGCTCGGAGTCGGAAGGGATTGTGCCGCAGCAGGTCTGCGCCAACTGTCGGCGACCATAATCCGCGCCTCGTGAACAGCGCCACCGATTCCCCCCGCCGCGCGCGGCCCGGCAACCCGGTGCCGCCGATCGCCTACCCCGAAGCGCTGCCCGTCTCGCAACGCCGCGACGAGATTGCCCAGGCGCTTCGTTCGCACCAGGTGGTCATCGTCTGCGGCGAGACGGGCTCGGGCAAGACCACGCAGTTGCCGAAGATTGCGCTGCAGCTGGGCCGCGGCCTGGGCGCCGGCGGCAAGGGCCTGATCGGCCACACCCAGCCCAGACGCATCGCAGCCAGCTCAGTGGCCAAGCGCATTTCACAGGAACTGAACTCGCCGCTGGGCGAGGTGGTGGGTTTCAAGGTCCGCTTCCAGGACCGGCTGCAGCCGGGCGCCTCGGTCAAGCTGATGACTGACGGCATCCTGCTGGCCGAGACGCAGGCCGACCCGCTGCTGCGCGCCTACGACACGCTGATCGTCGACGAGGCCCACGAGCGCAGCCTGAACATCGACTTCCTGCTCGGCCACCTGCGGCAGATCCTGCCCCAGCGGCCGGACCTGAAGGTGGTGGTGACCTCGGCCACCATCGATGCCGACCGCTTCGCGCAGCACTTCACCGGCCCAGGCGGCGCGGCGCCGGTGATCATGGTGTCGGGGCGGTTGTTCCCGGTGGAGCAGCGCTGGCGGCCCTTCGAGGAGCGCCGCGACCACGACCTGAACGACGCCATAGCCGACGCGGTGGACGAGCTGTGGCGCGACGGCGGCCCCGGCGACATCCTGGTCTTCCTGCCTGGCGAGCGCGAGATCCGCGAGGCCGCCGACCACCTGCGCAAACACCTGGCCCAGGCTCAGAAGGGTCTGCAGCCGGAGATCCTGCCGCTGTTCGCGCGCTTGAGCCAGCAGGAGCAGGAGCGTGTGTTCGATCCAGGCAGCGGCCGGCGCATCGTGCTGGCCACCAACGTGGCCGAGACCTCGCTCACCGTGCCCGGCATCCGCTATGTCATCGACAGCGGGCTGGCGCGTGTCAAGCGTTACAGCTACCGCAGCAAGGTCGAGCAGTTGCAGGTGGAGCCGATCAGCCAGGCCGCGGCCCACCAGCGCGCCGGCCGTTGCGGCCGCGTTGCCAACGGTATCTGCATCCGCCTGTACGACGAGGCCGACTTTGCTCAGCGGCCGCGCTTCACCGACCCGGAGATCCTGCGTTCGTCGCTGGCCGGTGTGATCCTGCGCATGAAGTCGCTGCGACTCGGTTCGGTGGAAGAGTTTCCCTTTCTCGAAGCGCCGCCGAAGAAGGCCATCGCCGATGGCTATGCGCTATTGGGTGAGTTGAACGCGGTGGACGAGGCCAACGAGCTGACCGCCATCGGCCAGGCGCTGGCCCGGCTGCCGCTGGACCCGCGCGTCGGCCGCATGATCCTGGAGGCGCGCGAGCGCCAATGCCTTCACGAGGTGTTGATCATCGCGTCGGCATTGAGCGGCCAGGACGTGCGCGACCGCCCGCTGGAGCACCAGCAGGCCGCCGACGAGAAGCACAAGAAGTTCGACGACGAGAAGTCCGAATTCATCGGCATCCTCAAGCTGTGGAAGTGGATCGAGGAGGGCCGTGGCGTGCACGGCCATGCCGGCGCGGGCAGCGACAGCCACAAGCTGTCCAACCGCCAGCAGGAGCAACGGCTGCGCGACAGCTTCGTCAACGTGCGCCGCGTGCGCGAATGGCGCGACATCCACAGCCAGCTGCACACCGTGGTGGCCGAGCATGGCTGGCGGCTGAACGGCTCACCCGCCACCTACGAGCAAGTCCACCTGGCCATGCTCGCGGGATTGCTGGGTAACATCGGCTTGAAGAGCGACGACGACGAGTGGTACCTCGGCGCGCGCGGCATCAAGTTCTGGCGCCACCCCGGCGCCCACCTGAGCAAGAAGCCCGGCCGCTGGCTGGTGGCCGCCGAGCTGGTGGAGACCACGCGGCTGTACGGCCGCGGGCTGGCCGCCATCGAAGCGCAGTGGCTCCCCGGCATCGCAGGACACCTGCTGAAGACACAGCTGCTGGAGCCGCACTGGGAGAAAAAGGCCGGCGAGGTCATTGCGCTGGAGCGGGCCACGCTCTATGGCATCGTGGTCTACAGCAACCGGCGGGTGAACTTCGGCAACGTCGACCCGGCTGCGGCGCGCGAGATCTTCATCCGCGAGGCGCTGGTCGGCGGCGAGTGGGACGCCAGGCTGCCCTTCCTGGCCCACAACCGCAAGCTGATCGCGCAGGTGGAAGAGCTCGAACACAAGTCGCGCCGCCAGGACGTGCTGGTCGACGACGAACTGATCTTCGCGTTTTATGACCAGCAGCTGCCGCACGACGTGTGCTCGGGTCCGAGCCTGGAGCGCTGGTACCGCGACGAGGTGAAGAAGCAGCCGCGCCTGCTGATGCTGACGCGCGACGAGCTGATGCGCCACGAGGCGGCCGGCATTACCACGGCGGCCTTCCCGAAGACGCTGCGCCTGGGCGGGATCGATTGCGAGGCCAGCTACCTGCACGAACCGGGCGATCCGAAGGACGGCGTCACCGTCACCGTGCCGATCTATGCGCTCAACCAGGTCAGCGAAGAGCGCTGTGAATGGCTGGTGCCCGGCATGCTGAAAGACAAGGTGCTGGCGCTGCTGAAGACGCTGCACCAGCGGCCACGCTCGCGGCTGCTGCCGCTGCCGGCCTATGCCGACGAATTCGTCGCCAGCACGCCCTTCGCACAGGGCGCGCTGCTGGATGCGCTGCTGAAGGCCGTGCGTGAACGCACGCAGCTGGCGGTGCAGCGCAACGACTTCAAGGTCGAGCAGCTGCAGCCACACCTGTTGATGCACTTCCGCATCGTCGATGAACATGGCCGGCAGCTCGGCACCGGGCGCCACCTGGCCGGCCTGAAGGCCGAACTCGGCGGGCTGGCGCGCAGCGCCTTCCAGGCTTTGGCGGCGCTGAAGCAGCCGGCCGCGGTGCCGGCGCCATCGAGCCCGCCCGAACGCGGCGTGCAGGCGGTGGTTGCGCCACGCGCGGCGGCGGGCGCGGCACCGACGCGCTACACCGGCTGGAGCTTCGGCGAACTGCGCGAGTTGATGGAAATCCGCCGCGGTGCGCAAACGATGGTCGGCTTCCCGGCGCTGGTCGACTGCGGCGATGGTGTCGAGATCGAGGTCTTCGACGAGCCCGAGGTGGCGGCCGCCAAGCACCGTGCCGGCTTGCGCCGGCTGGTGGCGCTGCAGCTCAAGGAGCCGCTCAAGTACCTGGAGAAGAACATCCCCGATCTGCAGAAGATGGCCGCGGCCTTCATGAGCCTGGGCACGCTCGAGGAGCTTCGCGATCAGATCATTGCGCTGGCGCTGGAGCGTGCCTTCCTGGCCGAGCCGCTGCCCACCGACGAGGCCGGCTTCAAGCGGCGCATCGAAGAAGGGCGCTCACGGCTGACGCTGATCGCGCAGGAGGTGGCGCGCTTGGCCGGGCAACTGCTCAGCGAATACGTGGCCGCACAACGCAAGCTGAAGGACAGCCGGCCAACCAAGGAGTTGGCCGACGACATCCAGGCGCAGCTGCAGCGGCTGATGCCCAAGCGCTTCATGCTGGCCGCGCCCTATGCGCAGCTGCAGCACATGGTGCGCTACTTGAAGGCGGTGACGCTGCGTCTGGACAAACAACGTGCCGACCCGGCGCGCGATGCTTCGCGCCTGGCCGAACTGCGGCCGCTGGAGCAGCGCTGGTTGCGCCGCCTGGGCGAGCTGAAGGGCAGCGGCGACGCGCGGCTCGACGAGTACCGCTGGCTGCTCGAAGAGCTGCGCGTCAGCTTCTTCGCGCAGGAGTTGCGCACGCCGCAGCCAGTGAGTGCCAAGCGGCTGGACAAGCTCTGGTCGCAGCTGGAGAGCTGAGTCCACAGCGCAGCTATCGGAGGGGTCGTGCGCTCGCCGCTCGCGTGCTCAGGGCACGACCACCAGGAACAGCCAGGTCGCCAGCAGGACCAGGTGCACCAGGCCCGACAGCAGGCTGGCGCGGCCGGTGCCGTAGGTGATCAGCGCCATCATGAACGACAGCGTCAGCAGGACCGCGCCGCCGGAGGATACGCCCAGCGCCATCGGCGTGTCGGTCCACCAGGCGATGGCCGACACCACAGGCACCGTCAGCCCGATGCTCGCGACCCCGGAGCCGAGAGCCAGGTTGATCGAGGTCTGCAGCTGGTCGTCGCGTGCCGCGCGCAACGCGGTCAGGCCCTCGGGCAACAGCACGATCGCCGCGACGACCACACCGACCAGTGCCGGCGGTGCACCCAGGCTTGCCACGGCCGCCTGGATGAAAGGCGATACGCCCTTGGCCAGCAGCACCACCGCGACCAGCGCCACCAGCAGCAGGCCCAGCGCAGCGGCGGTGATGCGCGGGCCCGGGCGCGCTGCCTGCGCCTGTGTCGTCAGCTGCTGGGGCAGAAAGTGCTCGCGGTGACGCACCGTCTGCACGAAGGTGAAGGCCAGCCACAGCAGCAGGCAGGCCACGCTGACGAAGGCCAGCTGCACGTGGGAGTAATACGGGCCGGGCGCGCTGGTGGTGAAGTTGGGCAGCACCAGGGTGATCGCCACCATCGGCAGCAGCACGATCAGGTACGCATGCGCACCCTGCGTGCGGAACTCCTGCTCGCGGTGGCGCAGCGCGCCGACCACGATGCATAGCCCGGCCATGCCGTGCAGCACCAGCACCACCACCGCATGGATGGTGTCGCGCATCAACGTCGGCTCCGGCTGGTCGCCGAGCATGATGGACACGATCAGCCCCAGCTCGATCACCGTCACCGCCAGCGCCAGCAGGATTGCGCCGAAGGGTTCGCCGACGCGCAGCGCCACCACTTCGGCATGGTGCACCGCCGCCAGCACCGCGGCCACCAGGGCGACGATCAAGGCGCTGGCGGACAGCAGGCCGGCGCTGCCGTGCAGCGCGAAGTCGGCGCCCAGGGCAGCTAAGGGCACGGCCACGGTCCAGGCGGGCAGGTGGTCGGTGGCGACGGTCATCGAAGAAGGGCAGGACGTGGCAAAGGTGGAATTGTCGGCCCTCGGGACGCGAATGAGGCCCGCACCCGGCCAAAGCACCGCGAACTGGCCTTCGATCGATCAGCGCAAGCTGTTCTCTTGGACCTTGCCGTCCTTCATGATGACCGCAGAGCTGCGCACCGGATCCTCGATCAGACGAATGTTGGCCCGCGGGTCGCCGTCCACCAGCAGCCGATCGGCCAGCGCGCCTTCCTGCATGACGCCGAGCTTGCCTGGGTAGGGATTGCGCAAGCCCGACAGCGTCAGCAGTTCGGCGTTCGTCGAGGTGGCCATACGCAGCACCTCGGCCGGCGTGAACCAGCGGGTGAGCTTGGCCAGCTGCGCACCCTGCCGCGTCACCAGCCTCGGATCGAACAGGGTGTCGGTGCCGCAGGCCAGGGTCGTCACCCCATGTCTCTTGGCACAGCGGTAGGCGTTGTCGGTGCCGGAAATCATCTGCAGCTGCTTGATGCGGCTGGGCGAGCCGATGGGGAAGGGGATCCTGTCCTCGTCTACCAGGAAGGGCTGCAGGCTCAGCCAGACGCCCTTGTCGGCCACCCGCCTCAGCGTGTCCTCGTCTAGCAACTGGCCGTGTTCGATGCACTTCACGCCGGCCTCGACCGCCTGCCGCACCACCTTGGGGGTGCAGGCATGCGCGGGCACGTAGGTGCTGCTATCGTCCGCCGACTCCACCGCCGCGCGCACCGCCACCAAGGTGCGCTGGTTCACGTACAGCGGGTCGTCCATCGAGGCCGCGCCACCGCCGGCCATCACCTTGAGCTGCCGGGCACCCAGCGCCCCTGCTCGCGCGTGCGCTGCAGCACCTGCAGCACGCCGTCGGTCAGCGCCGTGGCATTGACCCGCTCGGCGAAGGAGTGGTCGCCGGGGCGCGCCGGCAGGTCGACGGACAGGCGGAAGTCGCCGTGCCCCGCGGTCTGCGACAGCGTGGCAGCGGAGGGCCAGATGCGCGGCCCCGGCACCAGCCCCTGGTCGATGGCCCGCTTCAGGTCGAGGATCGGGCCGCCGATGTCACGCCCGATCCAATGTGCAGCAACTCCTGCTCGTTCAGGCCGGCACGGACGGCAGTCCGGACAGGGCCATCGCCAACTCGGCCTCGTCATACTGCTGGTCGACCAGCTTGCCGGCGAAGTATGCGGTGTAGGCGCTCATGTCGAAGTGGCCGTGGCCGCACAGGTTGAACAGGATCACCTCGCTGCGCCCTTCGGCCTTGCAGCGCAGCGCCTCGACGATCGCGCCCTTGACCGCGTGGTTGGCCTCGGGTGCCGGCACGATGCCTTCGGCGCGCGCGAACATCACGCCGGCTTCGAAGCAGGCGGTCTGGTGGTAGGCGGTGGCCTCGATCAGGTCCAGTTCCTTCAGATGGCTGACCAGCGGCGCCATGCCGTGGTAGCGCAAGCCTCCGGCGTGGAAGCCCGGTGGCGTGAAGGTGCTGCCGAGGGTGTGCATCTTGGTCAGCGGCGTCAGGTGCGCGGTGTCGCCGAAGTCGTAGGCGAACTTGCCGCGCGTCAGGCTGGGGCAGGCGGCCGGCTCGACCGCGACGATGCGGCGCTTCTTGCCGCCGCGCAATTGCTGGCCGATGAACGGAAAGCTGATACCGGCGAAATTGCTGCCGCCTCCCGTGCAACCGACGATGACGTCCGGGTCGTCCCCGGCCATCTCCAGTTGAAGCATGGCTTCCTGGCCGACGATGGTCTGGTGCAGCAGCACGTGGTTCAGCACCGAGCCGAGTGCGTACTTGGTGTCGTCGTGGGTGGCCGCCACTTCCACGGCCTCGCTGATCGCGATGCCGAGCGAGCCCGGGTGGTCGGGGCGCTGCGCCAGGATGGCGCGGCCCGAGTTGGTCTCGTTGGACGGGCTGGCGACGCAGGTCGCGCCGTAGGTTTCCATCAACGCTCGCCGATAAGGCTTCTGGTCGTAGGACACGCGCACCTGGAATACCCGCACCTGCAGCCCGAACAGCGAACCGGCGAAGGCCAGCGACGAGCCCCACTGGCCGGCGCCGGTCTCGGTGCTGAGCTTCTTGATGCCGGCCTGGGCGTTGTACCAGGCCTGCGGCACGGCGGTGTTGGGCTTGTGGCTGCCGGCAGGCGAGACGCCCTCGTACTTGTAGTAGATCTTGGCCGGCGTGCCGAGGATCTTCTCCAGACGGTGAGCACGGATCAGCGGCGACGGCCGCCACAGCTTGAAGACCTCCCGCACCGGCTCGGGGATCGGGATCTCACGCTCGGTGGACACCTCCTGCATGATCAGTTCCATCGGGAACAGCGGCGCCAGGTCGTCCGGACCTACCGGCTGCATCGTTCCCGGGTGCAGCACGGGGGCGGGCGGCACGGCCAGATCGGCGGCGATGTTGTACCAGTACTTGGGCATCTTGCTCTCGTCGAGCAGGAACTTGGTCTGCGAACTCATGGCAGGGGTCTCCTGGTTGTGGGGTGGATCGGCAGCGCACATGCTAAGCCGCGGCGGTCCGCCTGTGGAAGCAGGAAATCGAGGGCGTTGACACGGCGCAAGCCGGCCACCCGTGCGGCCGTCCAGAATGTAGTAATGGCAAAGACTCTGATTCGACCCGTGCTCGCGTTAGTGGCGTTGCTGGCCGCGCCCATCCCGGTGCTGGCCCAGCCGCGCGACATGCCGATGCCCGGCGAGTTCGTCGTCGTCGACGGGCGTGTCGACGCCGGCACCTACGCCGGCTGGAAGCTGTTCCACACCGCCTGCTATGTCTGCCACGGCGTCGGAGGCGGTGGCACTGGCGTCGCGCCGAACCTGGTCGATCGCATCGGCAACTACACGCCGCGCGGCTTTGCCACCAAGGTGCTCAGCAGCTACCGTATCGTGCCGATGCCCGATGGCACCGCCGCCGACCGCGAGGCCGAGCGCGAGGCGCTGCTCGAACTGCTGATGAAGCGCGAGCGCCAGTCGCAAGGCCAGCCGTTGATGCCGGCCTGGGACGTCGATGACGAGGTCGCGCCGCATGTGCTGGACTTGTACGCCTACCTGACGGCACGCGCGGCCGGCGTGCTCGGGCCTGGCAAGCCGAAGCGCCTGCCGGCCCCGCCGCGCTAAACGCCGCGGCCTTCAGCGCAGGATTTCGAGCGCGCGGTCCATGCCTCCGGACATGATCGAGATCAGCGCCTTTTCTCGCACCGCCGGCTTCGGGTGGTAGGCGATCGACAGGCCGGCGGCCATCATCATCGGCAGGTCGTTCGCGCCATCTCCGACGGCGATGGCCTGTTCGGTGGAGATGCCCATCAGCTCGCACACCTCGAGCAGCACGCGCTTTTTCTCTGCACCGTCGACGATGTCGCCCCAGGGCCGGTCGAATAGCGTGCCTGTGAGCCGGCCGTTGAACACGCCCAGCGTGTTGGCGCGCGCGAAGTCCAGCTTCAGGTGCTGGCGGATGCGCTCGCTGAAGAAGCTGAAGCCGCCGCTGATCAGCAGCGTCTTCAGCCCCGCCGCTTGGCAGGTGCGCACGAACTCCATCACGCCCGGGTTCAGCTGCAGCCGCTGGTCGTACACCTGCTGCAGCGCGGATTCGCTCACGCCGGCGAGCAGCGCGACGCGGCGGCGCAGGCTGTCCTTGTAGTCTGCGATCTCGCCGCGCATCGCAGCTTCGGTGATCTCGGCCACCTCCGCCTTGCGCCCGGCGACGTCGGCGATCTCGTCCACGCATTCGATGTTGATCAGCGTGGAATCCATGTCGAAGGCCACGAGCTTGTAGTCCGTCAGCCGCAGCGGCGGCTTCAGGCCGCGTATCCACAGACCGCGGGCGAATTCGGTGGCGTTCATCGCGCCTGCACTAGGGGTTGGACGGTCGGCTTGCCCAGCGAGCGCAGCAGGTCGCGCATGAAGGCCGCGCGTTGCGCCGGCTCGGCGATCTCGCGCTCGATGCGCAGCTTCTCGTTGCCGGCCAGCTTGATGTGGCGGTTCTTCTGCACCAGGGCGATGATCGCTGCGGCATCGATCGGCGGGTTGGGGCGGAAACTCACGCTCATCAGCTTCGGCCCGGCATCGATCTTCAGCACGCCGAAGGGCTTGGCCAGCACGCGCAGCCGGTGCGTGTCGAACAGCGTCTGGCCCTGGACGGGGAGCTTGCCGAAGCGGTCCGTGATCTCCTCCAGCAGCGCGTCGATGTGCTCGGCTTTCTCGGCCGTGGCCAACCGCTTGTACAGGCTCAGCCGGGTGTGCACGTCGCCGCAGTAGGCGTCGGGCAGCAGGGCAGGGGCGTGCAGGTTGATCTCGGTGGTGGCACCGAAGGGGCTCAGCAGGTCGGGCTCGCGTCCGGCCTTCAGCGAGCTGACGGCCTCGGCCAGCATGTCGTTGTAGAGCTGGAATCCTACCTCCATCATGTTGCCGCTCTGGCTTTCGCCCAGCACCTCGCCGGCACCGCGGATCTCCAGGTCGTGCATGGCCAGGTAGAAGCCCGAGCCCAGTTCTTCCATCTGCTGGATGGCGTCGAGCCGTTGCGCCGCCTGCTTGGTCAGCCCCTGCAGGTCGGGCACCAGCAGGTAGGCATAGGCCTGGTGGTGGCTGCGGCCGACGCGGCCGCGCAGCTGGTGCAGCTGCGCCAGGCCGAACTTGTCGGCCCGCGCCATGACGATGGTGTTGGCGGTGGGCACGTCGATGCCGGTCTCGATGATGGTCGAGCACAGCAGCAGGTTGTGGCGCTGGGCGATGAACTCGCGCATCACCTGCTCCAGCTCGCGCTCGGGCAGCTGGCCGTGGGCCACCGCGATGCGCGCCTCGGGCAGCAACTCCTCGAGCTGCCGGGCGCGGTTCTGGATGGTCTCGACCTCGTTGTGCAGGAAGTACACCTGCCCGCCGCGCTTGAGCTCACGCAGCACCGCCTCGCGGATGACACTGCTGCCTTCGCTGCGCACGAAGGTCTTGATGGCCAGCCGGCGCTGCGGCGCCGTGGCGATGACCGACAGGTCGCGCAGGCCTTCCAGTGCCATTCCCAGAGTGCGCGGGATCGGCGTGGCGGTCAGCGTCAGCACGTCCACGTCGGCACGCAAGGCCTTCATCGCCTCCTTGTGGCGCACGCCGAAGCGGTGCTCCTCGTCGATGATCAGCAGCCCCAGGCGCTTAAACTTCACCGTCTGGCTGAGCAGCTTGTGCGTGCCGACGACGATGTCGATCGTGCCATCCTCGATGCCCCGCATCGCCAGCGCCACTTCCTTGGCGGACCGGAAGCGCGACAGTTCGGCCACCTTGACGGGCCACTTGCCGAAGCGGTCGACCAGCGTCTGGTAGTGCTGCTCGGCCAGCAGCGTGGTCGGCGCCAGGATCGCCACCTGCTTGCCGCCGTGCACGGCGACGAAGGCGGCACGCAGTGCGACCTCGGTCTTGCCGAAGCCGACGTCGCCGCAGACCAACCGGTCCATCGGCTTCGGGCTGACCATGTCCTGGATCACCGCATGAATGGCGGCGCGCTGGTCGGCGGTTTCCTCGAAGCCGAAGCTGGCGGCAAAGGCTTCGTAGTCATGTGCGCTGAAGCGGTGGGCAAAGCCTTCGCGCGCGGCGCGCCGCGCATACAGGTTCAGCAGCTCGGCGGCGGTGTCGCGCACCTGTTCGGCGGCTTTGCGCTTGGCCTTGTCCCACTGGCCCGAACCCAGCCGGTGCAGCGGCGCCTCCTCGGCGCTGACGCCGGTGTAGCGGCTGATCAGGTGCAGCTGCGACACCGGCACGTAGAGCGTGGCCTTGTCGGCGTACTCCAGGTGCAGGAACTCGCTGGCCCCGCCTTCGCCTTCGCCCAGGTCGATGTGGATCAGGCCCTGGTAGCGGCCGATGCCGTGGTTGGCATGCACCACCGGATCGCCTATCTTCAGCTCCGACAGGTCCTTGATCAGTGCATCGACGTTGCTGGTCTGCTCCTGCTTGCGGCGCCGGCGTGCCTGCGGGGTGCTGGCGAAGAGCTCGGTCTCGGTGATGAACTGGATGGAGATTCCATCGGCCGGCTCATGCCAATGGAAGCCTGCTGCCAAGGGTGCAGCGGCGATCGCTACCTTCTCGTCGCCGGATTCGAACTCGGCCAGCGTGGCCACGCTGGGCACGTCGATGCGGTGGTCGCGCAGCAGCTCCAGCAGGCTCTCGCGCCGGCCTTCGCTCTCGGCCACCAGCAGCACGCGGTGCTTCGTGGCGTCGATGTGCTGTTCCAGCGCGGCCAGCGGCTCGGTGGCGCCGCGGGCGACGCTGACGTCGGGCAGCGGCCGCGCCCAGTCCACCTCGCCGGTGCCGCGCAGCACCAGCGTGGCATGCGCGTTGGCGCGGGCGAAGAAGTCCTCGCTGCGCAGGAACAGTTCCTCGGGCGGCAGCAGCGGGCGTTCCGGGTCGTGCTGCAGGAAGCGGTGGCGCTCGCGCGTGTCGGTCCAGAAGTGCTGCAGAGCCTCGTCCAGGTCGCCGTGCAGCACCAGTGCCGCGTCTTCGCCGATGTAGTCGAAGATCGTCGCCGTCTGCTCGAAGAACAGCGGCAGGTAATACTCGATGCCGGCGGTGGCCAATCCGGCGCCGATGTCCTTGTAGATGCGCGAGCGGCTCGGGTCGCCTTCGATCTTCTCGCGCCAGCGGGCGCGGAAGGCGTTTCGCGCGGCCTCGTCCATCGGGAACTCGCGCCCGGGCAGCAGCCGCACCTCTGGCACCGGGTACAGGCTGCGCTGGGTGTCGGGGTCGAAGGTGCGGATCGAATCGACCTCATCACCGAACAGGTCCACCCGGTACGGCACCGGCGAGCCCATCGGGAAAAGATCGATCAGCCCGCCGCGCACCGCATACTCGCCCGGCGACACCACCTGGCTCACATGGCTGTAGCCGGCCAATGTCAGCTGGCCCTTCAATGCGGCCTCGTCCAGCCGCATCTTCTGCTTGAAGTGGAAGGTGTAGCCGGCCATGAAGCCAAGCGGTGCCAAGCGCGTCAGCGCGGTGGTGGCGGGCAGCAGCACCACGTCAAGATCACGCGAGCGCACACGCCACAGCGTGGCCAGGCGCTCGGAGATCAAGTCCTGATGTGGCGAGAAGCTGTCGTAGGGCAGCGTTTCCCAGTCCGGGAACAGGGCCACGCGCAGCTCCGGCGCGAAGAAGGGTAGTTCGTCGACCAGGCGCTGAGCGTCGGCCGGGTCGGCAGCGACGATGCACAGCACTTGCCCGGCGCCGCGGCGCGCCAATGCATGACGGGCCAGCAGCAACGCATCCGCCGAACCCTGGGGGCGGGGCAGGGCATGACGTTTGCCGGGGGCGATGGAGGGCAACTGCATGGACGGTGCGGACAACACAAAACGCCCCGCAACGGCAGCTGCGGGGCGATGGCCCGATTGTAGGCAGGGTGCGCGCAGGGCACGCGCTGTGGGCCAACGCGAACTGGCGGCTACCATTGGCGCGTGAGCCTCATCCCTCCCCGAGCCGTGGACAGTGTGGGCGCGTGCTTCTTTGCGCTGGTGCCATGTGCCGGCGTGGGTGAGCGTGCTGGGCAAGACCGTCCCAAGCAGTACGCCCGAATCGGCTCGCGCGCGATGGTGGCCCACACGCTGGCGGCGTTGGCCTCGGTGCCGCGGCTGCAGGCCACGCTGGTGGTGCTGGCCCCCGCAGACAAACTTTTCGAGGCGCACGCACCCGAGTTCCGCGGCGCACGTGCCTGGATCGCGCGCTGCGGCGGCGCCACTCGGGCAGCCACCGTGGCCAATGGCTTGGCCGAGTTGCAGCGGCGCGGCGCCAATGTCGGTGACTGGGTGCTGGTGCACGATGCCGCGCGCTGCTTGCTGCGGCCTGAATGGGTGGACCGGCTGATCGATGCCTGCCATGGGGACTCGGTCGGCGGGCTGCTGGCGCTGCCGCTGGCCGACACGCTGAAACAGTCCCGCGCCGGCCGGGTCGAGCGCACACTGGACCGAAGTGACAAGTGGGCGGCACAGACCCCACAGATGTTCCGGCTGGGGCTGCTGCAGCAATCGCTGGCACAGGCTGGCTCGGCCGTCACTGACGAGGCCGGTGCGGTGGAGGCCTGTGGACATGCGCCGCTGCTGGTGCCGGGCGAGTTGGAGAACTTCAAGCTCACCTGGCCGCAGGAATTGGTGCTGGCCGCGCGTTTGCTGCGCGCGCGTGAACTGGAAGCTGCGGCATGAACACTGCGATTCGCATCGGCGAAGGCTGGGACACGCATGCCTTGGTCGCTGGCCGGCCGCTCATGCTGGGTGGCGTGCGCATCGAGCACAGTCATGGCCTGCTCGGCCATTCGGATGGCGACGCGCTGCTTCACGCTGTCACTGATGCGCTGTTCGGCGCGGCCGGACTGGGCGACATCGGCCGCCATTTCCCTGACACCGACCCGAGCTTCAAGGGGGCCGATTCGCTGGCGCTGCTGGCCGAGGGGGCGCGACGCGTGCGGACTGCCGGCTGGGACATCGTCAATGTCGACAGCACCATCGTCGCTCAGGCGCCGAAGATGGCGCCACACATCCCGGCCATGTGTGCGCTCATCGCGCAGGCATTGGCCATCGATGCCCGCTGTGTCAATGTGAAGGCCAAGACGGCCGAAAGGATGGGCCCGGTGGGCGAGGGCCGCGCCATCGAAGCGCGGGCCGTCTGCCTGTTGCAGCGGTCCGGCTAAGTCGCCTGCTTCAGGCGCAGCCTGGCAACTAGGCCACCATCGGGCGCATTGGCCAGCTCCAGCGTTCCGCCCATGCGCTGCAAGGACTTCTCCACGATGGCCAGGCCCAGACCGGCGCCGGTGGCTGCCGTGCGCGCTGCATCGCCACGGAAGAAGGGCGTGGTCAGCTGGCCCATTCTTTCCGGCGCCACCCCCGGCCCGTGGTCACGGACCGTGACGATGACCCAGGGGCCGGTACGCGCACAGCTGACATTGACGACGGCAATGCCAGTGTCATTGCTGCGGCCATAGCGCCGCGCGTTTTCGAACAGGTTGGAGAAGACCCGGCCGAGTTCGGTGTCGTCGGCCATCACGCCGACGTCGATGGCCACGCGCGATTTGATGCGGATCTCTGCCGGGTCGCGGAAGGGGCCGGCCTCGCGGTCGATCAGCTGCGACAGGTGCACCGGGTGCATCTCGGTCTCGCCAGGGCGCGCATAGTCCATGAACTTGTCGATGATGGCGTCGAGCTGCTCGATGTCCAGCGCCATGTTTCGCTTGGCCTCGTCGTTGTTGACGCTCATCTCGGTTTCCAGACGCAGCCGCGCCAGCGGCGTGCGCAGGTCGTGCGAGATGCCGGCCAGCATGACGGCGCGGTCCTCCTCGACCTTGGCCAACTCCCGCGCCATGCGGTTGAAGCCGCGGTTGACCTCGCGGATCTCGCTGGTCAGCGTGTTCTCGTCCAGTCGTGAATCCAGGTCGCCTTCGCGGATGCGGCTGGCAGCGAAGGACAGGTCCCTCAGCGGTCGGTTGATCAGCCTCGCAATCACCACCGAGCCGACCAGCGTGGCCAGCAGCGCGATGCCGACCCACACGAACCAGGTGCTGCCCGTCAGCGGAGCGGCATGGGCGGTTTCGGTCTGCAACCAGTATTGGTCCTTGTCTATGGAGAAGCCGACCCACATGCCGGGCTTGGCGTTGACACTACGCGCCACGACCGCGTCCGGTCCCAGCCGCGACATCAGCTGGTCGGTGACGTTCTGGCTGAAGCGGTCGGTGGCATAGGTCTCCCAGGTATCGCCTGGCTCACGCGGCACCACGCGCACGCTGCTCTGGGCGCCCATGGTCTTGACCAGGGCCACCCGGTTGATCGCGTCGGCGCTGCTCAGCGCCGTGCGCGACAGGTTCACCAACTCGGCCGTCTGCTGGGCGGCCTGCACCGCGCGCGGCTCGAACTCCAGGGCGCGCAGCGTCTGCACCCAGGCGAAGATGCCTCCGGCCAGCAGCAAGGCCAGCAGGAAAAAGGTGCGCCAGAAGAGGCTCAGTTCAACGGGTTGCCGCGCCACAATGAAACGTCGAAAAATCGAGCGAGTATCCGGCCACGCTTGCGTGGGCCATGGGGCGATACGAGTCGGAACGGCTAGCGGCGACACGATGGCGCGTCCGGCTTGCGAACGGGCAGTGAAGAGCGGCCAGGCCTAGTTGTGTGCGCCGTCCGGCACGAATACGTAGCCCACACCCCATACGGTCTGAATATAGCGCGGTTGCGCCGGATCAGGCTCGAGCATCTTGCGCAGGCGGGAGATCTGCACATCCAGGCTGCGATCGAAGGGCTCGAACTCGCGGCCCCGCGCCAGTTGGGCCAGCTTGTCGCGTGACAGCGGCTGCCGCGGATGCCGCACCAGGGCCTTGAGCATCGAGAATTCGCCGGTGGTCAGCGAGATCTGCTGGCCTTCCTTGGACAGGCGGCGCAACGACAGGTCGAACTCAAAGGGACCGAAGGTGACCGTCTGCGCATCCATCGATGGCGCGCCCGGCGCTTCCGGCGTGGGCCTACGACGCAACACCGCATGGATGCGAGCCAGCAGTTCACGCGGGTTGAAGGGTTTGGGCAGGTAGTCGTCGGCTCCGACTTCGAGTCCGACGATACGGTCTACATCCTCCACCTTGGCGGTGAGCATGATGATCGGCGTGGTGTCCTTGGCCGAGCGCAGCCGCCGGCAGATCGACAGTCCATCCTCGCCGGGGAGCATCAGGTCGAGCACGATCAGGTCGACAGTGTCGCGGGTGAGCACGCGGTTCAGCGCCTTGGCATCTTCGGCCAGCAGCACGTCGAAGCCTTCCTGCGTGAGGTACCGGCGCAGCAGATCGCGGATGCGCGCGTCGTCGTCGACAATCACCACGCGGTTGGGCCGCGTGTTCGGTGCCTGGGTCATTGCGGACTCCAAATTTGTAACAACGGCATTGTGCAAGCGTTTTTGAGGACTGTTTCGGCCCTATTGACCATCTGTTACACGTCTTTTTTGTGGGCCTTTCGCTTTGACGGGGTCAACCCGTGATCAATGCCACACGCTATGGAGTGAGCGACTAAATTGAGTGAGCGATTGAAAGTAGGTCCTGCCATGAACAAGATCCAAGCCCGATATGCCCTCGCGTGTGCACTTTGCCTGGGCGTCACGGCGCCACGGGCACATGCCGACACGCCCGCACCGGTGGCCAACCAGCTATCGCTTTCGGCCTCGGCCAGTTCCGAAGTCACCAACGACATCCTGGTCATCACCTTCTCCACGCAGCGCGAAGGCGCCGACCCCGCCGCGGTGCAGGCGCACCTGACGCAAGCCGTGAATGCCGCGTTGGCCGAAGCCCGCAAGGCGGCGCAGCCGGGGCAGGTGGACATTAGCACCGGCAACTTCTCGGTGCAGCCGCGTTATGCTCCCAAGGGTGAACCAGTGAAGTGGCAGGGCGTGGCCGAGTTACGTGCCGAGGGCAAGGACTTCGATGCGCTGACACGGTTGGTCGGCCGCATCCAGACCTTGAGCGTGGCCAGTGTCGGCTACCGGCTGTCGCGCGAGGCGCGTGACAAGGCGCAGGGTGAGGTCAGCGCCCAGGCGATCGCGCGCTTTCGCAGCCAGGCCGAGGCCTATGCCAAGGCCTTCGGTTTTGGCGGCGTGACGCTGCGCGCCGTGGAGGTCAGCACAGGCGAGGCCTTCGCCCCGCCGATGCCGCGCATCCGTGCAGCCGCGGCAGAGATGGCGGCAGCGCCGCCGCCGCTGCCGGTGGAGGCGGGCAAGTCCAGCGTCACCGCCACCGTCAGCGGATCGGTGCAGATGAGGTAGCGCGCCGCGGCGGTAGCGCCGCATTGATAGGATGGCCGCCCAGCGAGCGGGAGAACCATCATGACCGAGCCGGTGTTGCGCGACGTGCAGTGCCTCGACAGCCGCGGCCTGCACCGTATGGCCTACTGGCAATGGGGCGACGCCGCCAACGCGAAGGTGCTGGTCTGCGTGCATGGCCTGACGCGCCAGGGACGCGACTTCGACACGCTGGCCCGCGCGTTGACCAGCGAGTACCGCGTGGTCTGCCCCGACGTCGTCGGCCGCGGCCGCTCCGACTGGCTAGCCGACCCGATGGGCTATGTCATTCCCAACTATGTGGCCGACATGGTTTGCCTACTTGCACGGCTGGACGCGCAGACGGTCGACTGGGTCGGCACCTCGATGGGCGGGCTGATCGGCCTGGGTCTGGCCAGCCTGAGCGGCTCGCCGGTGCGCAAGCTGGTTCTCAACGACGTCGGGCCGGTGATCGAACCGGCCGCGCTGCAGCGCATCGGCAGCTATGTCGGGCAGAGCAGCTTCTGGGGCACGCTGAACGAGGCGGCCGACGCGTCGTGGGCGCTGTCGCAGGGCTTCGGTCCGCACAGCCGCGAGCAGTGGCTGGCTCTGACCGAGCCCCAGCTCAAGCCGGCCAGGCAGGACGGGCGCAGCGGCTTCACCGCGCGCTGCGACCCGGCCATCGCCGTGCCATTCCGTGCCGTGACGCCAGAGCTGGCCCAGGCAGGTGAGGCGCTGCTGTGGCAGAGCTATGACCGGCTGCAGTGCCCGACGCTGCTGCTGCGCGGCGCCGACTCCGACCTGTTGTCGCAGGCCACGGCCCAGGCCATGACGCAGCGCGGCCCGCGCGCCCAGCTGCACCAGTTTGTCGGCGTGGGCCATGCGCCGACCCTGGTGCATGCCGACCAGATCGAGGTGTTGCGCCGCTTTCTGCTGTCGCCATGAAAACCCTTGCCGGCGGCTTGGCGCAGCGGCCAGATGCCCAGGCCTCGCCGATCGTGCGCCTGGCCGATGCCGGCGACGATGACGACGCGCTGCAGCGCGCCCGCGCTTTTGCCGAGCCGCTGCTTGTCGGGCAGATGCTCGACACCGGCGAGGACGCGATGGTCCATGCCGATGGCGTGGCCGCCATCCTGCAAGGCATCGGCGCTGCGCCGTCGATGCGCGCTGCGGCCTATCTCGTGTATGCCGGCGACTACCTGCAGCGCCCCGAAGAGGTGGTGAGCAAGGCCTTCGGCGAGTCCTATGCCGGGCTCGTGAGCTACACCCGCAAGCTGGTGCAGATCCAGCGCTCGGCGCGCGACGCGCAGGTCGAAGCGCAGCGCCGCGCGCTGCAGACCGAACGCGTGCGCAAGATGCTTCTGGCCTTTGCCAGCGACTTGCGCGTGGTGCTGCTGCGCCTGGCTTCGCGGCTGCAGACCTTGCGCTATTACGCCGCCAGCCGGCGCCACTGCCCCGAGGCGCTGGCACGCGAATCGCAGGACGTGTTTGCGCCGCTGGCCAACCGGCTGGGCATCTGGCAAATCAAGTGGGAGCTGGAGGACCTGGCCTTCCGCTTCCTGCAGGGTGGCGAGTACCACCGCGTGGCCGCGCTGATGGACGGCAAGCGGCTGCAGCGCGAGGCGGCGGTGGAGCGCGCGCGGCAGCAACTGGCGATGGAGCTGGACGCCGTGGGCCTGCGCTGCGAGGTGCAAGGCCGCCCCAAGCACTTGTACAGCGTGTGGAAGAAGATGCAGGGCAAGGGCATCGACTTTGCCCATGTGTTCGATCTGCGCGCGCTGCGCGTCATCGTCGATGATGTGCCGGATTGCTATGCCGCGCTGGCCCGCGTGCACGACCTGTACGCGCCGGTGCCGGGTGAGTTCGACGACTACATCGCCAAGCCCAAGCCCAATGGCTACCAGTCGCTGCACACCGTCGTGCGCGGCCACGACGGCGCGGCGCTGGAAGTGCAGATCCGCACGCGCGCCATGCACGAGCATGCAGAGCACGGCGTGGCCGCGCACTGGGCCTACAAGGAAGCCGGTGCGCGCGGCTATGCCGGCGTCAGCGCCGCGGGGGACTTCGAGGAACGAGTGGCCGAGGCGAGGCGCTCGGTGCTGCGCCAGCTGCTGGCCTGGGAGCGAGAGGTCTCCGAGCGCGACGCCGGCGAAGCCGAAGGCGGCATGTTCGACGACCGCATCTACGTCTTCACGCCGCAGGCCGCGGTGATCGAGTTGCCGGCCGGTGCGACGCCGGTGGACTTTGCCTACAGCCTGCACACCAACGTGGGCCACCGCTGCCGCGGCGCAAGAGTCGACGGTGCGCTGGTACCGCTGTACACCCCGCTGCGCAACGGCCAGACCGTGGAGATCATCGCCGCCAAGGAAGGCGGCCCGTCGCGCGACTGGCTGAATGCCGAGCCTGGCTACCTGAAGAGCCCGCGCTCGCGCGCCAAGGTGCGCGCCTGGTTCAACGCGCAGCAGCTGCAGGCCACCATCGCCCGCGGCCGTGAGCTGGTGGAAAAGCTGCTGCAGCGCGAAGGTCGTACCGCGTTGAAACTGGAACACCTGGCCGAGCAACTGGGCTTCAAGCAGGCCGACGCACTGTTCGAGGCGGTAGGCAAGGACGAGTATTCGCTGCATCAGATCGAGAACCTGCTGCGTCCGCCGGCACCGATGCACAAGGCCGACGAACTGATCGCGCTGCGCAAGCCGCGTGCGACGGCGGAGGGTGACCAGGGCGGCGTGCTGGTGGTCGGCGTGGAGTCGCTGCTGACGACGCTGGCGCGCTGCTGCCGCCCTGCACCGCCCGATGCCATCGGCGGCTTCGTCACGCGAGGCAAGGGGGTGGCCATCCACCGCGCCGAATGCAGCAACCTGCGTCACATGGTCAGCCGCGCCCCCGAGAGGCTGATTGCAGTGGCCTGGGGCGCGCGGCCAGCAAACGCAGGCGCCGCCTATGCGGTGGACCTGCTGATCGAGGCTGAGGACCGGCAGGGGCTGCTGCGCGACATTTCCGAACTGCTGGCCAAGGAGAAGATGAACGTCGTCGGCGTGCACACCCAGTCGGTGAAGGACTCGCGCGGTAGCACCGCCTGGATGACCTTCACCGTCGAGGTCGGCGATACCAGCCGGCTGGTGCCAGTGTTGGCCCAGGTGGGACAAGTGAC
>Ga0105103_10000198_pt1 | contig 33038 bp, 25 predicted proteins | sample PPLLaktember2015_2_FD_79107 | JGI IMG/M metagenome (GOLD analysis project Ga0105103, IMG submission 79107) | Freshwater sediment microbial communities from Prairie Pothole Lake near Jamestown, North Dakota, USA - PPLs Lake P7 Core (6) Depth... | ecosystem: Environmental > Aquatic > Freshwater >...
CACGCATCCGGAGACGGCTCCGGGTGAGCAGATCACGCGGCATCCCACGGGTGTGCGCTCCTGGCACTGGGCCCCGGACGGATCCCGGATCTACTTCGTGACGCCCGACGCCGTCGACGCGGACGAGAAGGCGCGGCGCGAGAAGAAGTTCACCGTCAACATCCGCAACCCCGAGACACCCGTGGCGAGCCTGTGGGTGCTGAACGTCGCGGCGGAGCCTTCTGCCGCCGCGGACGCACACACCACCCGGCGGCTCACGGAAGGCGGCGCCTATTCCGTTGACGACGTCACGATCTCGAAGGATGGCAAGTGGGTCGGCTTCCGTGGCCTGTCAGCGAATCGCTATCAGCGCGGCATCACGCAGGAGAATCTCTACTCGGACCTCTACCTGCTGGAGGCCGCCACCGGCACGATCGAACGGCTGACCTCGAACACCGAGGTCGGCGAGAGCAACCTCAGCTTCTCGCCCGACAGCCAGTCGGTGGCATTCTCCGGCCCTGACGACCTCGTCACCTACGGCATGAGCAGCAGTCGCGTCTACGTCCGCGCCATCGCCGAACGAGGCAAGCCCTTCCGCAAACTCGGGAACACTTTCGATGGCGACGTCACGGTCGGCTTCTGGGCGAAGGACGGCAGCACGATCTATTTCAACGAAGGCGTGAAGGCCACCAACCAGATCGTCTCGCTGGATGTGAAGTTCAACACGGTGCGGCCGATCACCGAGGAGCGCGCCAGCGTGTCGGCGCAGCAGGATGCGGATACCGGCGTCGTGCTGATCGACTACGCCGACGGCACGACGCCGCAGACGCTGTTCACCGTGGACTCGATCGCGAACGCCCCGACGCGTACGACGTGGCGGCAGCTGACCGATCCCAACCCGCAGGTCCGCGGCTTCGCGCTCGGCCAGCAGGAAGAGATCACCTGGAAGTCGAAGGACGGCACCACCGTGGGCGGCGTGCTGGTCAAGCCCGTCGGCTTCCGTGAGGGCCAGCGCTACCCGTTGATCGTTGCCATTCACGGCGGGCCGGCCTCGGCCGACGTGCTGTCGTTCAACGGCGGCTACGGATCGCAGGTCTACGCCGGCGCCGGTTACGTCGTGCTGCGCCCCAACTACCGGGGCTCCACCAACTACGGCAACAAGCTCCAGACCGACATCGTCGGCAACTACATGGCGCCGGGCTATGACGACATCATGGCCGGTGTCGATCACCTGATTGCGCAGGGCATCGCCGATCCGGATCGCATGGGGGCCCTGGGATGGAGTGCCGGCGGCCACTGGTCCAACTGGATCCTGACGCACACCGATCGCTTCAAGGCGATCAGTACCGGCGCGGGCACGGCGAACTGGATCTCGATGTACGCGCAGAGCGACGTGCAGCGCAATCGCCAGTTCTATCTGGGCAACAAGCTGCCCTACGACGACTTCGACGCTTACTGGAACCAGTCGCCGCTGAAATACATCAAGAACGCGAAGACCCCGACGATGATCCACGTGGTCGAAGGCGACCCGCGGGTGCCGAGCCCGCAGTCGATCGAGCTGCACATGGCGCTGAAGCAGCTGGGGGTGCCGACGGAGCTGTTCATGTATCCCGGTAACACGCACGGCATCCCCGACCCGCGCAACCAGCTCGTGAAGTCGGTGAGCGAGATGGCGTGGATGGATCACTACGTGCGCGGGATGGACACGAAGTTCTCGTGGCGCGACGTGCTGAAGACGCTCGAGGACGAGGCGGCGAGCCCGCAAGAGACGTCGCGTCCGCACTAGTCCGCGCCCAGCTCAGCCGGGGGTGTAGTCTGGAGGTGCACATGCGCTGCATCTCCATGCCGAACTGGAGCGCCGTTCGCCTGGCGGCGTGGCTGGCCGTCGCCGTGATCCTGCCGCACGACGCCCGTGCGCAGACCGTGGAGGTGACGCCCTTTGGCGGCTACCGCGTCGGCGGAGGGTTCTTCGACGTGCAGGCCGGGCGCGTGGTCGACGATGATGCTGCGCCGAGCGTCGGCCTGCTTGTGAACGTCGACGTCGGGTTGCCGACACCCGGCCTGAAGTTCGAGGGGCTGTTCAGTCGCGAAGAGGTCCGGGTGGAGATTCGCCCGAACAGCCTGTTCGAGTCGCCCAGCATCGTCCGCGTGGAAGTGGATCAGATACAGCTCGGGGGCATCCAGGAGTTCGGGCAGACCCGTGTCAGACCATTCCTGTCGGGCCTGCTCGGCCTCACCCGCTATGCCGCGCAGGGCGATACCGAGGTCCGCTTTTCCGTCGGCGCGGGTGGCGGTGTGAAGCTGTTCGCGACCCGCAACATCGGCCTGCGTCTGGATGGACGGACCTACGTGACCTTCGTCGATGTCAACAGCCGCGGCGTGTGCGGCGGCTACGGCTGCCTGATCGGCTTCAACGTGTCGCCGATCTGGCAGGGCGATTTCACCGCCGGCCTGATCGTCGCGTTCTGAGCGGCGCGCGGCTGGCGCCACAGCCGCGGCTACCCGGCCAACGATCTACGGGCAGGTCGTTCTCGGCACGTCACCCCCCGCTGGCACCGGGCGAATCTCCAGGTACTGCACCAACGGCGGCGTCGTCGGAGCCAACGTGACCGACGCGCGCAGTTGCCCGCGATCGCAGGTCAGCAGCCAGTCGCCGCGCAGCGGGTTCTCGACGCGGCTGAAGGTGTCCGCGGCGCGGCAGGCGCCCAGCTCGGACCTGAAGCGTTCGAGTTCCGCTCGCCGCCGGTCGCGCGATCGATCGAGGAACAGGTTCACGGCCGCAATCCGGTCCGCGACCCGGTCGTCCCATGCCGAGACCAGCGCGGACACGCTGTCCTTCGCGCTCGATAGCGCCGGCGAGGGCTGCACGGTGCGCGGGACGAGGCCACCCGTCTTCCCCATGAGCGTCAACGCCTCGTCTGCCACGCCGCCCCACCCCGTATAGGTGCGGTTCCCGAACGCGATGATGCCCACGCCGTACTCCGGCAGCCATCGCATCAGCGATCCGAAACCCGGGAGGCCACCCGAGTGCGCGACGCTGTGTCCGTACTGACACGTCTGCGTGATGCCGAGCCCGTAGCCATACCCGCCAGAGCTGAGCTGCACCGCCCCGGCGGTGTCGCGCGTGACCACCGCGGAGCGTGGACGCCACACCTGCTGCATCTCCCGCAGGGACGCGCGCGAGATGGGCGCCGTTTCGGTGCCATCGCGCGGTGGCCAGGCCTCCAGGTACGCAGCGACGTATCGCGACAGGTCGCGAACCGACGTCAGCATGCCGCCCATCGAGCCGAACGCGCCGTCGGGGAGCTGCGGCTCCTCTTTCCACTGCTCGTCTTCCCAGCGGTAGCCGTGTGCCAGCCGCGCCGGCAGCACCTCGCGTGGTTCCAGCGTGGTGGAGGTCATGCCGAGCGGACGCAGGATCTCGTTCGCCACGTAGGTCCGATAGGGCACGCCGGACACTCGAGTGACGATCCGGCCGAGGATCGCGAAGCCGTAGTTCGAGTATTCGTACGCGACGCCGGGTGGATTCGAGAACGGGATACCGCCGCGCATCATCGCGGAGAACTGTTCCTCGGTCGCCGCCAGCTGCTGATCGCCCCACGGATTGTCTTCGGGGAAACCTTCGGCGTGCGACAGCAGATGCCGGACCGTGATGCGAGGCGAGTCCGACGTCGGGTAGGTCAGGCCTTTCAGTTCGGGGACGTACTGTTCTGCCGGGCCGTCGAGCGAGAGCTTCCCCTGATCGCGCAGCTTGAGGATGGCCATGGCCGTGAAGCTCTTGGTCATGGAGGCGATGCGGAAGACGGTGTCGCCGGTGACCGGCTGTCTGCCGGCGAGATCGCGCGACCCCGTGACGCCAAGGTGCGCCAGCTCGCCATCGATGACGATGCCCCACGTGGCGCCGGGGATGTGCTCGCGGCGCGCGTAGTCCTCCATCAGGCGATCGATGTCGCCGAACGCCGAACCGAGCTTCTGGCGGCGCGCGGGGTCGGCGAACCGCGGCGCCCCGGCCTTGAACACGGTCACCGGCGGCACGGTCGGAGATTGCGGGAGCGCCTGCCCGCTGGCACGGGCCGCTCCGGCAGCGCAGACAGTGGCGACGACGATGCCGAGGGCGAGCCGGATGCGTGATTCGCGCATCGGCGGATTATGTCCTACGCAGCTGGCTCGGGCCATCCGGCGATCGGCAGCCGGACCGCGAACGTCGAGCCTTGCCCGAGCACGGAGTCGCACGACAACTCGCCGCCGAGCCGGTCCGAGAGCTCTTTCGCGACTGCCAGGCCATAACCGGTCGACGGCTCGTCGCCGGTGGGTTGAGGCGTCAGGCGCACGCCTCGCTGAAAGAGCCGGCGCTGGTCGCTTTCGCTCAGCCCTGGCCCTTGATCGCGGACGCGAAACACGACGTCGTCGCCCACTTCGGCGACGGACACATCCACGACCGAACCTGTCGGCGAGAATTTCACCGCGTTCGACAGCAGGTTGTCGACGATGGCGGCCACCGCCACGCGATCGCTGTGGATGACCGGCGCGTTGAACACCCCGGTGAAGATCACCTGGATGCCCTTCTCGTGTGCGAGCCGCTGATAGAACTGGGCCGCCCGCTCGGCCATGGACGACGGCCGCAGCGCCTCCTTGCGCAGGGTGAGATCCTGCCCCACCGACGCGTTCATCAGCTGCGAGACGGTGCGCGACATGAGACTGGTCGCGTGCCTCAGCGAATCGAGCCACATGTGCAGCTGCTGATCGGCGTGCCCATCCAGTGTGATGGTGACGAGCTCGAGTGTGGCCGTCGTGACGTTCAGGTAGTTGTTCAGCGTGTGCGCCGCGAAGGCCACCGAACCGGACTCGAGCGTCGCCACGCGCTCGAGCTCGGCGAGTGCGAGCGACAGCTCGGTCTGGGCCCGACCGATGGCGGTGGCCACGGGCTCGGTGGTGGAAGAACCCGGAACGTACGAGGGTTCTGGAGGCAAGTCGCTCATGCGGTCAGCCTAAGCGGGCGCGTCGATGCCAGCCCACAGGTTCATCGTGTTCAGCTCGTCTCGGCCGGAGGCCTTGAGGTAGAGGAACAGCTGCGTCCGATAGGCCGCGCAGCCACTGAGCACGTTGTTGACGATGAACGATCCGCGCGAGCTCTTCTGGCCGAACATCTCGACCTCGGCGCGAAAGTCGGCATCGGACATGTCGCCCAGCAGCGTCTGGTAGGCGGCGGTGTGTTCGCCGATGGCGGCCAGCGTCTGATCGAAATCCTGCGCCGTGGCGGCCTGCTCGGCGGTCGTCCAGGCCGCGGCGTCGAAAGTGCCGGCCTTCGCGGCCCGCACCAGGGCCGGGCCCATCACGGTCAGGTACTGCAGCAGCTCGACGGTGCTGCGCTGCTTCGGCGTCGGGCGGTAATCGCGCATCCCGGGATCGATCTTGTTCGCAAGGTGCAACAGGATGCGGACTTCGTTCTGCAGTGAGGCGATCAGTTCGGGCTTCGTCAGGACCATGGAATCCTCTGGGGGAAAAGGGCGAGGCAGGATACCACGGCGCCGTTCACCGCTTCGACGGTGGAAGCGACTCTACTCAGCGATATATCGCCACGGGGCGGCGGGGCCGTCGCGCCGCCAGATGGTGAAGAACGGCCGGCCCGCTTGCGGCTTGCCGTCCGCGCCCGGCGCGTTGGGCACGATATACCCAATCGTGATGCCGAAGTCGCCGCTGCTGGCAACGATGGTGGTCTCCGGGCCCCACGACACAGGACTGCCTGTCTCCGGCCGTTCACCACCGACGCCGGCACCGATGGCCTGGTTGCCGACGAGGAACGTCGGCACGTCGGGACCACCGAGGTTGATCGCGTCGGGACTGCCATACTGCGTGAACGCCGCGCGCATGCCGAGAGTCTGAGCATCGCGCGAGAACGACGTCTCCGCCTCGGCCAGGCTCTGGCGGTAGCGTTCGATGGTGGCCGCATCGCTCGAACCGGTCACGATCCGCGCCGGCAGGACGTTCGACATCGGCGTGAGCGACGGCAGGGATTTCGCCTGGCCACGTTTGTAGACCCGCACGCGCCAGCCCTCGACCCGCTTCTCCCAGTACGACAGGTACTTGAGCGGCACCTCCTTCCCGTCGGCGAGGCGCATCGTCATGAAGCCCGCAGTGAAGCCGTGCTGGCCGTCCCCGGAAACAGCGGCGCGCACCGGCGCCCACTCGATGCGCGCGGTGGCATTGGCGGGGTTCGCACGGAGCGCTTCGATCGCCTTGTCCAATCCGTAGGCGATGCCGGCGGGGTTTGGCAGGATGACGTCTGCCGTGAACATCGCGGACAAGCCGGAAATCAGATCCGACTTCGAGCTGGCGGCCGCGAACGCGCGATCCGCGGACAGCAACTCGCTCACGACGGCTTCTGGGGAAGGCTGAGCCTGCGCGGCTCCCACGGTGGCGCAGGCGGCGACGACGCATAGCAGTCCATTGATGATTGCGTTCACAACGATGAGTTTGCCGCGATCCTCGAAAGGTATCGCGCGCCACCAGCCCGACTGCAATCAGCGGGGTTGATTCGCGGTAACGCGCTGGTATGCTCGGCTCACTGGAGGAACGTCACATGAGCTCGATGCTGCCAGCTGCATTCGTGATGGTGGTGCTGCTCCCTCCCCCCGGCGGCGTGCAAACCAGGGCCGACCTCACCGGCACCTGGACGATGGTTCCCGAGCGAAGCGAGTCGCCGGAGCAGACGCCGCCGATCCGATCGCTGGTCCTCAACATCAGTCACTCGGATGCCGCGCTGAACGTGGACACCAACCGGGACGGCGCCGCGTCGGTGACGTCCTATCCCATCGAGAAGAGCGTGACTGCGGCGGCCGGCACCATCGGCGCGGGTACCACGCGCGCCTACTGGGAGGGACCGCGGCTCGTCGCCTGGCGCGCCGGCAACGTCCAGGGACAGACCGTTTCGATCAAGGAGACGTTCGAGCTCAACCCCGACGCGTCCGAGCTCACCGTCGAAACGACAGTCGTGATCCAGCATGGCTACACGATGAAGGGGGCGAAGAACTACGCTTCGTCGAGGGACGTATTCACCAAGACCCGGTGACGCGACCGCGTGTGCCTCGCGGCATCGTCGCCGGGGCGGACGCAGACGGACAGGAAGCTGTGGTTTGATCGCACCATGCCGGCGAAGGACCACCACCACGTCTACGTGGTGTTTCTGCGAAATCCCAAGGGGGACGGCAAGGCGGGCTATTACGTCGGCATGACGGGCCTGACGCCCGAGGAGCGATTCGCGAATCACAAGGCCGGCATCAAGGCCGCCGGCGTGGTGAAGCGCTTCGGGGTGCGCCTGGTCCCGAAGCTGTACGCGCACCTGAACCCGATGCCGTACGAGAAGGCGGTGCGCATGGAGGTGGCGCTGGCGGACAGCCTGCGCAAGCGCGGCTTCCAGGTCTTCGGCGGGCACTAGCGCTCGCGCGCCGGGCCGGGACATCAGGTGCCGCGCGCGGGGTTGGGCGGCATCAGTCGACAGGTTCCGAGGTCTCCAGCACCGGCCGCAGGACCGGCAGCAGGTGCTTCAGCAACTGAACCGGCAGGCCGCTGGTGAAGTCGTAGCGCGCGGCCTCCGGACCGGGTACGAAGGCGACGATGGTGCCGAAGTAACGGTCGCCGATGGTGAAGGCAAAGGTCGCCGTGCGGTTGACCACGCGCGACGTGCGTCCGCCAGCGCTGGTGGTGACGAAGCGGTTGTCGCCGGTGCCCGTCTTGCCGCCAATCGCCAGCACGCGGCCATCCGCAAGCGCCACGCCACCGGCCAGGCGACGGCCCGTGCCTTGATCGACCACGCCGACCAGTTCGCGCCGCAGTGCCGTCGCGACGGCCGCCGGCAGCGCACGCTCGCCCTCGGGAGCGAGGCGCGTGAGCCGCGTATCGTAGGGCGTGCCGTCGCCAAAGCGCAGTTCGGCGATGCGCACCGCGGGCAGGCGCACGCCGCTGTTCTGGATGATCCCCAGCAGCTCGGACAGCGCTGCCGGGTTGTCGCCGGAGCTGCCGAGCGCCGTGGCGTACGAGGGCACGAGCGATCCGAACGGGTAGCCGAGGCGGCGCCATGACGCGTGCATGCGCGCGAAGGCGTCCTCCTCCACGAGTGTCTCCACGGCGCGCTGCCGAGCTCGCGCGTTGGCCGTTTTGAACAGCCACTGGTACGCGGCCTGCCGCTCCGCCGCACTGACGTCGATGGCCTCGGCCAGGCTGGCGCCGGGCCGCTGGTGCAGGAAGCGCACCAGCCACAACTCCAGCGGATGCACGCGCGCGAGGTAGCCCATGTCCTGCCAGCTCCAACGCGACGGGGCGGCCTGGTCGTACAGCGCCCGCACCCGTGACGGCGCCGGTGCCGGGCCCCGGACGTGCACGCGCAGGAACCCGGCGAGCTCGTCCACCGACCCGTCCGGCCGGACCGCGCGGAAGATGGCGGCCAGCCGGGTGGGACCGCCCGCGGCACGCTGCGCCAGCTGCCGCAACGCCCCATCTGGCGTGGCCCGGGCGTGCTGCTGATGGAACCGCCCAAGGAACTCCCGACCTTCGCGGTCCGCAAAGCGCACCAGATACGCATGACGCGTCGGGTGTGCCGCGTCGTGCAACGCGGCCGCCCACTCGGGGTTCTGGTAGGTGTAGTACGCGGCGAGATCACGCATCACGCGGATGAACACCAGGTTGACCGAGTCGCGGAAGGCCTCGCGGACCGTCAGGGTGGCCGTATCGTGCTTGCCATCGAAGTTGCGGAAGCGATGCAGTCCGCCGCCGGTGAAGAACGACTCGGACGGGCTGGCGGAATAGCGCCGCCTGAGCGCGGCTTCGAGCATCGGCTCGAGGCCGCGGTCGCTGGCGCGTGCCAGGTAATCCACGGCCCACACCCGCAGGCGGTCGCGGGCGTGCGGTCGCACCGCGCGGAGGGCGTCGACCGGCTGGCCGGCGTACTGCCCGTGCAGCTGCTCGACCACCTCGAGGTAGGTGGCGAGCGTCCGCAGCTTGGCCGTCGATCCGAGTTCGAGGCGCGTGCCGTCGCTGATGTTGAGCGGCTGCTCATGGTTGTCGGCCTGAACGCGCAGCAGGTTGCCGGTCACGTCCCGTTCGTAGAGCGTGAGGCTGTAGATGACACGGTGCGGCGCGCTGCCGCCGAGCAGCCGATCGGTCATGAGACCGGCCTGACGCGCGGCTGCGGGATCGGCGACTCGCGCGAGCATGCGCGACACCTCCGCCGTGACCTCCCCGTCGAGCGTGGTGCGCACTGCCAGGTCGAGGCGATCGAGGTCGTAGGTGCCGGCCAGTCCGAGATGCGAGACCAGCTCCATGCGGACGCCGTCCACGGCCTTGCGTTCAGCGAATGCTGGGGCCGCGAGACGCACCTGCGTCCGCAGCGTGGGACGCGCGCCCAGGGCGGCATCACGGAGAGCGGTGGAGATGACCCCCGCATCGGCGAGCACGCGGAGGTAGCCGTCCACGCGCAGGTCCATCGCAAGTCGATCCCGGATCAGGTAGGTGGTCGGCCGACGCGCCGCCAGCAGCAGTCCCAGGGTCTGACGATAGGCGGTGGCCCGCGCGGTCAGCGCCCGGTCGTCGGCCGTCACCCTCGCGGCTCCGTCCAGCAGCCTGGCGACCTCGTCGACATCCGCGCCGTACCACGCCCACAGTCCATCGGCCAGGCCGATGACCTCCCCGTGTCCGGCAAGGGCGCCGAGAGGCAGGGCGTTGATGTAGTCACGGACGATCAAGCGCCGGGCCTCGCCGGTCTGCTCGCCCTGGCGGTAGACGCGCAGGGACGCGGACGCGATCTGGCGGCCCTTCTCTGCCAGTCCGCTCGTTCGCCCGCCCGGCGAATGGCGCACCTTTTCGAGCTGCGTCGCCAGCGTGCTGCCACCGCTGGCGGGATGTCCTGGATCCACCACACGGCGCGCCACGTCCAGCACCGCCTTGCCGAGGCGGCGGTACTCGATGGCGGGGTTCCGCTGCGCCACGCCCTCCCGCAGCAGCTCGCGGTTCTCGACGAACAGCAGCGACTCGACGACCAGCGGAGGAATGTCCTCGAAGCGCTCATACACCCGCCCCGGGGACGACGCGGCGTACAACGGCCGGCTCTGGCGGTCGAGGACCTGCAGACCTGCCTGAATCTTCTCCGCATAGATGGGGAACAAGCCGCGGTCGACCACGGTCATCGCCATGGGTGACCATCTGGCCTGATTCGCCACCGCGAAGCCGGCGTACCCGAGTCGATGCACGAAGTCGGACTGGCGAGTGTAGCCGAGGCGCGTATTGTACGGTCCGTGGGCCGGGTAACGCACCGAGGGGCTCGGCCCCGGCCCCACGGGATACGCAATCCTTCGTGCCGTGGCGAACAGGACGCGGGACTGCAGCCAGGACGTCCGGGTCTCGATCGCCGCGATGCCGCCCAGCACCAGGCCCGCCGCCACCACCCACCGTGGCGGCCCCAGGATGAGCCAGCGGACACGCCGGCGAGCGGTCTTCGAGGCGACCGTCAGCGAGCGCGCCAGCTGACTGGCGGTCGCGAGCCGCCATGCCTCATCGGCTTGGACGGCTCTCCAGCGGAATGGGCTCTGCCCCCCCATGAACATAGCATCCCTGTTTCATTAGACGCAGGAGCACGCACCTGGATCGCGCCGATCGCGTGTGGGGCCGCGAATTCCTAGTCTCGATCTCCCGTGCGCCGAACCGGTATCGTTTGGGGTGGGCAGGTCGGGGTCCTACGTCGACTTCCGGCGTTCGCGCTTGATCACGCCGGGCGCGGGATCACCAGCGGATGGCCGCGTGGTGACGCGATGGCGCAACAGTTCCGAGAGCCACATCAGCGCGGCCTCGTCGGCCTGCGTCGATTCCGGGTCGGTGGGAGGGGCCGTGCGGGCCGCGGGCCGCACCGCCAGCTCGTTCGCCACGGCCCTCGTCCCAGACACCTGCAGCGCGAGGCGCTCGGCGGCTTCCCGTTCAGCGTGTGAGCACACGTAGCCGCGCAGGGTCACCAGACCGCTCTCGACCAGGACGGCAACACCGGTCACGTCGATGCGGCCGCCCCACTCGAGGACGGTCTCGACGCGGCGCTCCAGTTCGCGGTTCGCGATCATGGGACATCCGCCCGCACGTACGTGCCTCGGGAAGTGAGCTTCAGGAACTCGACCTCAACGAGCGTGGCCAGCAAGGTGTCCGACGTCAGATCGTCGAGACCCCAGAGGCGACTGAATTGTGCCTTGGTCAGGCCCAGACCCGGGCTCTCGATATATTCGCTGCGGATCAGGCGCAGCCAGTGGGCAAGATTCGAATGTGTGAGCAACATGCCTCCTGTGCCGTGACCAAGACGAGATGTATCGGGGATGTGGCTTCCATCGTGCCGTCAGCCCGCGCCACGCACAATCGGGGGTTCCCGTGCGCTCGCTGTCAGGGCTTCCCCGACAAACCGTGCGGCCGCGGCCTCCGGTCGCCGGCCGCGCGCGATTGGTGGCGGTTCACGGAGGTGCGGCTGTAATATCGGCGCTGAAGTGGCAAGAACGTCGACCGGCAGGCGTCGCTCGCACAAGAGACCTGAGTCATCGACAACCCGAGGCCCGCGTCATGAGGCGCCGGTCGCCGACCCGGCTCACCCTCCCGAGCCGGATTCGCCGTTCCCGGTCGTCGGCATCGGCGCCTCCGCCGGCGGACTCGACGCGTTCAAGAAGCTGTTCGCGGCCATGCCGGGAGACCCCGGGATGGCCTTCGTGCTCATCCCCCACCTGGATCCGACGCGCGAGAGCCTGATGGTGGAGCTGCTGGCGAAACAGACAACAATGCCGGTGGCGGAGGCGAGGGACGGCATGCCTGTACACCGCAACCATGTGTACGTCATCCCGCCGAATGCCGATCTCGCCATCGAGGACCGGGTTCTGCGCCTCGTCCCCCCGCCACCGGGCCGCGGCGCCCACACGGCGATTGATGCCTTCCTGCGCTCACTCGCGGCAGATCAGCGGGAGAATGCCGTTGGCATCATCCTGTCCGGCACGGGCGGCCACGGCACGCTCGGCATCACGGACATCAAAGCCGCGGGCGGCATGGTGATGGCGCAGGCGCCGGATTCCGCCGAGCACGGCCAGATGCCGCGCAGCGCGATCGCGACCGGGCTCGTCGATCACGTGCTGCCTCCCGAGCAGATGCCAGAGGCGCTCGTGCGCTACGCCGACCGGCGCCTTCCGGCCATGAACCTGGCGCCCGGGCACCTCAATGAGATCCTCACCCTGCTGAGGACGCAGGCGAAACGTGACTTCCGGGGATACCGCGCCAGCATGGTGCTCCGGCGCGTGCGGCGGCGCATGGGGCTGTGCCGCCTCGATGACGTCGAGCGCTACATCGAGTATCTGCGCGACCATCGCGACGAGGTGCAGGCCCTCGGCAAGGATCTGGCGATCGGGGTCACCGCGTTCTTCCGCGAACCGGCCGCGTTCGAGGTGCTCGAACGGGTGGTCGTTCCCGACCTGATTCAGCGGAACGCGCGCACGAACGGTCCTATTCGGGTGTGGGTGCCTGGCTGCTCGACGGGGGAGGAAGCGTACTCGGTGGCGATGCTGTTCCTCGAGCAGTTCGCGGCGGCCTCACGACCGGTTCACCTGCAGGTCTTCGCCACCGACATCGACGACGGGTCGCTCGAGCTCGCCCGCGCCGGGCGGTATCCGGAGAGCATCGCGGCCGAGGTCTCGCCCGAACGGCTGCGGCGCTTCTTCATCAAGGCCGACGCCCACCACTATCAAGTCAGCAAGGACCTGCGCGAGGTGATCACGTTTGCGCCGCAGAACCTGATCAGCGACGCGCCGTTCTCCCGACTGCACCTGATTAGCTGCCGTAACGTCCTCATCTACCTCGACCCGGCCGTGCAGTCCAAGGTCCTGGCCCTGTTTCACTTCGCGCTGGTCGACGACGGGTACCTGCTGCTGGGGCCCGCGGAGTCGATTGGCGGGGCGACCGACCGGTTCGAGCCGATCTCCAAACGGTGGCGCGTCTTCCGCCGGACCGGCAGCACGACGCGCATCCTCGCGGAGATCCCGATCCTGCCGGCCCAGGCGCGAGGCGGACAAGGGCCGCGGTGGGACGAGCGGCCCCGTCCGGCGGCGACCGTGTCCGCGCTGCTGCACCGCGTCCTGCTCGCCGACTACGCGCCGGCGGCGGTGTTGATCGACCCCCGCCACCAGATTCTCAGCCTGCAGGGTCCCGTCGCCGATTACCTCGAGTTCCCGCCCGGCGAGCCGACGCGGGATTTGCTGGCCATGGTCCGGCCCGGATTGCGCTCGACGACCCGAAGCCTGTGCCAGCAGGCAATGCGCACGCGTCATGCGGTCGTCGATGCCAAGGCCCGCGTCAAGCGCCAGCGCACGTATGTGCCCTGCACGATTACTGTTCGCACGCTCACCGGCACCACCGACGCCGAACCCTTGCTGCTGGTGGCGTTCGAGGATCGTGGGGCGCGACCGGCGGCGGCAGCGAAGCGGCCGGCGGCGGCAACCGCACCCAGCCAGTCGACGTTGGTCCGCGACCTCGAGCACGAGCTCGAGGTGACCCGCAACGATCTGCAGGGCTCGATCGACGAGCTCCAGACCGCCAACGAGGAGCTGAAGGCGTCGCACGAAGAGCTGATGTCGATGAACGAGGAGCTCCAGTCCACGAACGAGGAGATGGAGACCTCGAAGGAGGAACTGCAGTCGCTGAACGAGGAGCTGAGCACGGTCAACAGCCAGCTGCAGGAGAAGGTGCACGAGCTGGACAGCGCCAACAACGATCTGGTGAACCTGCTGACCTCTACCGACATCGCCACGGTTTTTCTCGATGCCGACCTCCGCATCAAACGCTTCACGCCGCCGACGGCCCGGCTCTTGAACCTGCTCTCCACGGACCTGGGGCGGCCGTTCCGCGACATCGCCCCACGCGTGGCCGATGCGGCGCTCCTGGGCGACTGCCGTCGCGTCATGGAGAGCCTGATGCCGCTCGAAAGCGTGGTGTGGGCCGATCAGCGCGAAGCCTACCTGCGGCGCGTGCTGCCGTATCGTACGGCCGACAACCGCATCGACGGCGTCGTCATCACGTGGGTGGACATCACCCGGCGGCTCGCGGCCGAGGCGGAATCGCGCCACCTCACGGCGGTCCTGAGGGACTCCAACGATGCGGTCGTCCTGCTGGACCTGGAGGGCCGCATCACCGGCTGGAACCGGGGAGCCGAGCGGCTGTACGGATACACGGAGGCCGACGCGCGCACGATGCCATTTCTCGACCTCGCGCCGGAGCCGTACCGGGAGGCCATCGGCGACCTCGTCCGCCGGATGGCCCGCGGCGACGTCGCCTCCGAGTCACGGGAATCCCAGCGGACAACGAAGGACGGCCCGAGGCGCGACGTCTGGTTCACGATGACCCTGCTGCGCAACGCCGCGGGACTGCCCGACGCCCTCGTCACGACCGAGCGCGATGTCACCGAGCTCAAGGCGGGCCTGGCGGCCAGGCAGACCGCCCACCTCTATCAACAGGTCATGGAGACACTGCCCGCGGGCGCCGTCCTTCGCGAGGATGGCCGGCTCACCATGAATCGGGCCGCCGAAGTCATCACCGGGTACGCCCGCAGCGAGCTGCCCACCGTCGATGCGTGGTGTGCCGCCCTGCACGGCGACGACGCCCGCGAGAGGCGGCCCCGGTACGAGATCAGCGCCCCTGGCGAGCAGCCCGCCGCACCCGTCTCGATCGCGGTGACGCGGAAAGACGGCCAGGCGCGCCGGGTGGAGCTGACGATGTGCCGCCTCGATCCCACGCACCAGTTGTGGATGCTGCTCGACGTCACCGAGCAGCATCAAGCCACGCAGGCGCTGCGGCGGAGCGAGAACCACCTGCGCTCGATTGTCTCCACGGCCGCCGACGCCATCATCACCATCGATGACCATGGCATCATCGATACCTTCAATCCGGCTGCGGAGCGGATGTTCGGATACACCGCCGCCGAGGCCATCGGCCAGAACATCAGCGTGCTGATGCCGGCGCCGTATCGCCTCGAACACGACGGCTACCTGACCCGATACCGGACGACGGGGGAAGCGCACATCATCGGGGCCGGACGGGAACTGATTGCGCGGCGCAAGGACGGGAGCACGTTCCCGGTGGACCTCACGGTCAGCGAGATCGAACACCGGCGGCGTTTCACCGGTATCCTGCGCGACCTCAGCGATCGGCGACAGCTCGAATGGCGCCTGGCCGAGAGCCAGCTGCAGGAACGCCGCAACATGGCCCAGGAGCTGCACGACGGCGTCGGCGGGCACATGACCGGCATCGGGCTGCTGGCGCAGACCCTCCAGACCGAGCTGGAGAAGGCCAAGTCGCCCGCCGCAGCCAGGACCCGGGAACTGGTGAAGAGCATCCACGACGCGCACCAGCGGTTGCGGTCGGTGATCCGCGGGCTGATGCCGGTCGAAGCCATCCCGGAGGGTCTGATGGTGGCGTTGGAGAACCTCGCGCGGCAGTGCGAGACCGCCTCCGGCATCTCGTGCCGCTTCCACTGCGAACCGCCGATCCTCATGGACGACCTCATCCGCGCCAAGCACCTCTTCTTCATCGCCCAGGAGGCCCTCAACAACGCCGTCAGGCACGCACAGGCCTCACAGATCACCGTCGATCTGGCGCAGCACGGCGGGCATCTGGAGCTCGTCGTCGCCGACGATGGCCGGGGTCCCGGAGAGCAGCCGCCAGGGCGGGGCGGGATCGGCATGGCGAGCATGCGCCAGCGCGCCAGTCTGCTGGGCGGAGAATGCGCGATGCTGCCACGCGAGGGCGGCGGCACGGTCGTCAGGTGCCGGGTGCCGGCGTCCGTCGCACGCCGCCAGGGCGCCGGCGCGCTCGGTGACTCGCGGGCGCAGCCCGACAGCGGCGCCCAGCCATGACGTCGGTGCCGCGCCGGAACGGAGGAAGGCTTCAGCCGCGTCCGCTCAGGATCGTCATCGTCGACGACCATCCAATCGTGCGCAAAGGATTGACCGAGCTCATCAACCAGGAGCCCTCGATGATGGTGTGCGGTGAGAGCGACACGGTCGCCGGCGGCCTGTCGTGCATCCGCAACCAGCACCCCGACGTCGCCATCGTGGACATGACCCTCGGCATGGGCAGCGGGCTCCAGTTGGCGAAGACCCTCAACGCGGAGCTGCCCGATGTCCGGGTGCTGATCCTGTCGATGCACGACGAAACGCTGCACGCCGAGCGGGCGCTGGCCGCGGGGGCCCATGGCTACATCATGAAACACGAAGCCATGCAGAACCTGCTCGGCGCCATCCGCTGCGTGGCCAGCGGCAGGACCTATGTCAGCCCCCAGATGTCCGAGCGGATCGTGGCGCGGGTCACCGGGCCAGGTGCCTCGAGCGCCACCCCGCCAGCCGCGCAGCACCTGACCGATCGTGAACGTCAGGTCTTCACCCTGATCGGCCAGGGTCTCGAGACGCGTGGCATCGCCGAGCACCTCGGGCTCTCGGTGAAGACGATCGAGACCTACCACTCGCGCATCAAGGAGAAGCTCGGCTTGCGGAGCGGTCGTGAGCTGGTCCGCGCCGCCGTGGAATGGTCGAAATCCTGAGAGGGCGGCAACGCGTGAATCCCTAAACCGTCTGCGCGGATGCCCTCGCATGCTTCGCCAGCTGGCTGAGGCGCTCGTTGGGGCCGAGCAGCACCAGATAGTCCCCCGCTTCCATGCGGGCATCCGGCGACGGGTTGAATTCCATCTTCCCCGATGCCCGGCGAATGCCCACCACGATCACGCCAAAGGCCTGGCGGAGGTTCGCGCCGACAATCGACTGCCCCACCAGCGGCCCATCGGCGCGCACCTCAATCTGCTCCATCGACAGCTCCAGGAACTCCGAGCTGGTCGCCAATTGCACGAATTCGACCACCGCGGGGCGCAGGGCGAGTTGCGCCATGTGCAGCCCGCCGATCTGATAGGGGGAAATGACGCGGTCCGCCCCGGCGCGCTTGATCTTGCGCGTCGATTCATCGCTCTCGGCGCGGCCGATGATGTAGAGGGTGGGCTGCATCAGGCGCGCCGACAGGATGGTGTAAACGTTCTCCGCGTCGGTCGACACGGCGGCGATCAAGCCGCGGGCCCGCGCCACACCAGCCTTGCCGAGCACCTCTTCCGAACTGGCGTCGCCTTCCACCACCAGATGCCCCGCCTCGGTGAGCGTCCGCAGACGCTCGGGATCCCGCTCGATGATGACGTGAGGCACGTGCTGACGCGTGAACTCCTCGACGATGATCGAGCCGATGCGGCCGTATCCGCAGACGATGAAGTGGTTCTCTAGTTTGTCCAGCATGTGAAGGGTCCTGCGGCGCTCCCAGGGATTGTGCAGGGTCCCTTCGAGCACGCGCGCGCCAATGAGGGTGAACGTATAGAGGACCGTGCCGACGCCACCGACCAGCACCAACATCGTGAACGCCTCGCCGGCCCTGGACATGGGATGCACCTCGCGATACCCCACGGTGGTGAGCGAGATGACGGTCATGTACAGGGAGTCCCAGGCAGACCAGCCCTCGATGAGCATGTAGCCCAGTGTGCCCGTCAGTACGATGGTCGACAGGACGATCGCGGCGAGGACGGGAGTCTTCGTTGTCCAGCCTGCAGTCACGCCCTCAAGTCTACCTGCAGCTCAGCTGCTCTCGAGGCGATCCCTTCTTCGCCTGCAGCCTCACCTATTGGTCGGGCAGACCGCCATGGCGCTATCGCCGCGACAATATGTCGCAGGGCGCGGGCCTCGCGCCTGCGTACGATGCACGCGGAGGCTTTGATGACTCGAACCAGGTCGACGTCCGCTTTTCTCTTCGCCGCGCTCCTCGCCCTCGCCACGCCCGCCTGGGCGCAGCTCCCCGTTCCCGGCTTCGAGCCGGCTCGCGACGTCCCCGGCGCGAAAGAACTGCCCGACCCGAACACCGAGTACAAAGTCCTCTTCATGGTCGGCGCCGGGCCAAAGCCGAACGAGGTGAACCCGACGCTCCAGGCCGCGGCGCGCTACCTCAACACGCTGGCCAAGTGGGGCGTGCCGGCGGAGAAGCGCAAGTTCGTGGTGATGATCCGCGGCGGCATGGACATGATCCTCAAGAACGACGCCTACAAGGCCAAGCACCCCGGTGAGGACAATCCGAACATCGCCATCATCCAGGCCCTGAAGAAGGCCGGCGTGGACCTGCGCGCCTGCGGCCAGGGCGTGCTGGGGCTCAAGTTCAAGACCGAAGACATCCAGCCAGAGATCCAGGTGGATCTCTGGGCGCTGACGACGATGGTGAACTTCGAGCTGAAGGGATACGTGAAGATCGGGTAGTCCCGGCCCGATCTCGCCACGACATCGCCGGATCGACAGACTCGCGAACTCAGATTCCGTATCGTTCCGGATCCCACTTCAGCCCCAGCTCGCTCGGCGGGGCCATGTAGCCCGCGAGCGCCGAGGCCGCGACGACGGAGGGCGAGGCGAGGTAGCCTTCGCCCCCGAAGCCCATGCGGTTCTGCCAGTTGCGGTTGAACGACGTGATCGCGCGCTGCCCGCCGGTGAGGGCGTCCGGTCCCTGGCCGAAGCAGGGACCGCACCAGCTGGCGCGAATCTGGCCGCCGACGCCGCGGAAGACGTCTGCGATCGACTCGCCGTTCAGCCGCGGGTCCGGGCGCTCGATCTGTGCCTTCACGCCGCCGGAGCCGGGGAACACCACCAGTTCCTTCTGCGCCTTGGTCAGTCCCTGCGCGCGCGCCGCCACCAGCACCATCGCGGCCGACAGCAAATCGTCGTAGCTGCCGTTGGTGCACGAGCCGATCATCGCCTTGTCGAACGTCAGGCGCTCGCGGGCCACGTCCTCGGCGGCGAACGCGTTGCCGGGACTGAACGGCTTGGCGATCATCGGCATCACCTCACCCAGCACCAGCTCCTCGTCGATGTCGAACTTCGCGTCCGGCCCGCAGCCAATCACGGGATAGGGCAGGTCGGTCATGCCTTTCGCCTCGTACCAGGCCAGCGTGGTCGCGTCGGGCGCGAAGATGCCGTTCAACGCCTCGGCCTCGGCCATCATGTTGGCGATGGTGTTGCGGAAGGCGATCGGCAGCTGCGTGTCCCGATCGACCAGCTCCACTGACATCCCCTGCGCCTGCTTCGCACCCCAGCGGCGCAGCAGCTCGAGCACGATGTCCTTGCCCGTGACCCACTCGCGCAGCCGGCCCGTGAAGGTGACGCGGCGCTGCTTCGCCATCGTGAAGTAGATATAGCCGGTGGACCAGCCGAAGCCGAGCGTGGTCGACCCGACGCCCATGCCCACCGCGCCGTAGGCGCCGTAGGCACGCGAGTGCGAGTCGGCGCCGGGAATGAACTGGCCCGGCAGCACCAGCCCCTGCTCGGGAAAGTAGAAGTGGAAGATGCCGTCGCCGGGAGTGGCGTAGTAAGGCTTGCCGATGCCGTGGTGCGCGGCGAACTGCCGCCCGATTCCCGTCTGTTTATCGTCGTCGGCCTTGCCGGTGAAGACGAAGTGATCGTTGGCCACTGCCGCCTGGCGCGGGAAAATCGAATCGCCGCCGGTGATCTGGTTGAAGGTGTGAATGGAGAACGGCGCGGTGCCGTCGGAGGCCGGCAGCAGGTCCGCGTACACGCGCAGCGTGGCGCCGGGCTTCACCTCGGCGTCCTTGTCGACGCGGTGCGCCCAGACGATCTGCTCGGTGGTCGACATGCGGCGCGCGAGCTCCGCATCGGGCCACGTGATCGACGGCGCTCGCTCCACCGAGGACCGGAACTCGCGACGGCCCAGCGCGAAGATCCCGCCGCTCTGGCGGATCTCGTCCTCCTTCGGGGACAGCGGCACCGGCGTGTAGGACGTGCCCTGCGTCTCGTTCACGATCGCGCGCGACACCGGGTCGAACGTGAACACGTCACCATCCTGCGCATCAGCCACGGCCTCGGGGCTCTGCACGACGTGCAGCCCGAGGTTGAACGAGTTGCGGCGGAAGATGTCGCCCATGTTGTTGGCGCAGATGATCACCATCTCGAGGCCCACTTCCTCGGCGATGGCCTTCAATCCCGCCGGGGACATCTCGCGCGAGCTGCCGATGGCGAAGCGGTCGCCGGCAATCACGAACGTCTGCCCGGCATGCACCCTGGCGCGGAAGTCGGGCATCAGATGCCGGAAGGCGCCGGCCTTCCAGCGCTCGTCCAGCGTCTCGAGGCTCTCGGACACGCAATCCGCTGCCGGCGTGATTTGATCCGTATCAATCGCATCCAGCTTCTTGCCGGGCGTGCGCGGGTCCCAGAACACCAGTGCCGAACCACGGATGAGATGATGGCTGCCCTGGCCGGCGGTATCGCCGGGGCGGGGCCCGGGGAGGGTGTCGAGCGTCACGCCCGGCTTCAGGATGGCGGGTTTCGCGGTCTGCATAGCTGATCGATCATAGCAGGGGCTCGAGACGCGAACGCCGGGCGTCCGAACGAACCGGCCCACTCACCGTGTCAGCAAGTACGACAGCGCCACGGCCACCACGTAGACCGCCGCAATCGCCCCGGTGTCCCAGGTCACCACGAAGCGTTTCGTCATCACCTTGAACGTCAGGCCGATCAGGAAGAGCGCGTACATCATGACGATCGCCACCACCGAGACGCTGTGGCTCGCGCCCGCATCCGCCATCAACGGTCCCTGCCTGTAGAACACGTCGTCCAGCCCGAGGATGAGCATGTTGAACAGGTTGCTGCCCAGCACGTTGGCGATGCCGAGGTCGATCGCACCGATGCGCACCGCGGTCAGCGAGACCACGACCTCGGGCAGCGAAGTGGTGACCGCGATGAACAGGCTGCCGACGAAGGCCTCGCCGAGCCCCGTCTCGCGGGCCAGCTCGGCCCCCAGCCGCGGCAGCCACAGGGCCGCGGCGACGACGGCCACAGCCGCGACGCTGTAGTGCACGACCGCGGTCCGCAGCGACGTGTCGGCGTAGCGCAGTTCCTCGGCGACCTCCTGTGTCTCACGCGCACGCCGCTGCTGTTCGTGGGCGAAGATGACGCGCATCGCCACGAAGTAGAGGGCAATCAGCACCGGTGAGTAGAGCCCCACCCAGCCGATCGCCGGCAACCGCCGATCGGCGGCGAGCCCCGTTCCGGCGACGCCGATCAGGAGCAGGCCGAACCCCATCGACAAGGCATGGCTCTGATGCGCACGGGCGGTGATCGGCTCCGGCTGGACGGCGTCCATCATCGACAGGATGAGCAGGTTGAACATGCAGCTGCCGAGCACGTCGCCGAGCGCGATATCTGGCAGGGGTGCGAGCGCGGTGGCGCCGAAGCCCGTGAACAGCTCGGGGAGGCTCGTGGTGGCGGCCAGCAGGACCACGCCGATCCAGCTGCGCCCCAACCCGGACTTCTCGCCGAGCACGTCGCCGTAGCGGGCCAGGCGGGCGCCCGCGACGACGATCACCAGCGCGGCGGCCGCGAACTCAATCCACATCATCGGCTCGCCGTCGGCGATGCCGCGCCCGGGCCGCGCCCGGGCGAGCCGTTCACGCGTGCACCGTCAGTACCGGACACGTGGCCCCGCGCAGCACGTGCTGGGTGTTCGATCCGTAGAGCATCAACTCCACGCCGGCGGTCCCCTGGGCGCCCATCACGATGAGTTCCGCGTTCGACGCGGCGGCGTGCTGCAGCACCATCCGATAGGCTCGACCGATGGCGACCACCTCCTCGATGGCGCACCACGTGGCGTCCTCCCCGGCCACCAGCGCATGCAGCCGAGCCCGCGCCTGCTCGATGAAGTGCTGCCGGCGGCGACGGATGTCGAAGTCGACGTGTTCGCAGGGCTCCTCGGGATCCATGTACTCGAGCGCGTAGAGCACCGTGACCGCGCCGCCGGCCTCCTGTGCCAGCGCCAGCGCATACTGCAGGGCCTTCAGCGCGGACGGCGAGAAGTCGATTGGACAGAGGATCCGCTTGAAGGCGACCGCCGCCGAGGTCATCGCCGGGGCCGCGGCGGGGACCGTGAGGACGGGACACGGCGCGTCCCGCAGCACCTTCTCGGTGACGGAACCAAGCAGCAGCCGGTTGAATCCACTGCGGCCATGCGTCCCAATCACGAGCAGGTCGGCTCCGTGCGCCCTGGCGCGTTCCACGATCACGTCGTGCGTCCGGCCGTCGGCGGTGAGCACCTCGGCCAGACCGGTGGCCCCGACGGCCTCCATCGCACCGCGCACCTCGAGAGCCAGGGCTTCGGACGACTGCTGCCGGCGCGGCTCGACGAGTCCCCCGTCGGGGCCGATCACGATGCCCCCGTCCACGGCCGGCGCGACGTGCACGACCTGCAGTACCGCCTCGTACCAGGTCGCGAGGGCCGCGGCGTAGGTCAACGCCCGCTGCGAGGCGTCGGAGAAGTCAATCGGGCAGAGAATGTGTTTGAACTCGACCACCAGGCAACCCTAATCCGAACGTGCGGACGACTCCAGCACTATCGATCGCAGTCTCGCGCATATACTGAACCAAGCCGAGAACGCCAAGGGTGCAGCGAGCTTCGCTGCAGGTATACGGGATGGTCGGGCCGCCATCCTCGTGGTCGCCGCGTGACCAGAGGATGATTGTTGGCCCAGACCTCACTGACCGAGATCCCGCGAGCACTCGAGAGCTACCCGTCCGCCGCCGAGCAGACGCTGTCGTCCGAGCTGGCGATGCGCGTGCAGATCGAGCCGTTCAACGCGCTCGCCACGGCCGTGTTCGTCCTGGCCATCCTCCACACCTTCGCGGCGGCGCGCTTCGCGGCACTCGCGCACGGTGTGCAGCACCGGCACGATGAAGAGGCGCGCGCCAACGGCCGGCCGTGCCTGCCGAGCGTGAAGGCGGAGGTCCTGCACTTCCTCGGGGAGGTCGAGGTCGTCTTCGGGTTGTGGGCCGTGCTGCTGCTCGCCGCCATCACGACGTACGCGGGATGGGACGTCGCCAAGCACTACTTCAGCGACACGGTCAATTACACCGAGCCGCTGTTCGTCGTGGTCATCATGGCGCTCGCGGCGACCGGGCCCATCATCGGATTCGCCGAGGCCGCGCTGCGGCGCGTCGCCAATGCCGGCGGCGCCACGCCGGCCGCGTGGTGGGTGACCATCCTCACCATCGGGCCGATCCTGGGATCGTTCATCACCGAGCCGGCGGCGATGACCATCTGCGCGTTGCTGCTCGGCCGGCAGTTCTACGACCTGCAGCCATCGACGCGTCTGAAATACGCGACCCTGGGCCTGTTGTTCGTCAACGTGTCCATCGGCGGGACGCTGACGCATTTCGCCGCGCCGCCGGTGTTGATGGTGGCCCGGCCGTGGGGATGGGACATCCCGTTCATGCTCGAGCAGTTCGGGTGGCGGGCGCTCCTCGCCATCGCGGCGTCGACGGCGATCTACTTCATCCTGTTCCGTCGGGAACTGCAGGGACTCGCCACGCTTCCGCCAGTGCCCGAAGTCGACATCGCCGACGAGGAGGGGGCGGCCCTGCTGCCCGTGCCCCCCTGGGTGGTCGCCGTCCACCTGGCGTTCATGGCATGGACCGTGTTCACCGCGCACTACCCCGCGCTGTTCGTGGGCGGCTTCCTGTTCTTCCTGGGTTTCGCGCGTGCCACGTCCCCCTACCAGAGCCGCATCGAGCTGAAGACGCCGCTGCTGGTGGGCTTCTTCCTGGCGGGACTGGTGATCCACGGCGGTCTGCAGGGGTGGTGGATCGCCCCCGTGCTCAGCCGGCTGTCGGAGAGCCCGCTGTTCCTCAGCGCGACTGCCCTGACCGCGATCAACGACAACGCGCTCATCACCTACCTCGCCACGCTCGTCCCTGACCTGGACGACCCGTCGAAGCTCGCCATCGTTCAGGGCGCCGTCGCCGGAGGCGGTCTGACGGTCATCGCCAACGCGCCGAACCCTGCCGGTCAGGCGCTGCTCGGCCGCTTCTTCGGCGGCGCCATCCTGCCGATCGGCCTGCTGGCCGGGGCGATGCTTCCCACCCTGATCGCGGCAGCAGTCTTCCGTCTGCTCTGATGTCGTCGAGCGCTCAGCCTGAGTAGAATCAGTCGCGAAGGAGTGCCCATGCGTTTTCGTGCCCCGGCCGCCCTCACCGTGGTGGCCCTCTGTGCCCTGGCGACCCCGAGCGCGCAGGAGACGATCGATCGCGACGTGTCGTGGAAGATTCGCCGGGAGGCCACCGACAACTCGCACATCATGCGCACGCTGCAGGTGCTCACCGACGTCTACGGCCCTCGCCTGACCGGATCGCCCAACCTGCAGGGCGCGGCCGAGTGGGTGGTGAAGGAAGCCACGGCCTGGGGCCTGAAGAACGCGCATCTCGAGCCATGGGAGTTCGGACATCCCGGCTGGCTCAACGAGAAACTATCGGTGCACATCGTCTCGCCGGTGAAAGACGCGCTCGTCGTCGAGGCGCTGGCCTGGACGCCTGGCACGAACGGCCCGATAACCGCGCAGATCCTGCCACTCGAGTTGCCACAGCGTCCGACCAAGGCGCAACTCACCGGCTTCTTCGACGCCCAGCGCGCCGCCGTCAAGGGCCGCATCGTCATGGTGGGCAAGCCCGAGGCGGTGACCGTCACCATCGACCCGCCAGCCAAACGCCGCGAGGACAGCGACGTGCGCGCGCAGTTCGGCGGCGCCGGCACGCCGGGCGGTCCTCAGGGCCCGCAACCATCCGCCCAGAAACCGGACCCCGACGTGGTGCCCCCGGCACAGGTCACCGAACAGTTCGACCAGTTCCTCGTCTCCGCGGGCGCCATCGGGCGTGTGAACGATGCCGGGCGCGACCACGGACAGATCCGCGCGTTCAACAACCGCACCTTCGACATCGCCAGGGCGGTGCCGACGGTCGTGATGCGCAACGAAGATTACGGCCGGCTGTGGCGGTTGTCAGCCAACGGGCGCCCCGTGGAACTCGAGCTGAACATCGTCAACCGCAGCTACCCGGAGGGACGCACGCAATACAACGTGGTGGCGGAAATCCCCGGCACCGACAAGGCCGCGGAAGTGGTGATGCTCGGTGGGCACCTCGACTCGTGGCATTCGGCGACCGGCGCCACGGACAACGCCATCGGCTGCGCCACCATGCTCGAGGCCATCCGCATCCTGCAGGCCATCGGCATCCAGCCGCGCCGTACCATTCGCGTGGCGCTCTGGAGCGGCGAGGAGCAGGGATTGCTGGGCTCGCAGGCCTATGTGAAGGAGCACTTCGGCACCTTCGAAGGCCCCAAGCCGGAGCACGCCACCTTCGCCGGCTACTTCAACATCGATTCAGGTACCGGCCGGGCGCGAGGCATGACCGTCTTCGGGCCTGCGGACGCAGCGCGCATCCTGCGCGACGCCACGCGCCCGTTCGAGGACAACGGCTTTCTCGGTGTGATGGCGACGACCAGCCGGCGCCGTGGCGGATCCGATCACACGTCGTTCAACGAGGTGGGCCTCCCCGGTATCGGCGTCCAGCAGGATCCCATCGAATACGGCACGCACACGTGGCACACCAATCTCGACACCTACGAACGCATCATCGAAGACGACGCCAGGCAGAGCGCGATGGTGATTGCGGCGGCGGTGTATCACCTGGCGATGCGCAACGATCTCCTCCCGCGCCTGCCGAAGGATCAGATGCCGCCGCTGCCGACACCGTAAGGCTCACCGCGGCTGCGGCCTGAGCCGTACGACAACGTCACCGCTGTTACCGGGCGCGCCATCCGCGCCGCCGGCGTTGTTGGTCGCCAGGTACAGCGTCCCCCCGCCCGCCGGCACCACGTCGATGATGCGATCCGAGAGACCGGGGAGGAGCCCTTCCGCGAGGATGGGCACCGTCAGCCTCAGCGCCCCGATCGACTCGTGGTCGACGCCTTGTGGAAATGCGCGCGCCAGTTCGGTCGCGCCCGAGTCCTGAATCACCAGGGCGCCAGACGACGATCCGCCGCCGTCGGTCAGGCGCATCACGTTGCCTCCGGCTACGTCGATACTGGAGACCGGTCCGGCGGCGCTTGACCGGACCACGGCTTCGCCATTCACGCCGGGCAAGATCAGCCACAAGGCGGCGGTCGAGGGATGCCACGCAAACCCAAGCGGGTGCGCGGTGACGCCGGACAGCGGCTCGGCCTCTGGCACGCGGCCCTCGTCGGTAATCCGCAGCAAGGAGGCGCTCGGCCGGCTGGCCGCAGGCTCGTTGTCGAACTCGACGCCCGCAGGCAGTAACGCGTACAGCAGCCCGTCTGGGCCGAATGCGAGACGGGGTGTCGCGCCGGCGTCTGCGACCCGCGATGCCCGAGGCAGAACCACGAGCGGCGCCTCGAACAACGCCAGCGGCTCGCCGAGCGTGTCGCCCACCTCGCGGAGACGGACGATGCGCAGCAAGGTGCGCTCGGGCCCGTCCTGCGCGAGGAACGATACGTAGACGAAACGATTTTGCGCGAAGTCGGGGTGGACGGCCAAGCCAAGCCCGCCGGCCGAGGACGGCTGCAGCAACTCGCGTGCATCGAGAGCCACTTCGCGGCTCTCGGGTTCGCCCGGGCGAATCACGCGCACGCGGGCGTCCGCGTCAGCGACAAGCAGGCGGCCGTCCGGAAGAGCGGCGAGCTGCATGGGCCCCTTCAGGCCTCGCGCAACAATGTCGATGGTGAAGGAGACGCCGGAGATGGTCAACACTCGGTCAAAGCGCAGGCCACCGGCGGAGATACGGGCGTCTGGGAACGAGGCGACGCTGACCACGCTTCGGGCGGACACCTTCTGCACGGTGATCGACGGGGACCGTTCGCCCTCGAGGCCATTGGACACCGCGGCGAGGGCGATGCTGTGCACGCCGTCGGTCATCGACGGCAGAGGCGAGGAGCACTCGGAGTCCGGTATCGTGCCGTTGCACGCCGCGGCGTTGAGCTCGACTGGAGTGCTGTCGACGTAGGCGCGGAACTGCATGCCCGAAGCGTGACCAGGCTGAAGCCAGGCGAGCCGCTCCGTGCCGTAAACGGTCGTCGCACCGGGAATGGTGGACGGGGGATCGGACGACGGACGATCGGGCGATGGCGAAGAACCGCCGCAGCCAGACATGACAATCACAGCTGCGACAGCCCAGGCCGCGCCTCCAGCTGGTTGCGCGCTCATGGCTCCATCCTATGGTGAACCGGGGCGCAATGGTACCCTCGGGCAAACATAACGGCTGTTCAAGACGGGCCGCGGCGGCCGGCGGTCGAGTTACAGAAGAGGCGATGGGCCGGTGGCCCCCTCGGGCAGCGCGCCCGGCCCAAGGGCGTCGGCTAGCGCTTGCCCGGCACCTGGAACACCCGCGGGGTGGTGAAGGTGGACGTGGTGAAGATGTCGTCGAGCGCCAGGTTGGCCTTGTAGTACTCCTCCATCCGATCCGGCACCCAGGTGCCCAGTTCGCTATCGTGGCGGAAAGTGGCGGTGACCATCGCGCGGACCACGGGGTCGGCGGCGATCATCTCGGTCTTCACGACCACGCCGGTGGCCGGCTCGATCCACATGCGGCCAGTGAGCGCGAGATCGCGCCCTCGCACCGTCTTGATCAGGGTGGGCCTGGCCGTCTCGCGGTAGGTGAAGCGCTCCACGTAGCGCCCGGCCAGCGATTCGTTGCCATCGTGCTTCACCGAGAAGCGCTCCCGCACGTCGGGGTGCAGCAGCATCATGCCGAGCATCGGGATGTTGATGGTGCGCGCGACATTGCCGAGGTCGTGCGTCCGGGACTCGTCGTGCAGCTTCTGGGCGAGGTCGTAAGAATCGAGGTTCCCCGATTGGAACAGCCGGACCAGCCGGTCGTCCTGATGGCGCAGCTCCTTGCCATTGACGGCGAACACGTCACGGAACGGCGTCCAGCCGCGCCCTTCGCCGCCCTGCACCAGCAGGTAGTCCGACTGGATGATGCGCCGTGACACGGCGCCGCCTCCGACCATGCCGCCGCCCGGGTTCGAGCGCGTCAGGTTGGAGCCGGGATTGGTTGGCCGCTCGAGCCACTGGACCTGCTCTTCGTCGAGCGCCAACAGCCAGAACGAGCCCTCGTAGCCGAGGACATAGCGGCTGGCGCGCTCCACCACTTCGTCCATCGCCCGCTGGGCGGACACCGGAGTCCCACCCGCGGCGACGACCAGCGCGGTCGCAAGAACGAGAATGGTCCTCATGCTGCCCTCCGCTGGCGATTCTACTCTCAGAGCAGCTGCCGGGCGATTCGCGTGCGCATGACCGACATGTCGTCGCCACGCACCTCCTTCAGGGCATAGCTGGCGAGCGCCGTGACCATCTTCTTGCGCCAGACCAGCTCGAAGTCGGTGTTGTCCATGGGCTTGGCGACGCCGTACACGGCGTGCGCGGCAGCGGCAATACGTTCGTCGGTCAGCTGTTCGCCGACGAGCAGCGCCTCGGCCCGCGGCGCATCGAGCGGCCGTGACGCCACGGCGCCGGCCACGAGCCGGATGGCCAGAACCCGGCCGTCACCATCGAGCTTCGCGGCCGCGGCCACCGAGGCCACGGGGAAATCGAATGAACCGCGCCGCCGGAGTTTCCAGTAAGCGCTGCGCCAGCCCGTTCGATCGGGCACGACGATGGCCGTGAGAATCTCGTCGGGGCGGCGCGTGATGTACTGCATGCCGTCGTTCGCGTAGAGATCGGCCACGCGCAGCTCGCGCTCGCCGGAGGCGGAAACCAGGCGCACGTGCGCATCGAGGGCCTGCAGCATCGGCGCGGTGTCCGAGGATGACACCGCGAGGCAGCGCGGGCTCGACGTCGCGACCCAGCAGGTCTGGCCGTCCTTCTTCATGCAGAAGTCGATGGCCTTCCGCCACTCGTACGTCTGATCGTAGTAGGTGCAGCGCGTGTCGAGGCACAGGTTGCCGCCGAGCGTGCCCATGTTGCGCAAATGGGGTGTCGCCACCTGCGCCGCGGCCTGCCACAGCCCGGGGCACGCCGCGCGCAGCTCGGCGTCGCGCACCAGCGTGGTGAGCGTGACGCCAGCGCCGATCCGGTATCCGCCTTCGCCAAGCCTTCCGCGCGCAGACCCGACTCCCGACTCCCGACTCCCGACTCCCGACCGGACCGCGCTCAGCTCCTCGATCCCTCTCAGCCCGATCATCGTCTTCGGCGTCTGCTGACGACGCTTCATGTTCGGTAGCAGATCCGTCCCGCCGGCGACCAGCATCGTGTCGCCCGGCGACTCGGCCAGCCACAGCGCGGCGTCGGCGACGGTGCGCGGGGCGCGGTAGCGGAACCACGGCAGGCGCATCACGATCGCACCCCCGCGGTGGCTTCGACGCCGGCGTCCGCCTTGCGCGTCGACTTCCTCACCGGTTCGTTCGAGGCACGGCCGTCACCGCCTTCCCACGGCGGGGTCACCATCAGCGGCTCCGGCCAGGGCACGTTGCCGGGGAAGCCCGCCGGGCCGACGCGCGCGGGCCTGCCCGCGGCCTTCAGCTGCAGCGCCTTGAGAATCTTCTCCGGCGTCACCGGGATCTCGTCGATGCGCACGCCCACCGCGTCGTAGACCGCGTTGGCCAGAGCCGGCATGATCGGCAGCAGCGGCCCCTGCCCCACCTCCTTCGCGCCGAACGGGCCCGCCGGATCCATCGACTCGATGAGATCGGTGTGGACCTCGGGCATCTCGAGGAACGTCGGGCTCTTGTACTCCAGCAGCGAGGGGAACTTGTGCACCAGCGCGCTCGACAGGCGCGGTGGGAGCCGCCGGAATGCCTGCTCCTCCATCAAGGCCTCGCCGAGCCCCATGTAGACGCTGCCTTCCACCTGACCGCGCACCAGCGTCGGGTTCAGCGAGCGGCCGATGTCGTGCGCGATCCACACCTTGGGCACGACCAGCCATCCGGTCTCGGGATCCACTTCCACTGCCACCACCGCGGCGGTGTAGGAGTACGTGGGTGAGGGCCCCACACCGCCGCCCTTGAACTTGGCCGGCGACTTCGGCGGAGTGTAGGAACCGGTGGTGCCGATGGTGCCGAACCGCGCCTCGGCCATGCAGACCGCTTCCTGGAACGTCACGCCACGTTCCGGGACGTCGGCGTCGAAGACGCGACGCCGCTGGAACGTGACGCGCTCGACAGGGATCTCCAGCTTGCACGACACGGCCCGGGCCAGGAGGTCGCGCGCGCGCATCGCGGCTTCGATGGCGGCGTTGCCCATCATCAGCGTCACGCGGCTCGAGTACGAGCCGAGGTCCACGGGCGTGAGATCGGTATCGCCCGTGACCGCGCGGATATCGAACGGATCGATGCCGAGCACTTCCGCCACGCAACCCACCAGCACGTCGTCCGAGCCCTGGCCGATCTCGGTGGCACCGCAGAACGCGGTGACCCCGCCGCTGCGATCGAGTTTGAGCTGCACGCCGGAGTGCGGGAGGTCGTTCCAGTTGATCGGCAGACCCGCGCCCGAGAGGTACGACGAGCAGGCCAGGCCCACGCCGCGTCCGAGCGGGAGCTTGCGGAACTTGTCCTTCCAGCCGGAGCTGGCGACGACGCGGTTCACGCACTCGGTCAACCCGATGGTCCCGAGGCGCAGGAAGTTGGCGGTGAGGCTGTTGGGCGGGGCGATGATCTGCAACCGCAGCTCGGCCGGATCCCGCTGCAGCCGCTCGGCGATCCGGTCGAGCTGCACTTCCTGCCCGAAGCGTCCCTGCGGGGTGCCGTGCCCGCGCTTGGGGCCGCACGGCGGCTTGTTGGTGAACACGCGGCAGCCGCGGAAGCGGTACGCGGGAATGTTGTAGGTGACCGTCTGCAGCGCGCCCGTATAGAACGTGCTGGCCACACCGTACGAACCGTAGGCACCGCCATCGAGCAGCGTCTGCAGATCCACTCCGGTGATCTGGCCGTCCTTCGTCACGCCGGTGCGGAAACGCATCAGCACCGGGTGCCGGCCGCGGTGGCAATAGAACACCTCCTCGCGCGTCAGACAGATCTTCACCGGTCGGTCCAGGAGCAGCGCCGCCCTGGCCACCACCACTTCGTGGTTGAAGGGATCGCTCTTGCCGCCGAAGCCACCGCCGTTCGGCGTGGCGATCACGCGGATGTGCGCCGCGGGCATCTGCAGCGCCTTGGCGAGGGCGCGGTGCAGGTAGTGGGGTGTCTGCGTGCTGGACCAGACGACCAGTTTGCCGTCGGGATCCTTCGTCGCCACCGTGGCGTGCTGCTCGATCGGCAGGTGCGTGCTGCCCTCGAAGAAGAACACATCGTCGAACACGTGGTCGGCGCCGCTGATGGCGGCATCCACGTCGCCGAACTGGAGCGACACCGCCTTGTGGACGTTGCCGACATCACCGTAGTCGTGGATGCGCGGCTCCGGGTGCGCGAGGCTGTCTTCTGGGCTGGCGTAGGTGCGGAGCGATTCGTACTCGACCTCGATCAGGTCGACGGCCGCGGCGGCGGTCGCCTCGTCGCGGGCAATCACCGCGGCGACAGGGTCGCCCACGAAGCGCACCGTCTCGCGGCACAGCGCGTGTTCGTCGTGACTCACCGGCAGCACGCCGTAGGCAATCGGGAAGGTCTCGCCCGTCAGCACCAGGTGCACACCGGGGTGCGCCGCTGCTTTCGAGGTGTCGATGCGCACGATGCGCGCATGCGGCACCGAGGAGCGGAGCAGCTTGCAGTGCAGCATCCGGGGCAGGGTGAGATCGTCGGCAAAGCGCGTCTGCCCGGTGACCTTGGCTCGCCCGTCGACGCGGCGACGAGCGACGCCGATGACGCCGTTGCTCCTGGGGGTCGTCACAGCGGCGCCTCCTTCGCCCGTGCGTCGTGCTGCGCGAGCTTCGGCGCGGCAAGCGTCTCCTTGGTTTGCGGTGCCTCGGCGACGAGCCTCCGCGCGGCAAGCCTGGCCGCGCCCTCCTCCACCGCCTCGATGATCTGCAGATACCCCGTGCAACGGCAGAGATTTCCGGACAGCGCCTCCTTGATCTGATCGCGCGTCGGATTAAGCTCCCGGTCCAGCAGGGCCTTGGCGGTGATCAGGATGCCCGGCGTGCAGTAGCCGCACTGCGAGGCGCCGAGGTCGGCGAAGACATCCTGCAGCGGATGCAGCTCAGCGCTGTCCTGCAGTCCCTCGACCGTGGTGACGCGTCGACCTTCGCACTCGACGCCGAGCACCAGGCACGAGAGCACGGGCTCGCCGTCCAGCAGTACCGCGCACGCGCCGCACTCGCCCAGCTCGCAGCCGTGCTTGGTCCCGGTCAGCCGCAGATCTTCGCGCAGCACCTCGAGCAACGTCTTGTAGCCGTCGACAAGCGCGTCCGCAGGCTCCCGGTTCACCGTCAACGACAAACGCATCTTACCGGTTGGCTCGACCATCGTTTCACCCTCGGACGCGTGGGACACTCGGTGTCAGTTCAAAGTTCAAGAGTTCAAGAGTTCAAGAGTTCCTGATCAAAGAGTTCACCACATCAACAGTTCACGAAATCAGTGCTTCTTCATGCCCCTGACCAGGTAGTTCGCCATCTCGGCGGCGATCTGTGGCGGTGCGTGCAGGCCGTCGGGCCGGTACCAGGTCACCACCCAGTTGAGCGCGCCGAGCATCGCGCGCGTCAGGAGCGCCGCGTCACCGGGCACGAACGCTCCAGCGGTGATGCCCTCGCTGATCAGGCGCCGCACCGCCCGTTCGTAACGGTCGCGCTTCTTGACGATGCGGTCGCGCAGCGGTGGTGACAGCGCTTCGATCTGCAGGTGCGCGGTGGCCCCCTCCACTTCGTCCAGCATCGTCAGCACGTGCGTGGTGAGCACGGCGAGCAGGCGGTCGTCGGCGCGCGGCAACGCCCGCCGCGCCTGGGCGACGCCCGCGAGCATGCGGTCCAGGGCGCGATCCTGACAGTAGAAGAGGATCTCGTCCTTGCCCTTGAAGTAGTGATAGAGATTCGCCGGCGACAGGTCCGTGGCCACGGCGATGTCGCGCATGCCCGTGGCGGTGAAGCCGCGCTCGCGGAAGATGCGGGCCGCGGCCCGGAGGATGCCATCCCGCCTCGCGTCGTAGCGGCGGGCTCGCGGCGGGCGACGGCCTTCGATCGAACGGCGGTTCGATTTTTGAACCATCGTTCGAACATCCTATCACG
>Ga0105103_10000199_pt1 | contig 33025 bp, 27 predicted proteins | sample PPLLaktember2015_2_FD_79107 | JGI IMG/M metagenome (GOLD analysis project Ga0105103, IMG submission 79107) | Freshwater sediment microbial communities from Prairie Pothole Lake near Jamestown, North Dakota, USA - PPLs Lake P7 Core (6) Depth... | ecosystem: Environmental > Aquatic > Freshwater >...
AGCACCAGCATGTCGGTCTGCACCTCGGCGCGCACCGTGGCCGAGTGCGGCTCGTTATCGATCAGGCTCATCTCGCCGACGTAGTCGCCGGCTTCCAGCACCGCAAGGATGACTTCGCGGCCACGGGAATCGGAGGTCAGCACACGCGCGCGGCCGTTGAGCAGGATGAACAGCGCATTGCTCTTGCGCCCCTGCTCGACCACGAGTTCACCTCGACGCAGCCGCCGCTTGACGACGGCATCGGCGATGGCCTGGGCCTGTTCGTTGGTCAGCATCGAGAACAACGGCACCCGGCGGATCAGGTCCAGATTGGACATCAGCGACATCGACAGTCCCCTCGCTTGTGGTTGGAAGGCCTGCAGAGCCGCGAACTGTTGCCGCGGTCACTACAATTTCGCTTATTGTGCCCATTGACAAGCGGGTTTCCAGCCCGCGGCATCATGATCTACCAAGCCCCGTCGGATTCGCGCGACGCCTGCACCTGCCCACCCCAAGTCGAAGCAATGCCATGAGCACCGCCCCCACCCACGCCAAGGTGCTGATCCTCGGCTCCGGCCCGGCCGGCTACACCGCCGCGATCTATGCCGCGCGCGCCAACCTGCAGCCGCTGCTGATCACTGGCGTGGCACAGGGCGGCCAGCTGATGACCACCACCGACGTGGACAACTGGCCCGCCGACGTCGACGGCGTGATGGGCCCGGACCTGATGCAGCGCTTTCAGAAGCATGCTGAGCGTTTCGACACACAGATCGTCTTCGACCATGTGAACCAGGTCGACCTGTCGCAGCGACCCTTCAAGCTGCAAGGCGATGCCGGTGCCTACAGCTGCGACGCGCTGGTCATCGCCACCGGTGCTTCCGCCAAGTACCTGGGCCTGCCCAGCGAACAGGCCTTCATGGGCCGCGGCGTCAGTGGCTGCGCCACCTGCGATGGTTTCTTCTACCGCGACCAGGACGTGTGCGTGGTCGGCGGCGGCAACACCGCGGTGGAAGAGGCGCTTTACCTATCGAACATCGCCCGCAGCGTGCACGTGGTGCACCGGCGCGACAAGTTCCGCGCCGAGGCCATCCTGGTCGACAAGCTGATGGCCAAGGCCGCTGCCGGCAAGGTGGTGCTGCACCTGTGGAACACGCTCGACGAGGTCCTGGGCGACAACTCCGGCGTGACCGGCGTGCGTCTCAAGTCGACCCAGGGTGGCGCTCCTACCGAGTTGGCGCTGAAGGGATGCTTTATCGCCATCGGCCACCAGCCCAACACCGAACTGTTCAAGGGCCAGTTGGAGATGAAGGACGGCTACCTGATCACACGCAGCGGCCTGGGCGGCATGGCCACGATGACCAGCATCCCCGGCGTGTTTGCCGCCGGCGACGTACAGGACCATGTCTACCGCCAAGCCATCACCAGTGCCGGCACTGGCTGCATGGCGGCTCTGGACGCGCAGCGCTTCCTCGAGCAGGGCGTTTAAGCTATACTTTCGGGCTTTGCCGGTTTCGGCAATCCCCAAATATTTTTCGGAGAGCGTCCATGGCACGCGTCTGTCAGGTCACGGGCAAAGGCCCGATGGTGGGAAACAACGTCTCTCACGCCAACAACAAAACCAAGCGCCGCTGGCTGCCCAACCTGCAGTACCGGCGCTTCTGGGTCGAGAGCGAAAACCGCTGGGTGCGTCTACGCATCAGCAATGCCGCGTTGCGTCTGATCGACAAGGTCGGCATCGACCAGGTCGTCACCGACCTTCGCAAGCGCGGCGAAATCTGAACTGAAGCGGGAGTAGCACCATGGCAGCCAAAGGCGGACGCGAAAAGATCAAGCTCGAATCATCGGCGGGCACCGGTCACTTCTACACCACCAGCAAGAACAAGAAGACCACTCCGGGCAAGTTGGAGTTCAACAAGTTCGATCCGGTGGCGCGCAAGCATGTCGCCTACAAGGAAACGAAACTGAAGTGAACCGCTCGGGGCGCGACTCAGCAAACGAATGGCCCGCGAATGCGGGCCATTTTTCATTTCGGACAGCGCCGCGGCTCATCCAGCACCCGCCGCGGAACCGGCTTCGCCGGGCCGCAGGCGGCGCCCCCTGAGGGGGCTGAGCAGCGACGAAGAACAGTCCCTGCGGACTGTACTTCACTCGCGATGGTCAGCCGGCATGCTTGCCGGCTGGCACGGCGAAACCACTGCGGGGGTGGGTCAATTCACCGCACGCAGCTTCAGCGAGAACTCCTGCAACGCGGTGATGCCACTGTCTTCGGCCTTCTTGCACCAGGCCTGCAGGTCGGCCACCAACTGGTCGGCCGAGACGTTGGTGCGCGTCCACAGCTGGCGCAGTTCCTCACGCATCGCCACCAGCTTGCCCAGCGCCGGGCTGTCGCCCATCGCCTTGGCCAGCAGCGGCTTCTGCCCCTGCGGAATCTTGTCGTCGTCGCGGTGCAGCCAGCGCTTGGCGGCATTCATGCTTTTCCAGTGGGCGCTGCTGTGCGCGCCCTGGGCCTTCATGCGGGCCAGCTCGGCAACGCAGGCGCGCTTGAGTTCGACCGCATAGTTGGCCATGACCTCGTAGCGGTTGGCGATGATCGCCTCCAGCGTCTTGCCATCCGCCACGGCACGCACCTCGCCCAGCTTGAGCTGCGGCGGGATCTTGCGTACCTTGGCCAGACCGGCCATTTCCATCAGCCGGATGTACAGCCAGCCGATATCGAATTCGAAGGGCTTGACCGACAACTTGGCCGAGGTCGGGTAGGTGTGGTGGTTGTTGTGCAACTCCTCGCCGCCGATGATGATGCCCCAAGGCGAGATGTTGGTCGAGGCGTCGTTCGCCTCGAAATTGCGATAGCCCCACCAGTGGCCCAGGCCGTTGATGATGCCGGCGGCGGTGATCGGGATCCAAGCCATCTGCACGGCCCACACCGTGGCGCCGATGGCGCCAAACAGCAGCAGGTTGATGACCAGCATGATGCCCACGCCCTGCCAGGAATAGCGGCTGTACAGGTTGCGCTCGATCCAATCGTCCGGCGTGTTGTGGCCATACTTGTCCAGCGTCTCCTGCACCTTGGCTTCGGCCCGGTACAACTCGCTGCCGGTCAGCAGCACGGTCTTGATGCCCCGCGTGACCGGGCTGTGCGGGTCATCGACTGTTTCGCACTTGGCGTGGTGCTTGCGGTGGATGGCGACCCATTCCTTGGTCACCATGCCGGTGGTCAGCCACAGCCACAGGCGGAAGAAATGCGACGGGATCGCATGCAGATCCAACGCACGGTGCGCCTGCGAGCGATGCAGGAATATAGTCACGGCAGCGATGGTGATGTGCGTGAACACCAGTGTCACTAGCACCACCTGCCACGTCGATGCACCGAGCAGGCCGTGGGACAGGAGGTCGACCACCGCGTCGTGCACCGTCATGAGTTCATTCATTGTGTAGATTACCTTGCAGTCCGTCCTCGGACCAATTTCGCATTGTAAACAACCACTGCGCGAAACAATGGCAAGAATTCCTTAGTGTGGCTGCCCATCCATCGGTTCCGCGGGCCCGCTTGCGGAAGATCAAGGCCCTGCACTCAGCGCCGCTGCCAGACCGCAGCGAAGAATCCGTCGGTGCCATGGCGATGCGGCCAAAGCCGCAGCCGACCCTGGTTGTCCAGATCGACAGCGCCCGCCACTCGCGCCTGCGTCAGCAGTTCGTGCACCGGCAGCGGCACGAAGCTGTCCGCATGCTGCTGCTCGAAGGCGTCGGCCACGTTCTCGTTCTCGGCGCGCAACAGACTGCAGGTGGCGTAGACCAGCCGGCCGCCGGGTTTCAGCAGCCGTGCGGCGCTGTCCAGGATGGCGCGCTGCTTGACCTGAAGCTCCTGTACGGCCTTCGGCGACTGGCGCCACTTCAGATCGGGATTGCGTCGCAGCGTGCCGAGCCCCGAACAAGGCGCGTCGATCAGCACCCGGTCGATCTTGCCGGCCATGCGCTTGATGCGCTCGTCGCGCTCGTGCGCCAGCTGCACCGGGTGCACGTTGCTCAGGCCGCTGCGCGCCAGGCGCGGCTTCATCGCATCCAGCCGGTGGCCGGAGGTGTCGTAGGCATACAGCCGACCGGTGTTGCGCATCGCCGCTCCGAGCGCCAACGTCTTGCCGCCGGCGCCGGCGCAGAAGTCCACCACCATTTCGCCGCGCTTCGCATCGGTCAGCAGCGCCAGCAGCTGGCTGCCTTCGTCCTGCACCTCGACCTCGCCACGGGTAAAGACACCCAGCGTCTGCAATGCCGGCTTGCCCTGCACCCGCAGGCCCCAGGGCGAATAGGGCATGGGCAGGGCCTCGATGCCGGCCTCGGCCAGCTCGCGCTGCACCGCCTCGCGCTTGGCCTTGAAGCTGTTGACGCGCAGGTCCAGCGGCGCCGGTTGCAGCAGCGACTCGGCCAGCGACCAGAACTGCTCCGCAGGCACCTGCTCGCGCAGCGCGCCGGCCAGCCAGTCGGGCAGGTTGTGGCGCAGCTTGTCGGGCAGCGCCGAGCCATCGACCGCGCGGCAGCGCTCCAGCCATTGACGTTCGTGCGCTTCCAGCGCGCCCTGCAGGAAGCCTTCGGCACCCTGCCAGCCCAGCATGGCCAGGCGCCGTTCGAGCACGCCGCTGGTGCCCTGCGCCAGGTGCTGGAACAGCAGCCGCTGGCGCAGCACGGCGTAGGCCGTCTCGGCCAGCGTGTGGCGCTCGCGCGGGCCCAGGTTGCGGTGGGTGCGGAAGAAGCCGGAGACCACGCCGTCGGCAGGCGCATCCAGCTTCAGGACTTGGCGGATCAGCTCGGTGCAGAGGTCGAGCAGCGAGGCAGGGTGCATCGCTCGATTATCCGGTGGCCCCTCCGCCGTTCAGGCAGGCCAGCAGCTGCGACTCGCCGCAAGCATGTCGCACGACGCCGCGGTCGATGCGCAGCTGGCCCTCGACGAACCAGCGCACCGCCAGCGGATAGATGCGGTGTTCGGTCGCCAGCACCCGCGCGGCCAGCGCATCGGCATCGTCGCCGGCAAGCAGCGGCACCACCGACTGCAGCACGATCGGCCCGTGGTCCAGTTCGGCGGTGACGAAATGCACCGTGGCACCCGCCAGCTTGCAGCCAGCATCGACGGCGCGTTGGTGCGTGTGCAGCCCCGGAAACATCGGCAGCAACGACGGATGGATGTTGAGCATGCGGCCTGCGTAGCGGCGCACGAAGGCGGCACCCAGGATGCGCATGAAGCCGGCCAACACCACCAGGTCGGGCGCGAAGCCATCGATGGCTTCGGCCAGCGCGGCGTCGAAGGCCTCGCGCGAAACAAAAGCCCTGTGCGCCACCACCACGGTGGCGATGCCATGCGCTTGCGCGAACTGCAGCCCCGCCGCATCGGCACGGTTGCTGATCACCGCGGCCACGCGCGCTGGCCAGCCTTCACCTGCGCAGCGCTGCACGATGGCCTCCATGTTGGAGCCGCGACCCGAGATGAGGATGACAATCGACTTCATCGAGAGGCAGTGTAACGAGGGGCTCTTGACGCGCCTGCCATTGAACACGACCCCACGCCGCGTCGGCGCCGCCGTGCTGGTGCTGCTGCTGGCCGCGCTCGGCGTGGCGCTGCTGCTGTACCCGCCGGCCTATGTCTGGCGCGTACTGGTGTGGCAGGACGCCGACGCCGATGACCAGTTCCGCTTTGCCAGACGCACGGCCCAAGCCGCCCCCGGCGCAAGCGATCTGCCCGTGGCACTGGACGAGCCCGCGGTGCGCCAGGCCTTCGCGCAGGCGCTGCCCGGCCATTCGCTGGAGGCCTGGCTGCAGGCCCAGGGCACGCTGGGCTTCGTTGTGCTGCACAGGGGCAAGGTGGTCTACGAGGGCTATTTCAACGGCCATCGCCGCGACAACCCGGCGACCTCGTTCTCGGTGGCCAAGTCGGTGCTGGGCACGCTGCTCGACCAGGCGATCGACACCGGCAAGGTGGGCAGCCTGGACGACCCGGTCACGCGCTACCTGCCCGAGCTGCAGCAGCGCGACCCACGCTTCGAGGCCGTCACGCTGCGCCACCTGGTGGACATGATTGCCGGCCTGCACTACCAGGAGTTTCCTTTTCTGAACGGCGACGATGCCAAGACCTACTACTGGCCCGACCTGCGCGAACTGGCCTTGCAGCACACGCAGGTGGAACACGCACCGGGCGAAGCCTGGATGTACAACAACTACCACCCGCTGCTGATCGGCCGGGTGCTGGAGCGGCAGACCGGCATGCCGGTGACGCAATGGCTGCAGCAACAACTCTGGCAGCCCGCGGGCATGTCGATCGATGCCGGCTGGAGCCTCGATCGCGAAGGCGGCTTCGAGAAGCTGGAAGCGGCATCAATGCGCGCACGCGCGACTTCGCGCGCTTCGGCCAGCTGCTCCTGGACCAGGGCGTGGCGCTGGACGGCCGCCGCGTCATTGGCGCGTCCGCGGTGCGCACCGCCACCTCGCCCGACGGCGCGATGCCGCTGACGCACCTGCGCGCGGGCATGTACTACAAGCACTTCTGGTGGGGCCAGCAGCGCGCCGACGGCGGCTACGACTTCAGCGCACGAGGCAACCACGGCCGGTTCGTCTTCGTCTCACCGGCCAACGGCGTGGTCATCGCCCGCAACGGCCAGCGCTACGGCGTCCCACCTGGCGAATGGATGCGCCTGTTCGAGCAGATGGCCGACCGGCTCGGCTGCCAGGTCGACCCCTAGAATCGACCATCGTCGGGCCACCCCACCGCCCGCACTCACGAGTCCTGCCACACGATGCAACCCCGCGTTCTCTCCGGCATGCGCCCCACCGGTGCCATGCACCTGGGCCACTACCACGGCGCTCTCAAGAACTGGGTGCGGCTGCAGCACGACTACGACTGCTTCTACTTCGTCGCCGACTGGCACGCGCTGACCACGCACTACGAAAGCCGCGAGGTCATGGGCCAGTACGTGTACGAGATGGTCACCGACTGGCTGGCTGCCGGGCTGGACCCGGAGCGCTGCACCATCTTCCTGCAAAGCCGCCTGCCCGAGCATGCCGAGCTGTTCACGCTGCTGGCCATGGGCACGCCGCTGGGTTGGCTGGAACGCGTGCCGACCTACAAGGACCAGATCGAGAAGCTGGCCGACCGCGACCTGGCGACCTACGGCTTCCTGGGTTACCCACTGCTGCAGGCAGCCGACATCCTGATCTACAAGGCCGCCTTCGTGCCGGTGGGCGAGGACCAGGCCTCGCACGTGGAGCTGACGCGCGAGGTGGCGCGCCGCTTCAACCACCTGTACGGCCGCGCCGCCGACTTCGAAGCCAAGGTCGCGGCCACGCTGGCCAAGCTGAGCAAGGACGACGCGCGCTACTTCAACAAGTGCAAGCGCGAGTTCGGCGAGACCGGCAAGGCCGAGCCGCTGGGCAAGGGCGAGGCGCTGGTGCAGCGCTCGGCCGTTGCCATTGCCAGCTGGACGGCCGAGGACACCGAACTGCTGCTCGGCCACCTGCGCGGTGCCGGCAAGTCGATCCTCACCGAACCGCAGGCGCTGCACACCGAAGTGACCAAGCTGCCGGGCCTGGACGGCGCGAAGATGAGCAAGAGCTACGGCAATTCGATTGCCATGCGCGAGGCACCGGCCGAGGTCGAACGCAAGATCAAGCGCATGCCTACCGACCCGGCACGCGTGCACCGCAGCGACCCAGGCGACCCGCAGAAATGCCCCGTGTGGCAGTTCCACAAGGTCTACAGCGATGAGCCCACCCAAGCCTGGGTGGTAGAGGGCTGCACCAGCGCCGGCATCGGCTGCCTGGAATGCAAGCAGCCGGTGATCGACGGCGTGCTGAAGGAACAGCAGCCCTGGCGCGAGCGCGCGGAAAGCTACCTGAGCAACCCGAAACAGGTGCAGTGGATAGTCGAGAACGGCACCGAGCGCGCGCGCACCGTGGCCAAGCAGACGATGCGCGACGTGCGCGACGCGATGGGCTTGTTGTATTGACCCCCCAAGCCGGTTCCGCGGTGACTGCTTGAAGCCGCCGCGACCTGCGGACGCAGTACTGACCTGGAAGCCCTGATGGATTCGATGAAGCTGCAACCCGAAAGCATCGCCGCCCAGGCGCTGGGCTGGATCGACGACAAGACGCGGGCGATCACGCCGCCGATCCATGTCTCGTCGACCTACCTGCGCGACCCGGACAACCAGTACCGCTCGGGCCGCATCTATGCGCGGGCCGACAACCCGGCCTTCGACCAGGCCGAAGCGGTGATCACGGCACTGGAGCAAGGCGCCCAGGCGGCCCTCTTTGCCAGCGGCATGGCCGCGGCCACGGCCGTGTTCCAGGCGCTGGCGCCGGGTGACCATGTGCTGGCGCCCAAGGTCATGTACTGGTCGCTGCGCAACTGGCTGATGAACTTTGCCACGCACTGGGGCTTGAAGGTCGAGCTGATCGACATGATCGACCCAGCCGCAGTGCGCTCCGCCATCCAGCCGGGCAAGACCCGGCTGGTGTGGGTGGAAACGCCGGCCAACCCGCTGTGGACCGTGACCGACATTGCCGCCACGGCGCAAATCGCGCATTCGGCCGGCGCGCTGCTGGCGGTGGACTCCACCGTGGCCAGCCCGGTGCTGACGCGGCCGATCGAACATGGCGCCGACATCGTCATGCATGCCGGCACCAAGTACCTCAACGGCCACAGCGACCTGATCGCTGGCGTGCTGGTCGCCGCCCGCGACGACGACTTCTGGAAACGGGTAAAGCTGGTGCGCGCGCAACTCGGCGGCACGCTGGGCAGTTTCGAGGCCTGGCTGCTGCTGCGCGGCATGCGCACGCTGTACCTGCGCGTGCGCTGCGCCTCGGCTTCAGCGCAGCGCATCGCCGAGCACTTCGCCAGTCATCCGCGGGTCGAAGCCGTGCTCTACCCCGGCCTGCCCGGCGCCCCCGGCCACGAGATTGCGGCCCGGCAGATGCAGGGCGGCTTCGGCGGCATGCTGTCGCTGCGCACGAAGGGTGGCGAGCCGGCTGCCGTCGCCACCGCCGCGAACGTCAAGCTGTGGAAGCGAGCCACCTCGCTGGGCGGCACCGAGAGCCTAATCGAGCACCGCGCCAGCGTCGAAGGCGCCGGCACGCCGGCACCGCCGGACCTGCTGCGCCTGAGCGTGGGCATCGAGGACGCCGGCGACCTGATCGCCGACCTGGAACAGGCGCTGGCCGCGGCGCTGCCTTGATGGCGATGCCGGCATGAAGCTGATCGACGGCATCGTCGCCAATGCGCCCGGCATCGGCCACCTGCGGCGCGACATCCATGCGCACCCGGAACTGAGCTTCGAGGAACTGCGCACCGCCGCGCTGGTGGCGCGCAAGCTCGGCGAATGGGGCATCCCGGTGCATCGGGGCATGGCCCAGACCGGCGTCATCGGCATCGTACAGGGCCGTGACGGCGGCGCCTGCGGCCGCGCCATCGGCCTGCGCGCCGACATGGACGCGCTGCCGATGCAGGAGCACAACCGCTTCGCCCATGCCAGCGTGTTCGACGGCAAGATGCACGCCTGCGGCCACGACGGCCATGTGGCCATGCTGCTGGCGGCGGCACAGCACTTCGCCAAGCAACGCGATTTCGACGGCACGGTCTACCTGATCTTCCAGCCGGCCGAGGAAGCCGGTGGCGGCGCCAAGGTCATGGTCGACGAAGGGCTGTTCGAGCGCTTCCCGATGGAAGCGGTGTTCGGCATGCACAACTGGCCCGGCTACCCGGTGGGCACGCTGGCAGTGAGTCCGGGGCCGGTGATGGCCGCGGCCAGCTTCTTCCGCATCGTCGTGCGCGGCGTCGGCAGCCACGCCGCGGCGCCGCACCGCGGCATCGACCCGGTGCCGGTGGCCTGCCAGCTGGTGATGGCCTTGCAGCACATCGTCAGCCGCAACTGCAAGCCCATCGACACTGCCGTGCTGTCGGTGACCATGGTGCATGCCGGCGACGCCACGAATGTGGTGCCGGACCATTGCGAGATCCAGGGCACGGTGCGCACCTTCCGCACCGAGGTGCTCGACCTGGTCGAGCGGCGCATGGAGGAGATTTCGCGCCACACCTGCGCCGCGGCGGAGGCCGTCTGCGAGTTCGAATTCCACCGCCGCGCGCCGGCCGTGGTCAACCACCGGCGCGAGGCCGAGTTCGCACGGCGCGTGATGGCCGGCATCGTCGGCCAAGGCAATGCCTGGGTGCAGGAGCCGGCCATGGCCTCGGAGGACTTCGCCTTCATGCTGCAGGCCAAGGCCGGCGCCTATTGCTTCATCGGCAACGGCGAGGGCGCGCACCGCGAAGGCGGCCACGGCGAAGGCCCGTGCATGCTGCACAACCCCAGCTACGACTTCAACGACGCACTGATTCCCCTGGGCGCCACCTACTGGGTGCACCTGGCCGAGGCCTGGCTTGGTGCGCCGCTGCCGTGAGCTGCGACTTCCTGGTCATCGGCAGCGGCATCGCCGCCGCGTCCATCGGCAACTTCCTCGCGCCGCACGGCCGCGTCAAGCTGCTGGAGCGTGAGTCACAGCCGGGCTACCACAGCACCGGCCGCTCGGCGGCGCTGTTCCTGGCCAGCTACGGCACGGAACAGGTGCGCGCGCTCACGCTCGCCAGCCGCGCCTTCCTCGACCAGCCGCCCGAAGGCTTTGCCGACATGCCGATTCTGTCGCCGCGCGGCGCGTTGTTCGTCGCCACGCCCGAGCAGGCTGATCTGCTGGACGAACACTGTGCGTTGTTGCGCTCCATGTCGCCACAGTCGCGGCAGCTCTCCCGTGATCAAACGCTGGCGATGGTGCCGGTGCTGCGCGGAGAACTGCTGCTCGGCGGCGCCTACGAGCCCGATGCCTCCGACATCGACGTGCATGCGCTGCACCAGGGTTACCTGAAGGGCCTGCGCCGCCATGGCGGGGAGCTGGTGTGCGATGCCGAGGTCACGCACATCGAGCGTGAGGACCCGGGTTGGCGCGTGTCGGCCGGCGGCCGGGAGCACCGCGCGCCGGTGCTGATCAATGCCGCCGGTGCCTGGTGCGACCACATCGCGCAGTTGGCCGGTGTGCGGCCCATCGGCCTGGTGCCCAAGCGGCGCTCGGCTTTCATCTTCGCGCCGCCGCCGGGCATGGACGTGGCGCGCTGGCCCAGCGTGGTCGGTGCCGACGAGAGCTGGTACGTCAAGCCCGACGCCGGTTTGCTGCTCGGCTCGCCGGCCAACGCCGACCCGGTGACGCCCCAGGACGTGCAGCCCGAGGAGTTGGACATCGCGCTGGGCATTCACCGCATCGAGTCCATGACCACGCTGCAGATCCGCCGGCCCACGCGCACCTGGGCGGGCTTGCGCAGCTTCGTCGCCGATGGCGACATGGTCGGCGGCTTCGATACCGACGCGCCGGGCTTCTTCTGGGTGGCGGCACAGGGCGGCTACGGCATCCAGACCTCGGCGGCGATGGGCCAGGCCTGCGCGGCGCTGGTGCGCGGCATGCCGATCCCGCAGCCGATCGCCGACTACGGCCTCACACCGGCCATGCTGTCGCCGGCGCGTCTGCGCAACCTCTGACCCAAGGCAAGGAATGCGCGTCTTCTCCGCCACCCTGGCCACCGAGACCAACACCTTCGCGCCGATGCCCACCGGGCTGAGCTCTTTCAAGGAGCGCGGCTACTACAAGGCCGGCCAGCACCCGGACCACATGAGCTTCTTCGCCGGCCCGCTGTGGGCGGCAAGGCTGCGCGGCAAGCCGCAGGGCTGGACGCTGCTGGAGGGCGTGGTCGCCGCCGCACAGCCCAGCGGCACCACCACGCGCGCCGCGTACGAGGCGCTGCGCGACGAACTGCTGGCCGACCTGAAGGCCGCGCTGCCGGTGGACATGGTGCTGCTGGGCCTGCACGGCGCGATGGTCGCCGACGGCTACGACGACTGCGAGGGTGAGCTGCTGCAGCGCGTGCGCGCCCTCGTCGGGCTGAAGGTGGTGGTCGGCGCCGAGCTGGACCCGCACAACCACCTGAGCGCGGCGATGGTTGAACACGCCGACGTGCTGGTGGCCTTCAAGGAGTATCCGCACACCGACATCCTGGATCGCGCGCTCGAGCTGGTGGACCTGTGCCAGGCGAAGGCCGAGGGCCGCATCGCGCCGGTGGCGTCGGTGGTCGATACCGGCGGCCTGGTGGTGATGCACACCTCGCGCGAGCCGGCACGTGGCTTCGTCGATCGGCTGATGGCGCTGGAGGGCCAGGACGGCATCCTGTCGATCTCGATCAGCCACGGCTTCCCCTGGGGCGACGTGCCCGACATGGGTACGAAAGTGCTGGTGTACAGCGATGCCCGCGTCGACCCGGGCGGCGTGCGCGGCGCGGCGCTGGCGCAGCGCCTGGCCGACGAGCTGAGCGCGCTTCGCGATGCGCTGGACGTCCCGATGCCCGGCATCGACCAGGCACTCGACCAGGCGCTGGCTTTCGACGGCGGCCCGGTGGTGCTGGCCGACGGCGCCGACAACCCCGGCGGCGGTGCACCAGGTGATTCCACCTTCATCCTGCAGCGGCTGCTGGAGCGCGGCATAAGCAACGCCTGCATCGGCCCGCTGTGGGACCCGGTGGCCGCGCGCATCGCCTTCGATGCCGGTGTCGGCGCGACATTGAACCTGCGCATCGGCGGCAAGATCGGCCCGCTGTCGGGTACGCCGCTGGACCTGCGCGTCACCGTCAAGGCGCTTCAGCCCGAGCTGATGATGACCGGCCTGTCGAACACGCCCACAGCGATGGGCGACAGCGCGGTGGTCGAATGCAACGGCGTCGAGATCCTGCTGTGCAGCCTGCGCAACCAGGCGATGGGCACCGATGTCTTCACGAACATTGGCGTCGATCTGGCGGCGAGGAAGATCATCGTGGTGAAGTCCTCGCAGCACTTCTACGCCTCGTTCTCGAAGGTCGCGAAGAAGGTGATCTACGTCGCCGCGCCGGGCGCGGTGACGGTGGACCTGAAGACCCTTCCCTACAAGAAGATTCAGCGGCCGAAGTGGCCGATCGATTGAGAGCGCGACCGAGTCGATCACGCAGTCGGCCTGAAGCGCAGCCGATGGGGCAGCCCGAGGCGCGGGGCGCTTTTCAGCCTGAGCTTGTCGACCGCTTCGAAGTGTGAGGTCTGCTCCGGCGCCACCTCAGTGGCTTGAACGCCTTGACCTGCCCCGTCCAGCGCACTCAGTGCACGAGATGGCGTCGTCTTCGCAGGGGAAACGCGGATGCGGCGGAACGTGGTTCTGCATCGAATGCGTCGACGCATTGCCCGGATCTGGCCACTCCAGGTTGCCGGTCTTGACCGATTCTTGCAATACCTGGCGTCAGAACTGGGTGATGAGCCACGTCGCCGCGTGGCCCAAGGCGACCTCAGGCGGTGGTATCCACGAGGTTTCCGGTAGCCGGCGCAGTGGCTGCAGGATCGGCCCGCAGTGCCTCCGCGATGCGCCTGAGCAATGCTGCCAGCGTCGTCTCCGCAGAGGTCATGCCGCTCGACGCATCGGTATCCGTCCCTCGCTGGCTGGCCAGCGCCTGGAAGACCTTCAGCAGCGCCGAAGGCTCGCCAGCCGTGTCGGCGCTGCGCGCCATGCCGGCATTGGGCAGCGGCGTGGTCGCCTCCACGGGCAGCGTGTCGCTTTGCTTGTCCGTCGCAGCCGCCGCGCTTGCAGCGGAAGCAGCAACGCTCGCAGTCGTCGCCCCACCGATCTGCTGAGCAAGGGATTCAAGCCGCTGTGCGATGTCGTCCAGGCGGGTACGCCCCCAGGCAAAACCGCGACCATGCCGGCCCGACCCATGCTCACCCTCAGCGGGACGCAATGCGTGAAAGAGTTCGCGCGTGAAGTCGTGCAGGGCATGCCCCCACGCGCCACGTTTCGCCGGCGCTTCCGAAGCGGTCTCGCCCTCGCTTGTGCCGGACGCTGCCCCGGCACTGCCACCGACCGGCATCAAGTCGGCCAGTGCGTCGGACAGTGCTTCGACGAGGGCGTGGCGGACGTGCTGGCGCTTGCCCTCGGTCGCACAAGCACCGTCCTGTTCCATCGATTCGCGGTGACGGGATCCGCGCGTCGCGCCTGACGCATGATGCGCGGCACACGCCGAGTGGGTCGAACCCTGGATGGCCATGGACATGACAAAGCTCCCGAAAGTTGGGCCGGCCCGAACGGACCTGCCTCGATAAGGGGATATCGGACTTGGCCTGCCGCGGATTGAGCCGGTCGATCGTCGGAAGAGTGGGCAACTATTCGGTCATTCGGTACAGCGCTGCCTGGCAGGCGGTCAATTGCCGCCCGGTGCCTTCGGCGGCCACACATCCCAGGCCGTGGCCGCTACGGGCTCGCCCCACAGATCGATTTGCAGCGGCGTGCCGGCATGCGCGCGCTGCGCCGCGTCGCCGCGCACATAGCCCAGGCCGACGCAGGAGCCAGCCTTCGGACTCCAACCCACCGAGCTGAGCTCGCCCACGGTCTGGCCATCGATGACGATGGCCTCGCCGCCCCAGGCGTAGGCCATGGGGTCAAGCACGAAGGCGAGCAGCTTTTTGCGCAGCGGCTGGTCGCGAAGGCGCAGCAACGCTTCGCGGCCGATGAAGTCACAGCCCTTGTCCAGTCTCACCGCGAACATCAGGCCGGCTTCGTAGGGCGTCTCGTCGGGCCCGAGTTCGGCGCCCCAGGCGCGCCGGCCGGCCTCGATGCGCAGCGCGTCGATGGCGTAGTAGCCGGCATCGCACAAGCCCAGGCCGGCCCCCGCCTCCTTCAGCGCCAAGTAGACATGTCGCGCCATTTCCACCGGCACGTACAGCTCGTAGCCCGGCCCGCCCACGTAGCTCATGCGCGCGGCGCGCACGCGCGCATGGCCCAGGTCGATCTCGCGCGTGTGCGTGAACTTCAGGCGCTCGGGCGACAGGTCGTCGGGGCTGACGCGGCCCAGCAGCTCGCGCGCCCTCGGGCCCATCACCGAGATCACGCTCCACAGCGCACTGACCTCGGTGAGCACGGCGAACTCCTCCGCGCCGATGTGGCGGCGGATCCAGTCGGCATCGCGCACCGGCTGCGCCGAGCCGGTGACGATCAGGAAGCTCTCGGGTGCGACGCGGATCACCGTCAGGTCACTCTCGAAACCACCCCGCTCGTTCAGCAGCGCGGTGTAGACCATGCGGTCCACCGGCATGTCGATCTGGTTGGCGCACAGCCGCTGCAGCACCGCCAGCGCATCGCGGCCCTGCAGCAGCAGCTTGCCGAAACTGCTCTGGTCGTAGATCGCAGCCGCTTCACGCGTGGCGCGCTGTTCCTCGATCACCCAGTCCAGCCAGCCCGGCCGGCCCAGGCCATAGGCCGGCCGCGGCGTGGCCGGCGCGGGCTTGAAGTAGTTGGCGCGCTCCCAGCCGTTCTTCGAGCCGAACTCCGCGCCCTGCGCCGAGAGCAGGTCGTACAGCGGGCTGCAACGCAGCGGCCGGCCGGTCTGCAGTTCCTGCCGCGGCCAGCGCATTGCGTAGTGAAGACCCAGCGTCTCGCCGGTGCGTTCGGCCAGCGCCTTGCGATTTCCGGTGAACGGCGCAAAGCGGCGGATGTCCACGTCCCACAGGTCGCTGGGCGCCTCGCCGGCCACCACCCATTCGGCGATCAGCCGCCCCGCCCCGCCGCTGTTAGCAATGCCCGCACTGTTGAAGCCGGCGCAAACGAAGTAACCGCGCAGTTCCAGCGCCTCCCCGAGGATGAAGTTGCCGTCTGGCGTGAAGCTCTCCGGCCCGTTGAGCAGCATCTTCACCGGCGCCATCTCCAGGCAGGGCGTGCGGTGCATCGCGTTCTTCATCAGCGGTTCGAACTGCTCCCAGTCCTCGTCGAGCAGCTGGAACTGGAAGGTGTTCGGGATGGGCTCCATGCGCCAGGGTTTGGCCAGCGGCTCGAAGCCGCCCATCAGCAGGCCACCGACCTCTTCCTTGTAGTAGATGAAACCGTCGGGATCGCGCATCACCGGCAACATCGGGTGCACGCCCTCGATGCGGTCGGTGACGATGTAGAAGTGCTCGGCCGGGTACAGCGGCACGTTCACGCCGGCAAGCTGTCCGAACTGCCGCGCCCACTGGCCGGCGCAGTTGATCAACGTCTCGCAGCGCACGTCACCCTGCGTAGTGCGTACCCCCGCGACGCGACCCTGCTCGACGATCACGCCGATGACCTCCACGCCCTCGAGCAGCGTCGCACCCAGGTTGCGCGCCCCCTTGGCAAGCGACATCGTCAGGTCGGCCGGATTGGCCTTGCCGTCGCCGGGGATCCAGATCGCGCCGTGCAGGTCGTCGGTGCGCATCACCGGGTATAGGTCGCCGGCCTCCTTCGGCGTGATCAGCTGCACCTCGACGCCGAAGCTGCGCGCCAACGCGGCCTGCTTCTTCAGCACTTGCCAGCGCTCGGGCGTGGCCGCCACGTTGACGCTGCCGCATTGCTTCCAGCCGGTGGCCAGCCCGGTCTCGGCTTCGAGCGTGGCATAGAGCTCGATGCCGTACTTGCTCATGCGTGTCATGTTGCGGTTGGGCCGCATCTGCCCCACCAGCCCGGCCGCATGCCAGGTGGTGCCGCAGGTCAGGCGCCCCTGCTCCAGCAGCAGCACGTTCTTGCGGCCCAGCTTGGTGAGGTGGTAGGCGGTGGAACAGCCAGCGATGCCGCCGCCGACGATCAGGGTCTGGACTTGGGTGGGCAGGTTCATGGCGCCAGACTACCGCAGCCGATCACGGGTCCGAATACGGCCAGTTCAAGGCGGCAGGCTCGGCGATGATCGGGCCGATGTCCACGCCGCCGCCCGCCGCACTCAACCGCCTGGTCGCCAGCAATCTGGCGGCCCAGTCGGCCGAGCAGCTGAGCCTGGCGGCCGTGCCCATCGTCGCGGTGCTGGCGCTCGGCGCCGGGCCGGGCGAGATCGGCGCGCTGGCCACGGCGCAGACGCTGCCCTTCCTGCTGCTTTCCATCCCCTTCGGCCTGTGGGCCGACCGCAGCTCGCGCCGCCGTTTGATGGCCGTCTGCGAGTTGCTGCGCGGAGCGTCGCTGCTGGGTCTGCTGCTGGCGGTGCTGGCCGGGCAGCTGTCGCTGCCGCTGCTGGCGCTGCTGGGCTTCGTCGGCGCGGTGGGCACAGTCGGGTACAGCGTTGCCGCGCCAGCCTTGTTGCCCGCGCTGGTGCCCGCGGTGGCGCTGGCACAGGCCAACAGCCGGCTGGAGCTGGCGCGCAGCGCGGCCTTTGCCGCCGGGCCGGCGCTGGGCGGTGCGCTGGTGGCCTGGGCCGGCGCGCCGGCGGCTTTCGTGCTGGCCACCATGCTGTCCGCTGCAGCGGTGGCGCTGCTGCTGCGGTTGCATGAGCCGCCGCGCGCGCCTGCCGCGCCGCGCCACCCGCTGCTGGAGCTGCGCGATGGCGCACAACTGGTCTGGCAGCACGCGCTGTTGAGGCCGATCCTGCTCACCGCGGTGGCCTGGAACATCGCCTGGTTCGTGCTGCAGGCGGCCTACGTGCCCTATGCGATGCGCGCGCTGGGCCTCGATGCCGCCGGCGTGGGCCTGACGCTGGCCGCCTACGGCAGCGGCATGGTGGCCGGTGCGCTGCTGGCGCCGCGCATCGTGGCGCGCCTGAGCTTCGGCCATGCCATCCTACTCGGCCCGCTGATGTCGGTGGCGGCGATGGCCACGATGGTGGCCACGCTGGCCTGGCCGCTGGGCACGTTGGCGGGGGCGTCGTTCTTCCTCTTCGGCTTCGGGCCGATCGTCTGGACCATCACCTCAACCACGCTGCGCCAGACGGTCACGCCCGGCGCGATGCTCGGCCGCGTGTCGGCGATGTTCCTCACCGTCAACATGGGCGCGCGGCCGCTCGGTGCCGCACTCGGCGGCGTCGTCGGCGCGCATTGGGGCGAGGCGGCCTGCCTGTGGCTGGCGCTGGCCGGCTTCGTGCTGCAGGCGGCGGTGATCATGCTGTCGCGGGTGCGCACGCTGTTGCGGCTGCCGACGCCCGTCGGCTGAGGGTGGGCCGGGAGACGCCCGTCTTGGTTCGATCGATATGCCAGACCGATGCCGTCGACGGCTGGTTGCTGGGTCGATAGGTGCGAGCTGACTTCAGGCTCAAGAATCGAGGCTCGCAGGTTTTCCCATTGCTTGCCCCAACGGCAGGAACAGACTGGCAAGAGTCATACGACTTTTCCATCTGCCGGTTCCAAAGCAGTCGTTGAAGGTGCAGGCCGGAAGTCGGCAAGGCGGACCATTCGCCCAAATGAACCCGCCAACGTGCGCTGTGCTGGGCGCGTGTGCCTGGGTTCATCGCCGCTCGGCGCCTCGGCGGCCACCGTCGATCACAAGAACCGCATTCCGAGCCTCGATAGTCGGGCCCGACTAACCCGTCACTGAAAAGGGGCTATTAGACGAACCATCCTCTGTAAAGTGTCGGGCTCCTTTACACCTAGACCAGAATGCCAAAGGCAAGCGGCTGTCTTGATTACTGAAATCCAGGGTGGATTGAAACTTGCTAACAGTTCCCCCGCGTCAAGAATAGCGGTGGAGACCCCTGGTCACGCAATCCGGTTGCACCGGCTGCGAATTCGGGATCGCTTCAGAGAACAAAGTCGGGAATGTCAGTTCCTGACAACCAAAGAGGATGAAAATGAAAAAGAAGCTCATGTGTGGGCTGGCCTTCGTTGCAACGATGGGCCTGCCGGTCGCGGCCAATGCCTCGTTGCAGACGCTTTCCAGCCTGTTCGTGTTCGGCGACAGCCTCTCCGACGGCGGCAACAGCGGGCTGGTCAGCCGAGCGGCTACCGGCGGCACCGTTACCTTCCCGCCGCCGCCTTACTACAACGGCCAGTACTCGAACGGTCCGGTTGCCGTCGAGTACCTGTGGAACAGCTATAACCCGGGCGATACGAGCTTCAAACCCTCGCTGGCCGGCGGCACCAACTACGCGATCGGTGGTGCGACGACCGGTCTGGCAAGCTTCAACTCCATCACTCCGAGTGTGCCGCCGCCTTTGCAGCCCGCCTATAGCAACCTCGGGAACAACTGGCAGCTAAACACCTTTGCCGCGCAAGCGCCGGTTTTCGACCCGGTATCGTCATTGTTCGTCGTCTGGCTGTTTCCGAACGATCTGTTCTATTACCAGGCGACCGGGATGACGCCGGGAACCGCAGCGGGCGCGCCGGGCTTCGGGCCTGCTGGGGTCGACCAACTGATTGGCAACGGGATCAAGAACATCGTCGATACGGTGCTTTTCCTGGAATCAAAGGGCGCGCAGCATTTCCTGGTTCCCAACCTGGTGGATATCGCGAAATCGCCAGACGGTAAAGGAGATCCCACTCTGACGGCCCTCGCCCAAGCCTTTAATTTCAACCTTGCGCAGGCGCTGACCACGCTCGACGCCGCGCTGACCTCGGTCGAGATCGTTCAGTTCGACACCTATGGAGCCCTCAACGACGTTATCGGGGACCCCGGCGCGTATGGCATGAAGAACACCGACCAGCAGTGCATCCAGAATTACGCTGCCTGTGCTGCAGATAACTTCCAGTGGGTGTTCTGGGACGGCAGCCATCCTACGACCTATACCCATAGCATCCTTGGCGCCGAGTTCAGGGCCGCGGTTCCCGAACCCGAATCGATCCTGTTGCTCGCCATCGGCCTGCTGGGTATCTTCGTGACCCGGCGCCGGGCGGTCTGATCCGGGCCTGATTCATCCAAACCCGCTGCGGCGGGGTTTTTCGTTTCCGAGACTGCTTCAGCCGGGGTAGGCCAACGCTGCGAGTTCGGCGGCGCTGAAGCCGGCGGCGAGGCGGGCGGCTTCATTGAGCGGGGCTTGCGGCCACGGTGCGTCGAATGCCTTGAGCAGTTCGCGGTAGGTGGTTTCCGGTTCGAGATCGCGTTCGCTGCACAGACGGCGCAACCAGGCGTCGCCGAGGCCGACGTTGCCGATCTCGTCATGCAGGATGATGGCGAGAGCAGGCGGGCGGATTCATGATTGCCGGCCTGGGCCAGCTTGGCGCGAATCAGCGGCGTGGCTTCGAGGCCACGCAGCTGCTATGTAGCCGCCAGCGACTGTTTCGCGGCCGTCAATCTCGAGAGCCGGATACTCGGTTGCCGGCCTACACCAACAGCGGCTGACCGGCCCCAGGATTCATGAAGTTGGGCCGCCAGAAAGCCGGCACTCTTCAGCGGCTCCTTACGCTGCATTGCTGTCGGAGAATTTGATCGTCAGCGCAGCAAGATCGGGGAGTCGCCCTGACTCACGGCAACCCCAGGTCAGCATTGATTCTTGGACGCGTCGACAGTGTCTCTGGGTGCCCAGTCGCCAAGCTGAATCAATTCACAGCAGACTGTCCGCCGCCACCGCGGGATAGCCCAGCGCCTCGGCCACCTCGGCACAGGTGACCCGGCCGGCGCAGACGTTCAGCCCGGCCAACAGGTGCGGATCGTCGCGCAGCGCCTGCTTCCAGCCCTTGTCGGCCAGCGCCAGCACGAAGGGCAGCGTGGCGTTGTTCAACGCGTAGGTCGACGTGCGCGGCACGCCGCCCGGCATGTTGGCCACGCAGTAGTGCACAACGTTGTCGACCACGTAGGTCGGCTCGGCGTGGGTGGTCGGCCGCGCCGTCTCGACACAGCCGCCCTGGTCGATGGCGACATCGACGATCACCGAACCCGGCTTCATCTTCGGCAGCATCGCCCGGGTAATCAGCTTCGGCGCCGCGGCGCCGGGGATCAATACGCCGCCGATCACCAGGTCGGCGGCCAGCACCTCGCGCTCGACGTTGTCGCGGTTGGAGAACACCGTCATTGCCCGTGCGCCCAGCAGCCGGTCGATGCGGCGCAGCGCATCGACGCTACGGTCCATCACCACCACCTGCGCGCCGGTGCCCACCGCAATCTGCGCGGCGTTGGAGCCGACCACGCCAGCGCCCAGGATGAGGATGCGCGCCGGCGGCACGCCGGCCACGCCACCGAGCAGCACGCCCATGCCGCCGTGGGCGCGCTCCAGGCAGTAGGCACCCGCCTGCACTGCCAGGCGGCCGGCGACCTCGGACATCGGCGCCAGCAGCGGCAGGCCACCGCTGCGGTCTGTGACGGTCTCGTAGGCGATGCACACCGCGCCGCCGGCCACCAGATCGCGGCACTGCTCAGGGTCGGGTGCCAGGTGCAGGTAGGTGAACAGCACCTGGCCCGGGCGCAGCATGGCGCGCTCGACGGCCTGCGGCTCCTTGACCTTGACGATCATCTCGGCCTGGGCATAGACCTCGGCCGCTTCGGCGGCGATGGTCGCGCCGGCTGCCCGATAGTCGGCATCGGAGGCGCCGATGCCCGCACCGGCACCGGACTGCACCTGCACGCTGTGGCCATGGTGCAGCAGTTCGCGCACTGACGCAGGCGTCAGACCGACGCGGTACTCGTGGTTCTTGATTTCCTTGGGAACACCTATCAGCATGGCACCTCCCGTCTGCAGATCAGCCTACCACGGCAGCGAATAGGTCTTCACGTTGGTGAAGGCTTTGCAGCATTCCTGCACGCCTTCCTTGACGCCCGTTCCCGAATCCTTGATGCCGCCGAAGGGAGTCACCTCGAGCCGGTAGCCCGGCACTTCCCAGACGTTGACCGAGCCGACGTTCAGCTCGCGCACGAAACGCATGATGTCGTCCAGGCGGTTGGTGCAGATGCCCGAGCTCAGGCCGTAGGCGGTGGAATTGACCTGCGCGATGGCGTCGTCCACGTTCTTGAACGTGATCACCGGCGACACGGGGCCGAAGGTCTCCTGCTTGACCACCTCCATCTCGCCGCGCACGCGGTCGATCAGCGTCGGGCTGTAGCTGGCGCCGTCGCGCTCATTTCCGTGCAACAGCCGCGCGCCTTGCGCCACGGCATCGGCGACGCGGCGCTCGAAAAGCTTGGCCGAGTTCTCGTCGATGACCGTGCCCATGTCCACCTTCGGGTCCAGCGGGTCGCCGTAGCTCCAGGCGCGGGTCTTGGCCAGCAGCACCTCGGTGAACTCGGCGGCGATCTTCTCGTGCACGAAGATGCGCTTGACCGCGGTGCAGCGCTGGCCGCTGTTCTTGTAGCTGCCGTTGGCCGTCAGGTCGGCGGCCTTGGCGATGTCGGCATCGTCCATCACCACGATCGGGTCGTTGCCGCCCAACTCAAGGATCTGCCGCTTGTACACCGCCTTGCCGGCGATGTACTTGCCGATGGGCACGCCGCCGGTGAAGGTGACCACGTCCACATGCTCGTTTGTCAGCATCTCGTCGGCGATCTCCTTCGGATCTCCGGTGATGACGGAAAGCATCGGCGGCGGCAGCCCAGCCTCGTACAGCACGTCGGCCAGCAGGATGGCGGCCAGTGGCGTCTTCTCGGTCGGCTTGAGCACCACGCGGTTGTTGGTGGCCACCGAGGGCGCCACCTTGTGGATCACCTGGTTCAGCGGGTGGTTGAAGGGCGTGATGGCGCTGATCACGCCCATCATCGGCTCGCGCATGGTGTGCACGCGGCGGCTCTTGCCATGGTGCGTCAGGTCGCAGGCAAAGCTCTGGCCATCGTCGACCAGCGCCTGCTGGGCCGAGAACAGCAGCACGTCGGACGCACGGCCCACCTCGTACAGCGTGTCCTTGATGCACAGGCCCGATTCCAGCGTGATCAGCCGCGCGATCTCGTGCAGGCGCGAGGCGATGATGTCGCCGGCCTTCATCAGGATCTTGTAGCGCTCGTGCCGCGTCAGCTTGGGCTTGTATTCGCGCGCGGTCTTGAAGGCGCGCCGCACGTCCTCGACCGTGGCCTTGGGCACGGTGGCCACCACCTCGCCGGTCCACGGGTAGCGCACCTCGATCGTGCGCTCGCCATGCACCTTGTCGCCGGCTATGCGCATGGCCTCGCGCGTCGGCGCGTCAATGACTGAAGCTCTCTTGCTCATGATTTCTCCTCGGCCAGACAGCGCACGAGGATGTCGAGCGCCCGGTCCATCTGTGGCAGGGTGGTGATCAGTGGCGGCGTCAACGTCAGCACATTGCCCATCGTGGTCTTGAAGGACAGGCCGGCCGACAGCGCCCGGTACAGCACACGCTCGGCTGCGGCGCGGGCCGGGGTCCTGGCGTCACGGTGCTCGACCAATTCGATGCCCAGCAGCAGGCCACGGCCGCGCACGTCGCCGATCAGCCGGTGGCGCTGCTTCATGTCCTGCAGGCGCTCCAGCGCATGCGCGCCGACGCGCGCCGCGTTCTCGACCAGGCCATCGCGCTCGATGACCTGCAATGTGGTCAGCGCCGCGGCCGAGGTGACCGGGTTCTTCTCGTGCGTGTAGTGGCCCAGCGCGAAGTCGGCCGCGACGTTCAGGTCGGCGCGCGCGATGCAGGCGGCGATCGGCAGCACACCGCCACCCAGCGCCTTGCCCAGGACCAAGATGTCCGGCGCGGTGGCATCGTGCTCGGCGGCGAAGAAGCGGCCGGTCTTGCCGAGACCCGTGGGGATCTCGTCGAAGATCAGCAGCGTGCCGTGCGCGTGGCAGGCTTCGCGCACTGACCTCCAGTAGCCGGGCGGCGGGATGAAGGGCACCGCGCGCGCCGGTTCGGCAATCACCGCGGCGACATCGCCCTCGCGCTCCAGCACGTAGTGCACCATGCCCGCGCAGGCCAGGCGGCAGCGCTCCAGGTCGGGTTGGCCCTGCGCATTCACCGGGTGCCCGTAGGCGCAGCGGTAGCAGCCGAAGGGCGCCACATGCTCGCTGCCGGGCAGCAGCGGCCCGAGCCGCCCCGAGCGGAACAGCGATTCGCCGCCGACGCTGGACGAACCGAAGCCGGCGCCGTGGAAGGCATCCCAGAAGCTCAGCGTCTTGAAGCGGCCGGTATCGGCGCGCGCCAGCTTCAGTGCCACCTCCACCGCGTCGCTGCCGCCGGTGGTGAAGAGCACCCGGCCGGCCTGGCCCGTCAGCGCACGGAACTTCGCGTTCAGAGCCTCGGCCAGCTCCACCGCACGCAGCGGCGCAAAGCGGCGCGGCGCGAAGCTCAGCTCGTCCAGCTGACGCTTGATGGCGGCGATGACCTCGGGGTGACCATGGCCCAGGTGGTGCACGTTGTTGCCATGGAAATCCATGTAGCGCCGACCCGCCATGTCCTCGATGTACAGCCCCTCGGCCTTGACGATCGGCGCCAGGCAGGGCGTGGACACGCTCTGGTGCAGAAAGGCGGCGCTGTCGCGCGCCAGCAGCGCGCGGCTGGGCTCGTCCAGGTGCTCGCGCTGCCAGGCCGCGCGTTGCGGCGTGCTGTTGACATCGCCCTCGCTCTGGCTGGGCGAGGCGCCCGCACCCATGCTCACAAGGTCCCGTTGATCGCGTAGTCGAAGACTTGGTAGCTCTTCAGCGCGGCGCCTGCGGCCTTGTAGCGGTAGGCGTCGTTCAACGGCCGGTTCAGGATCACCGGCACCTTCGCTTCCGAGGTGCCGCCGTGCGTGCGCAGGCGGTGGCCCTTCAGGCCGGCAAGGTCGTGGTTCTTCGCCGAGCTGCCGATACACCAGTTCTCGTGCGCAATCACTGCGACGTCGCCTTCGCGGTCGGCCGGCATGTCGAACATGCGGCACACCGTCTCGCGGTCGAGCGCCAGCTCCACGCCGGCCGCATCGCCGATCGCATCGATGATCTGCCGCGCCGTCACCTGGCCTCTGGACCACACACGTACGAAGCCGCCGAGCGCGCCGTGGTGGGCGACGAAGGCATCGGTGATCGGGCAGATCACGGTGGTGGTGCCCGCGCCCAGCCTGGCGTCGAGCAGGTCCTGCAGCCACAGCACCTGCGGCTCGCCGTCGGCCGTGCTCTTGTCGCTCATGCCGTGGTCAGCGGTGAGCGCGATGGTCGCATCCAGCGCCGCCAGGCGGCCGACGCAGTCGTCGAGCTTGCGGTAGAACTCGCGAGCGCCGTCCTCGTCGGGTGCCCATTTGTGCTGCACCCAGTCGGTCAGCGACAGGTACAGCAGCTCGGGGCGGCGCTCGCGCAACAGCTTGATGCCGGCTTCCAGCACCAGCAGCGACAGCTCCATCGAATACATGCCCGGCTGTTCCATGCCCAGCCACGGCAGCACGCTCTGAATGCCGTTCTCGGCCAATGTGCACTGGCCAGCGTATTCGCTGGAGAAGGAGACATGCCCCTGGGAGACGTCCAGGCCCTTGCCCAGCTGCTTGCGTAGCTTGTCCTTGGCGGTGATCGTCACCACCTTCGCGCCGGCCTCGGCGAATCTGGCGATGATCGTGTCGCCACGCAGCAGCTCCGGGCCGGTCATCACCACCGGCTCCCAGGTGGCGGTGTCGAGGTAGAAGTTGCCCGAGATGCCGTGCCTGCTGGTTGGCGTGCCGGTGATGATCGACATGTTGTTCGGGCAGGTGAAGGACGGCATCGAGCCATCGACCACCGTGGCGTAACCCTCGCGCACGAAGCGCGCGATGTGCGGGATCGAGCCGTCGGCTAGGAATTGGCGCAGGTAGGCGGGGTCGCCGCCGTCGATGCAGACCACGACCACCGGCCGCAGCGGCCAGCGGTAATCGGTGCCATTGACGTGGACGGTGGGTTTGGCATTGCTCATGGAGGGCGCCTGCAAGAGGTGAACGATCAATGGTTGGACGCCGGCCGCCTCAAGGCTTGGGGCCGGCGGTGCCCAGCGCGGCATGCAGCCGCGCGCGGCTGACGAGCACGTGTTCGGTGAGCAGCGCCTCGGCGCGCTGCTCGTCGCGCGCGGCCACGGCCTCGACGATGGCCTCGTGCTCCTGCGTTGACAGCGGGATGTTCTCCACGCCGTGCGTGATGGTGGCGCGGCGATACAGGTCGAGCTGGTTGACCACGCCGCGGTAGTGCGCAAGCAGCGCGTTGTTGCGCGCGGCGCGCGCCAGCAGGTCGTGGAACTCGACGTTGAGCTCGAAGTACTCGTCGGCGCGCCGGCTCTTCTGGATCTGGTGCATGCGCCGCACCACCGAGCGCAACCGTTCGATCTCGTCGATGGCGATGCGCCGCGCCGCCAGCTTGCCGATCAGGCCTTCGAGCGCAGCGCGCACCTCGTAAAACTCGTTGGCTTCTTCCAGCGAAACCTGGCGCACGAACACGCCGCGGTTCTTCTCCACCCGCACCAGCCCAGCCTGACTGAGCGCGCTGAAGGCCTCTCGCACCGGGCCGCGCGACACGCCCAGCGCGGCGGCCACCTCGACCTCGTTGAGCTTGGTGCCAGCGGCGATCTCGCCGGAGATGATGCGCCGCTCCAGTTCCTGCTGGGCCAGCGTGGCCAGCGAATGCTCGCGCAGCATCTCGATGGCCATCGAGGCGTCGGTCGGCCGCTTGCTCGTCGCGGTGGGCATGATCGGTTCTGGTTGAGGCTGCTTGCCCGCAGCATGCTAGGCGGCAGATTGCGGATTGTCAACAAAAAACAAACTGCAATCCAAGCCGCTCAAATCAGGCGCCATCGACGAAGCGGACGCCCTGCGTCTGCGCTCGCAGGCGCGGGTCGCGCGAGGCCACCTGCAGCGGCTGGCCGCGCAGTGCCTCGAAGCAGCGCGCCAGGGTCTCGTCCTCCAGGCGCTGCATCGCCTCGTGCGTATAGAAGGTCAGATGCGGCCAGAGCATGACGTTGTCCATCTCGTAGAGTGCCGACAACCTGTGACCCTGGCGTGACAGCGGCTCCTGGCTGTAGACGTCGAGCGCGGCGCCGGCGATGCGCCGCTCGGTCAGGGCCTGCAGCAGCGCCGCCTCGTCGACGATCTCGCCGCGCGACACGTTCACCAGGTAGGCGCCGGGCTTCATGCAGGCCAGCTGCACCGCGCCCAACAGGTGACGCGTCCGCGCGTTGAGCACGCAGTGGATCGACACCGCGTCGCTGGCGCGCAGCAGCGATTCGAGCGAGTCGCAGCGCTGCACGCCTTCGGGCAGCGTGCCGGGCGGCAGGTGCGGGTCGTGGGCCAGCACCTGCATGCGGAAGGCGCCGGCCATGCGCGCCATGTTGCGGCCGATGCGCCCCAGCCCTACCAGTCCCAGTGTCTTGCCCGACAGGTCGCCGGCCAGCCAGCGCGATTCGGGCCAGGCCCAGCCGTCGGCCTGCATGGCCTGGTGGATGGGCTTGAAGCGCTTGAACAGCGCCATCAGCAGCGCGAAGGCGCCTTCGGCCACGGTCTCCTCGGCATAGGCCGGCACGTTGACCACCGGGATACCGTACTCGCGCGCGGCGTCGATGTCGATGGCGTCGATGCCCACGCCGTACTTGACGATGGCCTTGAGCTTCGCGGCCCCGGCGATGACGCGGCGGCCGATGCGCGCATAGCACATCAGCAGCAGGTCGGCGTCGGCCACCTCGCGCGCCAGCTCGTCCTCGGGCGTGCCGTCGGACAACACCACCAGACGGCCGCCCGCTGCGAGCAGCTGCGCGTCGACACGCAGCATTTCGAGCTCGCGGTCGGTGCGCACCACCTTGAAGGACGCGGGCAGGTCGTTCATGGCATTCCCCTCTTCAACTCAGGCGCAGGGCGACGACACCGGCCACGATGACCACCGCGCCTGTGGCCCGCTGAAGGCCGAAGCGCTCCTTCAGCACCAGCACCGACAGCGCGGTGGCGAACAGCACCGAGGTCTCGCGCAGGGCCGACACCGCGGCCACGGGCGCGCGGGTCATGGCCCACAGCGCGATCCAGTACGAGCCCAGCGAGGCCAAACCGCCCAGCGTGGCCAGCGGCCAGCGCTTGCGCGCATAGGCGGCGATGGCGCGGCGCCCCTCGGCGCTGCGCTGCGCGAACACCAGAGCCGGGTAGGGAATGCCGTCCAGCACGAACAGCAGCACCACGTAGCTCGCGGCGGTCTGCCCGCCCGCCACGGTGATGCGCACGCCGCTGCCGTCGACGAAGGTATAGCCGGCGATGACCAGCGCATTGGCCAGTGCGAAGCCGATGGCGCGGTGGTGGTGCAGGGCCTGCGCCGGCCTCGACAGCCCGACCATCAGCACGCCTGCCGTGACCGCAGCGACGCCCAGCCAGGCGGCCAGCGTCAGCGATTCGCCCAGCACGGTGGAGCTGCCCAAGGCCACCAGCATCGGGGCGCTGCCGCGCATGATCGGGTAGGTGGTGCCCAGCTCGCCATGCTGGTAGGCGCCGTTGAGCGTGACGTAGTAGGCGACGTGGATGGCCAGCGACCCGGCCAGGTAGGGCCAGGCCTCGACCGGCGGCAATCCCACGAGCCACAGCAGGGGCAGCGAGACCACCGCACCCAGGAAGTGCACCAGCGCAATGTCGAGCTGCTTGTCGCCGCTGGACTTGACCAGCGCGTTCCACGACGCATGCAGCATCGCGCCGACCAGCACTGCCAGGATCACGCCGGTCGACATCAGTCTGCTTGACTGCCGATGCGCGAGGCAGGTCGCCTGAAACTCGAGCAACCCAGCGAACGCCGCGGCACCAGCTCCACCGGGCCGCTCGCATGGCCCCCCGGAGGCGGAGCGGCGCAGGCGCTTCGGGGGAGATCGCTATTCATCGGCCGCCAGCTCGGCCAGCCGCGAATGGCGCAGCCGCGTGTCGGCCAGCACCCCTGCGGATTCGAGGATCGGGTAGGCGATCGAGCAGATGTGCGAGTTGATGCGCTTGAGCTCGCTGATCAGGTCCAGGTGCAGGCTGCTGGTCTCGATGCTTTGCGCGGTGTTGTCGCGCAGGCGGGCGATGTGGTTGGCCGCGTACTCGTGCTCCAGGTCGCGGAATCGCGCCTTCTCTTCCAGCAGCCGGCGCGCGTCGTTGACATGGCCGTCGAGGAACACGCTCATGCCCAGGCGCAGGTTGGACAGCAAGCGCTCGTGAAGGTGACTGATCTCGGCCATGCCGGCTTCGGAGAAGCTGCGGCCCTTGTGGATCTTCTTGTCTTCCACGTCCTGCAGCACACGCTCGACGATGTCGCCAATCTGCTCCATGTTGATGGTGAAGCTGACGACATCGGTCCAGCGCCTGCCCTCACGCTCGGACAGCGCTTCGCGCGAGATCTGCGTCAGGTAGAACTTGATCGCCGAGTACAGGTCGTCGACGGTGTCGTCCATCTGGCGCAGTTGCGACGCGAGCTGCAGGTCGTTGCGTCGGATCACGTCGATCACACCGCGCAGCATGGTTTCCACCACGTCGGCCTGGTGCAGCGCCTCGCGCGCCGCGCAGGCGATGGCCAGCGAGGGCGTGGGCAGCGCCACCGGGTCCAGATGGCGCGGCCGACTTTGCGACGGCGGCGGTGCCGGCGCCACCATCCATCGTTCGAGCCAGCGCGCCAGCAACCCAGTCAGGCCGATGAAGGACACCGCCAGCGCCACGTTGAACAGCAGGTGGAAGGCCACCACCTGCTGCGGCACGGCCGTCAAGTACTGCTCCAGCAGCGCACGCGCCTGCGGCAGCCAGGGCACGGTCAGCAGGCAGCCGGCCAGCTTGAAGATCAGGTTGCCCATCGGCAGGCGGCGCGTGGCGATGTCCGAACGCGCAGTGGTCAGCACCCCCAGCACGCCGCTGCCGACATTGGCGCCGAGCACCAGGCCCAGCGCCACGCCGGGCGGCAGCATGCCGGCACCGGCCAGCGTGGCCGTCAACAGCACGATCGCCAGCGACGAGTAGGACAGCACCGTCAGCACCGCGCCGACGACGATGTCGAGCAGCACCTCGTTCGGCAGCGAGGCCAGCAGCTGGCGCACGGCCGGCGAGTCGATCAACGGCCGCGTCGCCGCCACGATCAGCTGCAGCGCAAGCGTGATCAGCCCGACGCCGATGACGATGCGCCCGAAGCGGCCGACCGAGGTGGACTCGCGGCTGATGAACAGCACCACGCCGACGAAGATCAGCAGCGGCGACAGCCACGACAGGTCGAAGGAGAACACCACCACCATCGCACTGGTGCCGATGTCGGCTCCCAGCATCACCGCCAATGCGGCCGCCGTGGCGATGAGCCCGCGGCCGACGAAGGACGAGACAATCAGCCCGGTGGCGGTGCTCGACTGCACCAGCGTGGTCACCGCAAAGCCGGCCAACAGCGCCTGGAAGCGGTTGTCGACGCTGCGCGAGATGACGTGGCGCAGGTTGGCGCCGTACAGCCGCAGCACGCCGGTGCGCACGATGTGGGTCGCCCAGACGAGCAGGGCGATGGCGGCCAGCAGGTTCAGCAGGTGCTGCATATGCCGGCTGCCTCAGCCGTGGCGCACCTGCAGGCCCGGGCCGCGCAGGCAGGCGGTGGCAGCAGGTTGTCCCATTCGGGCGGGATCGGTCATCCGGGTCCATTGGACCTCGTTGGACTGACAATGTCAACAATCTGCAACCTTGGCGAAACTCCGGTTGACAGGCCAACGCGGCGGCAGGCAGCATGCAATCGTTGCGCCGGGCATGACGGCGTCACAGTAGATTCACGGTCATGCCGCATCGTCCGCGGTTTGCCGCTTTGCGCATCCACCCACCCTCTTCAGGAGCCCCCATGCGAATTCCCGCACTTGCGCTTGCCGCCGCCACGCTCTGCCTGGCCGCCGGGTCCGCCCTGGCGCAAAAGACCCAGCTGCTGGTCTACACCGCGCTGGAGACCGACCAGTTGAAGGCCTACCAGGAGGGCTTCAACAAGGTGCACCCTGATATCGACATCAAGTGGGTGCGCGACAGCACCGGCGTCATCACCGCCAAGCTGCTGGCCGAGAAGGCCAATCCGCAGGCCGACGCGGTGATGGGGGTGGCGGCCAGCAGCCTGGCGCTGCTGGACAAGCAGGGCATGCTCATTGCCTTCGCGCCGTTGAACCTGGACGCAATCATGAGCCAGTATCGCGACAAGAAGAACCCGCCCGCCTGGTTCGGCATGGACGTGTGGGGCGCGACGATCTGCTTCAACACGGTGGAGGCGGGCAAGCGCAACATCCCGAAACCCGAAACCTGGAAGGACCTGACCAAGCCCATCTACAAGGGCCAGATCGTGATGCCCAACCCGGCCAGTTCCGGCACCGGCTACTTCGACGTCACCGCCTGGCTGACGCTCTTCGGCGACGACAACGGCAAGGGCGGCGGCTGGAAGTTCATGGATGCGCTGCACGAGAACATCGCGCAGTACACGCACTCCGGCTCCAAGCCCTGCAACATGGCCGCCGCCGGCGAATACGTGATCGGCATCAGCTTCGAGTACCGCGCCAATGCCAACAAGGCCAAGGGCGCGCCGATCGACCTGGTGTTCCCGAAGGAGGGCCTGGGCTGGGACCTGGAATCCTTCGCGATCCACAAGGGCACGAAGAAGCTTGAGGCAGCGCAGAAGCTGGCCAACTGGGCGGCCAGCAAGGACGCGATGATGCTGTACGGCAAGAACTTCGCCATCACCGCGCAGCCCGGCGTGGCTGCGCCGCTGGCCAACGTGCCGAAGGACTATGAGCAGCGCCTGGTGAAGATGGACTTCAACTGGGCCGCTGACAACCGCGAGCGCATCCTCGACGAGTGGAACAAGCGCTACAGCGCCAAGAGCGAACCGAAGAAGTGACCGCCCCACTCGCGCCGCAAGCCCTGGCCGCACAGGCCGCGCGCGGCGCGAACGGCGGCGCCGGTTACCTGAAGCTGTCCGGCATCCGCAAGGACTTTGGCAGCTTCACAGCGCTTCGCGACATCCATCTCGAGATCGCCAAGGGTGAGTTCGTCTGCTTCCTCGGCCCTTCGGGCTGCGGCAAGACCACGCTGCTGCGCATCATCGCCGGGCTGGAGGCACAGAGCGCCGGGCGCATCGAGCTGGCCGGGCGCGACATCTCCAGCCTGCCGCCAGCACAGCGCGACTACGGCATCGTCTTCCAAAGCTATGCGCTGTTTCCCAACCTGACGGTGGCCGACAACGTGGCCTACGGCCTCGTCAACCGCAAGATGCCGCGCGCCGAGGCGCGCGCACGGGTGGACGAGCTGCTGAAGCTGGTAGGCCTGCCCGGCAGCCAGCCCAAATACCCGGCGCAACTCTCGGGCGGGCAGCAGCAGCGCATCGCGCTGGCCCGTGCACTGGCCACCAAGCCGGGACTGCTGCTGCTGGACGAGCCGCTGTCGGCGCTGGACGCGATCGTGCGCGTGCACCTGCGGCAGGAGATCCGGGCGCTGCAGCGCCAGTTGGGCGTGACCACGATCATGGTCACGCACGACCAGGAAGAGGCGCTGGCCGTGGCCGACCGCATCGTCGTCATGAACCACGGCGTCATCGAACATGTGGGCACGCCGCTGGAGGTGTACCGCGACCCGGGCACGCCTTTCGTAGCCGATTTCGTCGGCCGCATCAACGTGCTGCCGGCGCGGCTGGTCGAAGACCAGCGCGTGCTCTTTGCCGACACCGCCTTCCACTGCCCGCACCAGGGCGCGCCGGGCAGCGCGGTGAAGATCTACCTGCGGCCCGAGGACGTACTGGCCCGGCCCATCGCCGCCGGTGACAGCAACGTCTTCGACGCACAGATCGAGAAGATTGAGTTCCTCGGCTCCTACTGCCTGGTGCAGGTGCGGGCCGATGCGCTGGGTGAGCACCGGCTGTCGGTGTACCTGTCGCTGAACTTCCTGTCCGAGCAGCAGCTCGAGGTCGGCGCGCGGCTGCCGCTGCGCCTGCTGCCCGAGCGCATGCGCATCTTCACGTGACCCCCTGCGTAGCGCCTTCGGCGCCCCCCCCCCAGCGAGGCGCCACCAGCGGCCCGGCAAAGCCGGTTCCGCAGTGGCAGCTGTCGGGGCGGGTGTTCCGCCCCTGGAAACAAGGCGAGGCACTGAGAGGGTGAACATCGCAGCGCTCCCCGCCCCGGCCCGCGTGACGCTGCGCGTGCACTGGACCGACCGGCTTGCACATGTAGCGCTGGCCGTGGTGGCGCTGGTGCTGCTGGCCTTCCTGGCCGCGCCGCTCACGACCATCCTGCTGAAGTCGGTGCAGGACGGCGACGGCCGCTGGATCGGACTGAAGAACTTCATCGACTACGCGCGCACGCCGGCACTGCTGCAGTCGCTGTGGAACAGCCTGTGGGTGTCGGCGCTGGTCACCGTCATCACCGTGCCGCTGGCCTTCGGCTTCGCATACGCGTTGACGCGCAGCCGCATGGGCTTCAAG
>Ga0105103_10000200_pt1 | contig 33015 bp, 23 predicted proteins | sample PPLLaktember2015_2_FD_79107 | JGI IMG/M metagenome (GOLD analysis project Ga0105103, IMG submission 79107) | Freshwater sediment microbial communities from Prairie Pothole Lake near Jamestown, North Dakota, USA - PPLs Lake P7 Core (6) Depth... | ecosystem: Environmental > Aquatic > Freshwater >...
CACGAATATCCGAAAGAACTTGGCAGAGTTGCGAACCGCGGATGGACGCATCGATGAGGCGGCGGACTTGCTCCGGGGAGCCCTCGCCGTCGACCCGCACGATGCGGATCTCCATGTCGCTTATGCAGGATCCTCCATTCAGAGGGGCTTGGTGGAAGAGGCTCTCGTGCACGTGGCACGGGCTTTGGCGCTCGACCCGCAGCATCGTGCAGCAGCCGATCTGATGGAAGCGCTGGAGCGACGACAGACCGATCGAGGAACTTCTTCCGAAGTCGGACGGAAGAACGGCCATCTCCCCGTCCGCGTGTACCGCTCTCTCGGAGAGTACCGCGCAAGTCGCGATGCAGACAGGGCTGGTCGCCGAATGCAAGAGGAGCGGGAACAGCATTGGATGGCCAATGGAGACGAATTTGCGGTCCCGGGTCATTGTGCCGTGTGCGGCGCCGAGTCGTCGTTCCTTGTTGATCTGGAATACGCAGGCGAGCGTAACGGAACACGTGTTCCGAATTGGCGCGAACGCATGGTGTGTCCGACCTGCGGATTGAATAACCGTATGCGCGCGGCTCTCCACATTGCGAAGACAGAATTGGGTCTGGGGCAGGGCAAGCTCATCTATGTGACCGAGCAATCCACATCGCTCTACCATCAGCTCCGTCAGCGATTCGGTTCGGTGGAAGGAAGCGAGTTTCTGGGGAACGCCGTTCCCCTTGGCGGGGTGGACGGCCGGGGCATCCGCAATGAAGACCTCACGCGGCTCACCTATCGCACGGCATCATTCGATGCGATCCTCTCCTTCGAAGTGTTGGAACATATCCCCGCGTATGATCGAGCCTTTGCCGAATGTTGTCGTGTCCTGCGGCCCGGTGGTATCTTCCTGTTCTCGGTCCCCTTCGCGCCGAATTCGTATGAGCATGTTGTCCGTGCCCGTGTGCGGGACGATGGCTCAGTCGAACATCTGCTTCCTCCTGAGTATCACGGCGATCCGTTGAGCCAGGAGGGTTGTCTTGCATACTATCACTTCGGCTGGCGGATCCTGGACGATCTGCTTCGTGCCGGATTCGGGGAGCCCCGTGCGTTGGGGGTCTGGTCGGAATTCTACGGCTATCTCGGACCCGAGCAGGTGTTCTTTGCAGCTATCAAGCCCGCGACGACCAAGCGCGATGTGGCGGACGGGACAGGCGTCGCTGCGGCAGTCGTGAAAGAACGATTCGCGAAGGCGATTGAACTGCGAGACGCAGGAGATCATCCTGGGGCGGAGGCCGCTTTGCGCGAGGTCGTAAGGCTCGATCCCCACTATGCCGAGGCGTACAATGAACTCGCCGCGATTCGCTACCATGCAGGGGACACGGAAGACGCCCGGCGCATTCTCCGCGACGGCGCAGCGAATGTCCCCGGAGATGTGACGATCGTGCGGAATCTCGCCGATGTCAGTCTCGAGTGTTCGGACGCCGAAGGAGCACGCGATGCGGCGTTTCGCATCCTGCAGCTGGCGCCGGACGATGTGGACGCGTACTTCACGCTGGGAAGCGCGATGCTGAGCCTGAAATTGTATGCCCGAGCGGCGGACTATTTCCAGCGGGTGAAACGCCTCAATCCTGATCATCCCCACATTGACGACGTGTTGGCTGCGTTGCCGAAGGTCGAACAACACAAACGGCCCGTTCAACAGTCCCGATCGCGAACGAAGAAATGACCCATGACGCATCCCGGTGAACGCATGACCCCGCTGACCATAACCGAAATCGAATCGACGCTGCAACGCCATTACGATGAGGCGGATTCCGCTGGCGTGAAGACGTACCTCGACGGCCTCCTTGCGAACGGTGCAATGGCGGCCGACCTGCGAGGCCGTGTCGCTCATCTCCGCGGAAGAGCGGCGTTCCATCTTGGCGAATGGAAGGAGGCTGAACACTACTTTCTCCAGGCGGTCTCGCTGTCCCCCGCCGACTGGTTCAGCATGTTCTACCTCGGCCGGATCGCTGAAGAGCTGGGAAATGCTGACCGAGCCCTCGCGTTGTATGCCCGATGTGTCGCGGATCAGCCTGGCATGGCGCACGTCGCCGACTTCATGACGACGCATCTGCTCCGGTCTCCGTCTGGACTGGCACCGATCGATGCGCGTTCGATCGCGTTTCATCCGACGCAACGGACACGCGTCCCTCTGATCTCCATCTTCATCCTGTGCTACAACAAAGTGGAATTCACCGTCCGATGTCTGCGCGCACTCGAACAGAACACCGACTATGGGAATTACGAGGTTATTCTCGTCGACAATGCGTCGGTCGATGACACGCCGCCTCTGCTCGAGACCTACGCACGGCGGATGACGTATGTCCGGGCACCGCAGAATCTGGGATTTGTCGGCGGGAACAACCTTGCTGCTCTGCACGCGAGCGGCGAGTTCATCGTCTTCTTGAATAATGACACCGAGCCACAATCCGGTTGGTTGACGGAACTCCATCAACAATTTGTCCGCGACGCGCGGGCGGGTGCTGCCGGCTCGATGTTGCTGTACCCGAACGGGATGCTGCAGGAGGCGGGCGGAACGGTATTCAGCGACGCCACCGGGTGGAATTACGGTCGAGGGCAGGACCCGAGGATCGGGAAGTTCACTTTCGTCCGTGAAGTGGATTACTGTTCGGCGGCAGCGCTCATGGTCCGTCGTGATCTGTTCGAGCGGCTGGGCAGATTCGATGAACGTTTTGCGCCAGCGTACTACGAGGATACGGATCTTTGTTTTGGCATCCGAAAGCTTGGATACAAGGTCATCTATTGTCCGACGTCGAAGGTCATTCATCACGAGGGAATAACGGCGGGAACAAATACCGGATCCGGATTTAAGCAGTATCAAGTCGTGAACGCCCGGACGTTTGCCGACAAATGGACATGCGAACTGGAACGGCAGCATTCCAGCAAGACGGGGTCGCCGTATCTCTTTTCCAACAGAAGCAACGGCAAACGCGTCCTCATCATCGACGATATCCCGCCGCTCCCCGACCGTGCATCCGGAAGTCTCAAGATGTATCACACAGTCCTGCAAATGGTGCAGTTGGGATATCACGTGACGTACGTCCACCTTCGAAAGGGGAACTTTGATGAAACGGCCGTCAAACACATTGATCGCCTCAAAGGCATGGGAGTAGAGTTCCAGTGGTTTGAATATGAACTGTGGTGGATATATCGACAAACCCCTGAAGTCGTCCCGCTGCTCGATCGTCTCATCAACTCAATGGAGTTCGCCAAACGGCATCTTGATCTTGTGTACATCTGCTTCTGGCAATTTGGGGAATATTTCATCGACAGGATCCGTACTGCCACCCCCCACGTGCCGATCGTGGTTGATTCAGTCGATCTCCACTACATCCGTGAAGCCCGTCAGGCGGAGATCAGCGGCGACGCTGCGCAACGTGCCGCAGCGCTCGAGACGAAACGCCGGGAGTTGGCGGTCTATCGAAGTGCCGATATCGTCACGACAGTCACGGACCGTGATCGCGAGATCCTCCGCGGCGAGCTACCCGGAAAACCGATCCTTATCATGACGAATGTTCATGACATCGAACAACGGAAGAATGGATTCGAAGAGAGGAAGGATCTGTTGTTCGTTGGGAATTTCAACCATGGACCGAATGAGGATGCGGTGTTGTGGTTTGTGCATGAGGTCTTTCCGGCCATCCAGAAGGAATTGCCTGATGTCCGTCTGCACATTGTGGGGAACAACCCTACGGTCCGTGTCCAGGCGCTTGCGGGCGAGAAGGTCATTGTTACAGGATGGGTTCCCTCTGTAGCCCCCTATCTTGAAACGAGTCGGTTGTCGGTGGCGCCGCTACGGTTTGGATCGGGCGTGAAGGGAAAGGTGGGGGAAGCGATGGCCAAGGGCCTTCCCATGGTATTGACTCCGGTTGCGGCTGAGGGAATGGGGATCGTACATGATCAACACGCATACGTTTGCGATGCACCAAAGGATTTTGCGCGGATGGCGGTCGACCTCTACCGGTCAAAGGAAACGTGGGAGCGTTTTTCTGAAGCAGGTGCACAATTGATCGCCAAGCAGTATTCGAGCGCGTCGACGAAAAGACGCATCGAGTATTTGGCGACATTTGAATCAAGGGAAACCTGCAACAGTCGTCGTGCAACTCAGTTCGGCACGCCTCCTGTGGTCAGCATCGTCATCCCGGTGTTCAATCAATGGGAGTTCACGCGTCAATGTCTGGAGAGCATCCGCGCACACACGACGGTGAATCATGAAGTGATCGTCGTCGACAATGCATCCACGGACAAAACCGCAAGGGGATTGCGCGAGTTCCCCGAAGTCCGCGTCATCCGCAATGGCGAGAACGTCGGATTCCCCGGTGCCGTGAACCAGGGGATGCGCGTTGCCCTCGGCGAGTACGTTCTGATCCTCAACAACGACACCATTGTCACCGAAGGCTGGCTGAGTCGCATGCTGGAAGTGGCGGAGTCGAAAGCGCAGACCGGGATCATCGGTCCTGTGAGCAATGCGGTCAGCGGCATTCAGATCGACAAGGAGGCGGCGTACTCGGATATTCCGGGCATGCATCGTTATGCGGCGCAGAAGCGGGGAGAGCGGAAGGGGAAGCTGCTGGAGTTCCCGCGCGTGGCATTCCTCTGCACGTTGATCAAGCGCAGCGTGCTCGATGCGATCGGCGGATTGGATGAACGGTTCGCTCCGGGAAACTACGAGGACGACGATTTCTGCCTGCGTGCTCAGCTTGCGGGATTCAATACGGTCGTTGCCGCAGATGTGTTCATCCATCACTTCGGCTCGAAAAGCTTCAGAGCGAATGGCGACCAGGCGTATGCCGATCGGCTTCAGGAGAATCGTGCTCGGTTTGAGGCGAAATGGGGGAACACACCCGACGGCATTTGGCTGAAGGGTGCGTCGTTCAAGCGGAGGAGTATCCGTGTTTCCAATGATAAGGATGATTTCATCCGGCATTTCGAGCGGGCAACCATCCTGCTTGAGGGACAGGAATTGGATCTGGCAGCGGAGGAATTGGAGGCGGCGATCGACGCCTACCATCGCAGCGACCGTCGCGGGTATGCGGTCGACTTCCCCGACGTGCTGACACTCGCGGGGAACGTCGCTCTGATGCAGGAGAATCTAGAAGTGGCGAAGGAGTATTTCGAGCGCGAATTGCGCTTGACGCCCACCTCGGTCCGGGCATGTCTTGGGTTGGTGAAGGTGTTCCGTCTCGCCGGAATGACAGATGCGGCGGCAACAATGCTTGAGGCGGCTCGCCAGATCGCACCGCGTGATCCGGCCGTGGCTGCAGAATCCCGGGAACTTGAAGGCCTGTTGCAAACGGCGAACGAAGCATGAAGCCGATCGCCATGAAGCTCTCCCTCTGCATGATCGTCAAGAACGAGGAACGGTTCCTCGCAGGGTGCCTCGAAAGCGTCCGCGACGTCGTGGATGAGCTGGTCGTGGTCGATACCGGCTCGACCGATGCGACGCGGACCATCGCGGAACGGTTTGGCGCACGAGTCTTTTCGTTTGAATGGATCGGCGATTTTTCCGCTGCCCGCAATCATGCGCTGCAGCAGGCGCAAGGGGAATGGATCCTCTATCTGGATGCGGACGAACGGCTGGTGGAATCGTCGCGAAAGGAAGTACGAAAGCTGCTGGACGACCGGATGGCAGGAGGGTTCGTCCTCTGGGTCGAGAGCGCTCAGAAACTGCGGGACGGCGCCGTCCAGCGGCGCATGGGATATCCGCGGCTCTTCCGCAATCATCCGCAGATCCGGTTCGAGGGGAAGGTCCATGAGCAGATCGGTCCGTCGATCGAACGTCTCCGGATGCCGGTCAAGCCTTCGTCGGTCGTCATCGAACATCTGGGATATGCACAAACGGTGGAGATCGTGCAGGAGAAGGCGGAGCGTAATCTTGCACTCCTGCGGGCCCAGCTTGCTGAGGATCCGAGGAACGGATACGTCCGCTTTCAGGTGGGGAATTCCCTCGACGTGCTTGGCCGGTATGATGAAGCGCGCGCTGAACTCGAAGAGGCGCTCACGCACCAATTCACGAAGACCATTCGCGCATCCGTGCACGCATTGCTCGCGGGGATCGCGCTTCGCCAGGACCGATGGGACGATGGCGTGACCCACGCACGAGAGTCTTTGAAGCATGATGAGCACCAGGCGCTCGCCCGATGGTTCCTTGGCGTGGGATTGAAAGGCTCCGGGCACTACGCGGACGCACTCGGGGTGTTCGAAGAGATCCTCTCCGTGCAACAGAGGGGAGTGCACTCTGCGAACGATGTCATGATCGAGGAGTGGAAGGTCTTCTTCCACATGGCGAACTGCTACGATGCGCTCGGTGATGCAGCACGGGCGGGGGCATTGTTCATCCGAGTGCTTGAACGGAACCGCGATTCGTCCGAACCGTTGGAGGGGTTCATCCGCACCGTTGGAAAACGGAGCGATCTTCAGAACGTGCTGGCGGAATTCGACCGGCTTGGGGTTCTCTTCCCCCAGCATCCTGATCTGCACGCCAATCACGCGATGTTGCTCCGAGCGGCAGGACACCCGGACCGGGCGTATCAGAACCTTCGGAAGGCGCAGGAACTCCCGAACGCGAAGCCCGAGTACCACGAGCTCGAGTTGTCTTGGGCAGCGGATGACGAGAATTGGGAATCGCTTCCGGATATTATCCACCGCGCAGAGGGTCTCCATCGAGAGTCGTTCCCGTTCTACCGGTTGGCACTCGACCTCGCCGTCCGGCGGAAGGAGTATGCGTTCGCCTCAAGGATCCTGGATGCGATGCTCACGCGCGTTCTCGACCAGATCCCGCATGAAGCGCGAACAAAGTACATCGCTTTGAACGAGAAGATTTCGACACTTTCCGGATGTCGGGGCTGAAAAAATCCAGCCTCGTGGCTCAAGTTCTTCTCTCGACATCCGATACTCTTGTCAGAGCAGTTCACAAACAACTTCCAGGCACGGACGCTTGGGATTCTTCAATGTAACAATACAAGGAGGTAGTCATGGCATTTTCATCTGGTGCTCGGATCAACACGAACATCGCGGCGTACAACGCCCTCAACGCGTTGAATAACGTCAACCGCGAGGTCGGTGTTCATCAACTTCGCCTTGCCACGGGCAAGCGCGTCAACAGCGGTTCGGACGATGCGTCCGGATACGTCATTTCCAAGAAGATGGAAGGACGGATTCGGTCGTTGACGGCTGCGACGGACAACGTGGGCGATGCCCAGTCCATGCTCGGTGTTGCAGAAGGCGGCTATCAAACGATCGCCGACCTGCTCACGCAGATCAAGGACAAGGTTGTTCGGTTCGGCAGCGGTGCGTTCGGTGCAGAGGAAAAAGACGCGATCGCTTCTGAGATCCAACAGCTCATGGTTGAGATCGACGACGCCGTTTCCCAGACGAAGTTCAACGGCCAGACGCTGTTCAACAGCACGAGCCTCACCGTGACCGGTTACGCCGGTTCCTTCCAGGTCGGCGAAGGTTCCACGGAATCGTTCGCGATCAACTTCACCGCCACGCAAGTGGGCGCGCAGGATCTTCTCGGCGTTGCCGCTTCGACCGTGACGTCGGTCAGCATCGATGCGACATTCACCGCGGCGATCGACACAGCGCTCCGTTCGGTCAGCGCTCAGGTTGGCACCATCGGCGCCTACATGAATCGCCTGACGGTGAAAGAGGCGAACCTGCAGACCGCCATCACCAACACGGAAGCCGCGAAGAGCCGCATTCTCGATGCGGACATCGCGAAGGAACAGATCTCGGTGGTCAAGCTGCAGATCCTGCAGCAGACTTCCACGGCACAATTGGCGCAAGCCAACCAGCTGCCGCAGGTCTTCCTGAGCCTCTTCCGGTAAACAAGCGGACGGCGGTATCATCAAAAGGCCCGAGTCTTACGACCGGGCCTTTTGCTTTTCTGGCGCCATAAGCCGTCCGAGATCATGTGGGAATGCGCAATTCTTACCATTAAATTGTAAATATTACAAATCCAAATATCCTGCTGTGGCACTTTTAAGCGAAAATCAAGTATGGAGGCCTCCAGCCTAAGGATTGTTAAGAATTCTGTTCATTTTCTTCAAGACGTGAAGCGACATGCCGATAATCATTGTAGAGCAACGAGTTGCTCCATCCTCAGGCACGGAAGCATGAGGATTCACGATCAAACAACACACGGAGGTAGTCATGGCATTTTCATCTGGTGCTCGGATCAACACGAACATCGCGGCATACAACGCCCTCAACGCGTTGAATGCAGTGAACCGCGAAGTTGGTGTGCATCAGCTTCGTCTTGCCACAGGCAAGCGCGTCAACAGCGGTTCGGACGATGCATCCGGATACGTCATTTCCAAGAAGATGGAAGGACGTGTTCGTTCGTTGACGGCTGCGGTTGACAACGTGGGCGATGCCCAGTCCATGCTCGGCGTTGCAGAAGGCGGCTATCAGACGATCGCCGACCTGCTCACGCAGATCAAGGACAAAGTTGTTCGGTTCGGCAGCGGTGCGTTCGGTGCAGAAGAGAAGGACGCGATCGCTTCTGAAGTGCAACAGCTGATGGTTGAGATCGACGACGCCGTTGCGCAGACGAAGTTCAACGGCCAGTCGCTGTTCAACAGCAGCACGGGGATCACCCAAGCCGGATACAGCGGTTCGTTCCAAGTCGGTGAAGGTTCCGCGGAATCGTTCGCGATCAACTTCACGACGGCGAACGTCGGTGCGCAGGATCTTCTCGGCGTTGCGGCGAGTGCAGTCAACTCAACCTCGATCACGACCACGTTCACGGCGAACATCGACACCGCCCTTCGGACGGTGAGTGCCCAGGTCGGCACGATCGGTGCGTACATGAACCGCCTGTCGGTGAAAGAGGCGAACCTGAACACCGCCATCACCAACACGGAAGCTGCGAAGAGCCGCATTCTTGATGCGGACATCGCGAAGGAACAGATCTCGGTGGTCAAGCTGCAGATCCTGCAGCAGACCTCCACGGCGCAATTGGCGCAAGCCAACCAGCTGCCGCAGGTCTTCCTGAGCCTCTTCCGGTAAGCCACGCGTTACTGAGGGGCTCGATCGCGAGACCGGGCCCCTCGGGCTTTTCCTTGAATCGAAATTGAGCCACGGCGGAACACGGTGAGTGAGGAGTATATGCAGCATGCAGCGGTGATGGAACAGCAGACGATGGCGCCACCGAAGCCTCTTGTGAGCAAACAAGCGGCCTCGGCGGTGAACGCGTATCGCAAGGAACAGGTCCTCAATATGTCCCCGGTCGAGGTGATCAAGCGCCTCTACGAAGTCGCGATCACCGCGTGCCGGAAGCAGGATGCGGACCTTTCCCGCCGCGCGATCAACGAACTCATTGCCGGACTGAATTTCGAATATGAGGAGATCGCCGTCGGCCTGTACAAGCTCTATGACTATTCCAAGCGGTGCATCCGCCAGGGGAATTTCGACGAAGCCGCAGGGATCCTGGATGAACTCCGCGCCACGTGGGTACAAGCGTTCAAGCTGGAATAATGGCAGACCTCTCTTCCATATTGTCGTCGAGCACACAGCTTGACAGTCTGATCGCACAGTATCGGGCGAGCCTCCGGACACAGCAGGTCGGTCGCTACGAGGATAAGAAGATAACCCTGACGGCGCGATCGAATGCAGTGACCGAACTTCAGACGAAATTGAAGTCGCTCTGGACGACGACGAAAGACCTCGCGAAAACAGGGACATCCTCCCTGTTTCAGGCGTTTTCAGCGGTGAGTTCGCAAACGAGCGTGCTGACCGCTTCGGCGTCTTCAGGATCTTCTGTCGGTACGCATGCCGTCCAGGTCTCGCAGCTTGCGAAGGCCGATGCGATGGTTTCCGCGCGATTCACCTCCGCGGGTACGACGATAACATCTGCGGAGATGACCGCGGAAGAACAAACGGCCGGACAGGCGACGCGTCAATTTCGGGTGCTCGAGAACGGCGTTGTGAAGTCGACGGTGAGCGTCACGCTGACAGCCGGAGAAACAAATTCTTCGATCCTCACCAAGGTCGCTGCGGCGATCAATCAATCGACGGAAACCAGTTCCGTCATGAGCGCCTCGGTGGTTTCCATCAGCTCCACCGAAAGCAAACTGGTGTTGACCAGCAAGTCGACCGGGGCCAGCCATGCCGTCAGCCTCGAGGATGTGAGCGGGACGCTGCTGGATAATCTGGGCTGGAATGACTCCGTCGTTTCGGGACGCAGCGCGGTTTCGTCCAGCACAACGCCCAACGATCCATTGAACGCCCCCGGCGGGTACCTGTACAGCTCCACCAGCCTCCTCGACTCGATGTTCACGGTGGACGGCATCGCGATCCGCCGCGAGACCAACGCGATCAACGACGTCCTGACCGGCGTGAGCTTCGACCTCAAGAGCGTCCAGCAGCCGACCGATTCGCCCGTGAATATTGCCGTCACGGTCGATCGCGACAAGGTCAAGACGCGTGTCGAGAAGTTCATGACGGATTTCAATGCCGTCATCGAGTATTTGAACCTGAAGACATCATTCGACAAAGAGACCGGACAAGGCCAGATCCTGGCGGGAGATCCGTCGTTTGTCGGCATGCGGACATCTCTGAAGGAAGCCGTCTACTCCATCGTCAACGGGGTCTCCAGCGGAAACCCGAAACTTCTGGCGGAGATCGGCATTACCCTTGACCGTCAGGGGAAACTCAGCATCTCGGATTCGACGAAGTTCACGGATGCGCTTCAGTATGACGTGGGCAAGGTCGAGCAGCTCTTTTCGGCGTCGGACGGCATCGCCGTGCGGCTGAACACGTATCTCGAAAGCATGGTGGGCACGAACGGCTCGATCATTAGCCGGAAGGACAGTCTGACCGCACAACTGAAATCGGTCAATGAACAGATCACCCGGGTGACCGCTCGCATTAATAAGCAGGTTGACAGGTTCCGCGATGACTTCGTCAAGGCACAGGCGCTTGTCGCGACCTACACGCAGCAACAAGCGATGGTGACGAATCTGCTCACCTCGTATTTCTAACGCATCACCGATCACGGAGGACGGTGTGGAACCTTTAGTAGCAATGACTCCAGCTGTCGGCGGAACGCCGCCGGCGAAACCGGTGGCGACGACCCCGCGAAAAGAAGAGCGCACCGACACCGAATCATCACAGATGAACCTTCCCAAAGGCCAGCTCTCAGCGGAGCAGGTCAAGAAGACGGTCGACGAACTGAACGAAGCAATGGAACAGGTCGGCACGTCGCTGACCTTCTCCGTCGACAGAGACACCGGACGAACGGTCGTGAAGGTTGTCGACCGAAAGACGGGGGAGATCGTACGGCAGATCCCGTCCGAAGAAATGGTCCGGCTTTCCCAGCGGATCGCCCAGCTCATGGGCGTCCTATTCGACGATGAGGCGTGACCGTGACTGAACCGGATGTCGTCAGCCTGGAGTGTGGAGTCGAAGAACTGCTTGCGTGCAGTCGTCGGGTCGTCGCATTGACCGATGATCTCTGTGAGCGCGTCCGGGAGGAAGAGGCCGATACCCTGGCGGCAGCGCTTCAGGAACGGGACATATTGCTCGTGCGTCTCGTGGAGTTGCGGGAGCAATTGAAGCCCATGCTCGTGAATGCGGTCGAGCGGGGAACGATCGTTGCCACATTTCGGAATGCCATCGAGCAGCTGGGCGGATCTGACCGCGTGCTGATGGAGCGGTTGCAGGAGCGGAAGCAGAAGGCGTTTTCGGCGCTGGTCGAAGCCCAGCGTCAGCAGCAACTCACCAACTACATACGGTGACACGACGTCACCAGGAGTTCGTCATGACGATCAATGAGATATCCAATTCCGGAATGCCGGTCCAACCCGGACAGCCTCGGAAGGTGAAAGAGGAACAGCAGGCCCGTGCCAGTTCCTCCCGGGATAAGGTCGAGTTGTCGGAAGAAGCGAAGGCAATGTTCGAATCCGAGCAATCGCGTCGGCTTGCGGAGATCCAGCGCCGAATCGAAGAGGGATTCTACAAGCGCCGCGAAGTGATGGAGCGCGTTGTGGACGCTATCCTTCGGGATATCGAATAGGGGTTTGGACCGCCGATGACCGCGGGCATGAAACATAATCCTGAACTCATCAATCGGGCCGTTGAGCTCTGCTCACAGATCAACGCGTTGAGCGAATGGACGGACCGCCAGAACAAGAAGCAACAGAAACTCATCGTTTCTTTCGATATCTATTGTGTTCTCCTCGAATACACCGTGTACCTCCAGCAGACCGGAGGGGCGGGCGGAACGGTGCTCGAGGATTTTCTTCTGTACGACGATTTGATGTACGAGGCGGGGGAGCGTCCGCTGGATGTCCGTATCGACTTCTTCCTTTCTCCGAATACCCTGTTTATTGAGTAACCCCCCCCTTTCGCATCACCCTTCTGTACCGTATATTCTCGCAGTTCCGTGGTGTGCCCCGATCCGGATCCGTCAACCGTTCGAACACAAGGGAACGTACGGATGAAGTCGCACAAGCCCATCTGCGTGGTCGTTGCCGACGATCATATGATCGTTCGTCGGGGGATCGTGTCCCTCCTTTCATTGAATCCCACATTCCAGGTGGTGGGTGAGGCCGCAGACGGACGGAGCGCCGTTGACCTTGCCATTGCGCACGAGCCTGATGTCGTCGTCATGGATATCACGATGCCGGAAATGAACGGCCTGGAGGCCACGCGTCAGATCAAGGCGCGAACCCCCCGGGTCAAGGTTCTCGTGCTCTCCGCGTACGACAATCCCGATTTCGTCAATGAGATCCTCCAAAGCGGTGCAAGCGGGTATCTCTTGAAGAACACGACACCGGATGAGCTCTATGCCGCCGTGACCGCTGTTCACAACGGCAACGCGTTCTTCAGTCCTTCCATTTCGAAGATCGTGTTGCAGAATTATCTGCATCACACGCATCAAGCCCCGCCACCCCGCAGGCCGATGGAGCCCGACGTCGCCTATTCCGGACCCCTCACGCCCCGCGAACAGGAGATTCTCAAACTCATCGCCGAAGGGAAGGCGCATCTTCAGATAGCCAAATTGCTTCATATCAGCGTTCGAACCGTTGATACTCACCGCAACAACATCATGAAGAAGCTGGACATTCATGATGCCGCCAGCCTGGTCACATACGCCATCCGCGAGGGCTTGATCATCGTCAAGTCCGACCGCATCGACTGAGTCCCCGTTTCTACGCGATATCGCGTAGAACAAAAAATACGCGGTTCCTCGGATTGTTTATCGTTGGTCGAAGTTGTACGATTGGCTGTATAATTTTGACCAAACGCCTTTCCAACCCCAAGCCGATTCATGAATGCTGATCCAGGACAATCGAGTGCACTCCGTCACGACCCATTGACCGTCTTGCTGGTCGACGACATACAGGAGAACATCGACCTTCTGCAGGACATCCTGGAGGAACAGGGGTATCGCATCGTTTCCACGGTGAGTCCGCTCGAGGCGCTGAAGATCGCCCAGGGAACAAAGATCCACATGATCGTTGCTGACGCAATGATGCCAAAGATGGACGGCCTGGAATTGTGCAAGCACATCCGTCGGCACGATGCATGCGCTACGACGCCGTTCATTATCTACACCGGCAACTACGTGGACCAGGAGGATGAGGATCTTGCGCGCAGCATCGGGGTCGATCGCTATGTGATGAAGTTCGCCGGAACGCAGCCGCTGGTCGATGCGATCAATGAATTGGCACGGTCGCGCTACGAACACGAAAGCGCCCCATCGGCGGGCACCGTCGCTTCGATCGACGATCGCGACTTCCTCGAGCGCCATCATGATCTCATGACGAAGAAGCTCGAAGAGAAGATGATCGAACTCGAGCTCTACACGAAGACGCTGGAGCAGAAGAACAGGGAATTGATCATCTCAGAAAAGCGTTACCGCTCGCTGTTCGAAAACGCCAGTGTTGCCATCTTCGTCGCGGATTCGCGCCAGCGCCGCATCGTCGACGCGAACCGGCAAGCCCTTGCTCTGCTCCGCTGTGCCCCGCACGAGTTTCCGGAGGTCCTGGACATTCCCTTCCGCGACGCGAACGGAGAACCCATCGATATCTTCGCGCTCCAGCGATCGGCCACACAAGAGGCGACGCTGATCACGCGGTCCGGGGAGCGCTTGGATGTCGATATGAGCGCCGGGCCGGTCGACCAGCCGAACGATACGCGCGTCATGCTGTTCGTTCGCGACATCACAGAATCAAAACGCATCCGCGACCATCTTCTGCAGACCGAAAAGATGGCGCTGATGGGGCGCCTCGCTGCCGGGATCGCGCATGAGATCCGCAATCCGCTCGCCGGGATCCAGCTCAATCTTCAATACCTGAGCATGAAGGTTCCCGTCGATTCCCCCGACCTCCAATCGATCGAAGCAGGGCTCGAAGGGACGCAGCGGATCCAGCAGGTGATCGACGACACCCTCGGCCTGGCCCGCGTCGCCCCCCCCACGCTGCAGGAAGTCTCCATCAACGAGGTCACTGAACGATCTCTCCGCTACCTCGCCGCACCGTCGCGTCAGAAGGGGGTCACGCTCGACGCTCAACTTGGCGGTCATCTTCCTCCCGTGTGGATGGATGCGAAGCAGATCCAGCAAGTGCTCCTGAACCTCCTCCAGAACGCCATCGACGCATCCCCCGTTGAGGGGGTCGTTACGGTCACGACCCGTCTCTGTCCCGAATGCGCCGATCCCTCGGTCCAGGTCATTGTACGGGACCGCGGACCTGGCCTCGCCCCCGACATCGCCCAGCATCTGTTCGACGGGTTTCGGACGACCAAAGAAGGGGGAACCGGGTTGGGGCTCATGCTCTCGAAGTTCATCATCGACCGCCATCACGGGCAGATCTCGATCGCCAACGCACCGGATGGCGGCACGGTTGCGTCAATCGTGTTTCCGACCACTCAATCTGCAAGGACTACAACCAATGCCTAAAGGGAGAATCCTCATCGCCGACGACGAGCGTACGCTGACGACATCGCTCAAGAATGTCCTCACCGCGGCCGAATACGATGTCACGGTCACGTCGAGCAAGGCGGAGTTTCTCAACGCCCTGCCGGGAGTGAATCCGGATATGATCCTGCTCGACGTCTACATCGGCAACGACAACGGGATCCAGATCCTGAAGCAGATCCGCACGGAAGGCTGGACGACGCCTGTGGTCATCATGACGGCGCACTCGGACGTGTCCGTTGCCGTTGCGGCGATGAAGGAAGGGGCGGCCGATTTCGTCGAGAAGCCATTCGACATGAACCATCTGCTCATCGTGATCGAGAAGAACCTCGAGTTTGCGCGGTTGGAATCGCGCGTGCGTCTCCTGCAGTCGGAACTCGAGGAACAGCGCTCCCGGAGCGGCATCATCGGCAAGAGCGCCACACTGCTCCGTGTGCTTGACGTGGCGGAACGGCTCGCACGGAGCGAGAACACGACGGTTCTGCTCGAAGGGGAAAGCGGCACCGGAAAGGAACTCGTCGCACGGTTCATCCACCAGCAAAGCGGCCGGTCGGACAAACCATTCATTGCATTCAACTGCGCCGCCATTCCGAAGGACCTGGCCGAAAGCGAGTTCTTCGGGTACGAACGGGGCGCGTTCACCGGCGCCATTGAGAAGATGAAGCAGGGGAAGTTTGAACTGGCGAACGGCGGCACGATCCTGCTCGACGAGGTCGGCGAACTGTCGCTCGACATGCAGGTGAAGCTGCTCCGCGTCCTGGAGGAGAAGAAGTTCTACCGTCTTGGAGGAACGCGCGAATTGTCGATCGATGTTCGCGTGATCGCCGCGACCAACCGGAGCCTGCAGAAAGAGACCGAGGCCGGCCGTTTCCGCGAGGATCTCTACTACCGGCTCAATGTCGCCTCCATCGGGATCCCGCCGCTGCGCGAGCGGAAGGAAGATATCGAGGCGTTGGCGTACGCGTTTGTGAAGGAATTCAGCGCGAAGTTCAACCGGCCAATGCCGCAACTGGCCCAGGATTCGGTCGATCTGCTGAAAGACATCCCTTGGAAAGGAAATGTTCGTGAGTTGCGGAATGCAATAGAACGGGTCGTCCTGCTCAGCGACTCTCCGGCGATCACCCCCGACTTGTTCGGCTTTCTGAAGGGGGGACCTTCCCGTGCAACGATCTCCATGCCGAACGGCGGCGGATTCGCGCTGCAGATCCCGTCGTCGGGTGTGAAGATGAATGACGTCTTGAAGGATCTCATTCTCAAGACGCTCGACCTGACGAACGGGAACCAGGTCCGCGCCGCGAAGGTGCTGGGAGTGACCCGCTCAAAGCTGCGCTACAAGATGGATCAGTTGGGCATCAAACCCGAGCTCCGCTCCTATCGCCTCGACGGAAAACCGAACGGAACGGTCTGATCTCTCATGGCAACCGCATCGTTCAACCCCGTATTCCAGCAGATGTGGGACCAGTCGTTTGACGCAATACGCGTGACGGATGTCGAGGGGTCCGTCCGTATGGTCAACGATACCTACTGCCGTCTGGTCGGAAGATCGCGGGATGCGCTCCTCGGCCAGCCGTTCTGGATCGTGCATCCCGAGCGGGAGTGGCACGAACGTCAGCAACTGCACGCGGCCTCATTTGCACGGAATGTCGCACAGGGTTTCGTGGAGCGGGAAGCGACGTTCTGGGATGGCCGGCAGGTGTGGCTTGAGATCTCGAATACGGTCGTAGAAATCGAGCCAGGTGTCTCAGCTCTCTTGACCATTCTTCGTGATATCAGCAAGCGGAAGGCGGCGGAATTTCGGGGGGCCATGCAGAATGCGTGGCACGAGCAGTTGTTCGTGAACATGTCTCTGGCCATCGTGATGCTGGATGAACGCGAGTGCGTCCGTTCCGTGAATCCGATGTTCGTTGAGATGTTCGGATACTCGGAGGAGGAACTGCGCGGGCGGATCATTGACGAGTTCATCGTTCCGCCCGGCCGGCGCGAGGAGGCCCTGGCTCTCTCCCAGCATACGTTAAGCGGCGGAATCGTCGAAAAGGAGACGGAACGACGACGTCGGGACGGTTCGCTGGTGCGCGTACGCGCACTCGGCATTCCGATCCGCGTGGACGGGAGACTCGTCGGCATCTACGGCGTGTACGAGGATATTACACGACGGAAGACGGCAGAAGAGGCGCTCCGATCGTCCGAGATCCGCTACCGGTCCTTGATCGAACGGATGCAAGACGGCGTCTATCGAAGCACGGCCGAAGGTCGGTTCCTTGAAGTGAATCCGTCGATGGTACGTATGTTTGGATTCGCAAGCCGCGACGAGATGCTGGCGATCGATATCCCCAAGACGCTGTATTATGAACCGGGCGATCGGGGCAGTGCGGCACCGGACGTCACCGGCGTGCAGACGGATACCTTTCGCATGCGCAGGAAGGACGGGAGCGAGATCTGGGTTGAGGATCACGGCTCCTATGTTCGCGATGAGAGCGGCCGCATTCTATTTCATGAGGGGATCCTTCGGGATGTCACGCAGCGGAAGCGATATGAGGATGCCCTCCGCCAGAGCGAAGAGCGGTTCCGAGCGCTCGTGCAGAACGCGCAAGACGTGATCACCATCCACAACACGCGCGGGATCATCGTGTACACGACCGATTCATCGTTGTCCGTTCTCGGCTATCAGCCGGACGCGCTTGTCGGGCGATCGGCGTTTGAGTTCATCCATCCCGACGACCTCCAGGTGATCGCGACGGAATTCCGGAGATTGGAGCACGAACAGAACAGCGGCCTGCCCTCCCAGTATCGCTTCCGCCACGCCAACGGTTCGTGGATCATCCTGGAGTCGCTGGGGCGGAATCTGCTGTCGCATCCGGGTATCCAGGGGCTGGTCGTCACCTCCCGTGATGTCACACAGCGGAAACTTGCGGAGGAAGCGATCCGCGAGAGCGAGTCCCGGTTCCGTGCGGTGGTCGAACAATCGGGGGACGGCATCTATCTGATCGATGTGTTGACGCTCGGCGTTGTCCACTGCAATGCCGCGTTCTGCCAGATGCTCGGCTACACGATGAATGAGGCACTCCAGTTGTCCGCCTTCAATATTATCGCGGACGATCTCAGCGAGATCAATCGCCGTATTTCGTCGACGTTGACCGAAAGCCATCCGTCCGTGGACGAACATCTCTATCGTACGAAGGGGGGCTCGACCATCGACGTGCTCGCAAGCAAATCGGTCATCTCCTACGGGGGGAAACGGGTCATCTGCGCCATCGTGCGGGATATCACCGAACGGAAGAAGCTGGAACGCGACCGCGAGGTTCTCATCAAGGAACTCCAAACCGCACTCTCCAACATCCGGACGCTCGGAGGGCTGATCCCGATCTGTTCAAACTGCAAGAAGATACGCGACGACAAAGGCTACTGGAACCATCTGGAAAAGTATCTCGCCGAACATTCCGATGCGACACTGAGTCACGGCATTTGCCCCGACTGCGCCCGGAAGCTCTATCCTGAAGTCTTCGACAAATAGAGAAGCGATGAAACGGGAATTCAAGGTTCTTCTGCTGGAAGACAATCGAGACGACGCGTTGCTGGTCGAACGGGAGATGAAGAAGGGGGGATTACGCTTCGTCGCGCGCAGAGCGGAGAACAAGGAGGAATTCATCCACCTCCTCCGTGAATTCGAACCGGAGATCGTTCTTTCGGACTACTGGTTGAAGGATTTCGACGGCCTTTCGGCATTGCGCCTCACACGTGTTCTGGAGATCGACGTCCCGTTCATTCTGATCACCGGCTCGACGAACGAGGAAGTCGCCGTCGAGTGTATCAAGGCCGGTGCCGCCGACTACATCTTGAAAGACCGGATGGCGCGACTCCCGGCTGCCGTGCGGGCGGTGTTGGATGTGAATGAGGTCCGCGCGGAGAAACAGCAGGTCGAAGAAAAGCTGAAGGAAGGAGAATCCCGGCTTCGGCACCTGAGCGAATACATGCTCGACCTCGTGAGTCAGGTCGACCCGGACCTTCGGTACGTCTACGCCAGCGCTTCCCACAAGACGACATGTGGCTATGAGCCGACCGACCTTGTTGGAAAGTCCTACCTGGACCTTGTCCATCCCGACGATCATGCGCGGATCGATGCAGTCGCACACGCGACCTGGTTGAAGAGCACACCGACCGCAACGGAACTGCGATTCCGGAGTGCCGACGGCAGCTATCGCTGGTTCGAAGTGGCCGGCAATCCAGTGATGAATGACCAGGGGGCGCAGACCGGCGTGGTGCTTGCCGCGCGCGACATCACGGAACGCCGTCTCTACGAAGAGAACATCCGCCGACAGCAGACGTACTTGTCGTATCTCTCCGAGAGCGCGATGACGTTCGTCGATTTTCCTGCCGATGCGAACCTCTACCAGTTCATCGGCGAACGCCTCCGCCTCATCCTCGGGAATACGGTCATTATCGTCAACTCCTTCGATCCTGAAACGCAGACGATGCGAACGGAGTCTGTGGTCGGCGAGGACAGCATGCTGAAGCGATTGCTCAGCACGCTGGGGAAGGATCCCGTCGGTGCGGTGCTGGCACCGGACGATGATTTGCTCGGTCAGTTGATGCTGGGCCGACTGGTGAGTGCGAGCAAGGGGCTGCGCCATCTGGCGATCCCCAACATTCCCAAAATGCTCAGCGGAATCATCGGGTCGTTCCTGGAGGTCCGGGGCGTCTACGCCATCGGACTGGTGCAGAAGGACCGTCTGCTTGGGAGTGTCATCCTGGTGGCCCGGCAGGAGGGTCTTGAAGTGGAACAAGCGGTGATCGAAACATTCGCTTCGCAGGCCTCCGTTGCGCTGCAGCGCCATTACGCAGAAGCGTTGCTGAAGGAAAGCGAGGCACGTTACCGTCGACTCATCGAGACTTCCCCCGACGGGATCCTTCTCCTGGATCTCGATGCGAGGGTCCTCGACGCAAATCCGCGAGCCCTGCAGTTGTTGTCCCGTCCAGACATGGCGGCTGCGCGCAATCGCTCGCTCATGGTCGCCGTCCACCGGGAGGACCAGCCCGCGGTGATCGCGGCGTTTGCGAGAAGCATCCAGGAGGGGGTCGTCTCGGACCTCGAGTGTCGGTTGAACCGGGAAGACGGTGTCGTCGTGTGGGCTGAGATCCTGTTCAACCTCATTCCGCGAGCGGAGGGACGTCGGGAAGTCGTCATGGTGGTGATGCGGGATGTTTCCGCGCGCCGATCGACGGATGACGCGCTCAAGGACAGCGAACAGCGTTTCCGGGAACTGACGGACCTCCTGCCGCAACCGGTATTCGAGGCGGATATGCTCGGACGGATCAGTTTCGCGAATCGGAGCGCGCTCGAGACATTCCAATATGACGAGGGAACGGTCCGCTCAGGTTTGAACATCGGACAGATGATCGCTCCGGCGGACCGCGAACGCGCCGTGCGTGCCTATCAGGGATTCATCGCAGGTTCGGGACGGTCCGGGAACGAGTTCATGGCGCAGCGCCGGGATGGGTCGACGTTCCCCGTGATGATCTACTCATCCATCGTTCGCCGCAAGAACGAGATCGTCGGCATTCGCGGGATCATCGTCGATATCACAGAGCGCAAGGCTTCCGAGGCCGCACTCCGGAGCTCAGAAGAGCGGCACCGGATGCTCGTCGAGCAGGCGAATGACGGGATCGTGCTGTCGGATATCCAATCCGGGATCATCCTCGAAGCCAATGAACGCAGCGCTGAATTGGCCGGGACCACGGTCGACCGGCTGGTTGGCTCGCCCATGTCGCAGTTGTACCCCGAGGCCGAATCAGCCCGCCATCGCGAGTCCCTCCGTGTTGCGACCGAGCAGGGATCATCGGTCGCCTCCGATCTCCACGTGCAACGGAAGGATGGCATGACAACTCCCGTGGAGATCAGCACGCGGGCATTCATGCTGAATGGACGGCGTGTCCTGGTGTCCGTCCTCCGGGATCTGACCGACCGCCTCCGCGCGAGCACGGTGGAAGAAGATGCGGAGCGCAGGCTGGGCGAGATCATCAACAACGCACCGTTCGGAGCACACATGTACGAGTTGCGGCAGAACGGCGATCTCGTATTCACGGCATACAATCCTGCTGCGGACCAGATCCTCGGATTCGATCATCGGACCGTCCTTGGGAAGACCATCGGGGAGGCTTTCCCGCCGCTGCTCGAGACGGGCATTCCATCGACGTATGCCCGCATCGCACGGGAGGGGGGACTCTACACCGACAGTCAGCTCTCCTATGACGGTGGCCAGATCCGCGGCGCGTTTGAGATCCATGCGTTTCAAACCGGTGAACGGAAGATGGTGGTGTTCTTCCGCGATATCGGCGAGCGCGTGCGTGTGGAAGACGAGTTGCGTCGGAATGAAGAGAAGTTCCGGACGGTCGTGGAACAATCCTCCGACGGATTCACCCTGGTCGACGAACGGGGACACATCCTGGAGTGGAACCCCGCACTCGAATCGCTGACCAACCTTCAGCGGAACGATGTCATGGGGAAGTCGTTCGTGGACGTGCTGCTTGGTGTCTGGAGCATCGGGGGGAAGGATGCGGATCGGCGGCGTGAGCAGATCAAACGCATATTCGCGGGTGCGGTCGATGCGTACGTGTCGCGCCTGTACAACCGTCCGTTCAATCTCAAACTCGAGCTGCCCTCCGGCGAGCGACGGTTCGCCGAACTGCGGGTATTCCCGGTGCGCACGGCACAGGGTTCGCGGATCGGCGCGATCGTGCGCGACATGACCGTTCAACACCGCCTGGACGAGGCCGTGTTCGCCAGTGAACGGCTGACGCGGTACATCGTCGAACACAATCCGCTCGAAGTGGCCGTCTTCGATCGTGAGATGCGGTATCTCATGGCGAGTAAAAGCTTCATCGGGAATTCCCGACTGGATGAGAACACGTATCTGGGAAGGTCGCACTACGAACTCGTACCGGACATTCCGGAGGTCTGGCGCGGTGTACACCAACGATGTCTGGCCGGTGCCGTCGAGAGTTCCGACGGCGAACCGTATGAGCGGACGGACGGCTCCATCGGATATAGCCGATGGGAGTGTCGTCCGTGGTACGACGCAAACGGGACCATTGGCGGCATCATCCTGTATGCTGAGGATATCACCGAACGCAAGCGGGTGGAGGAACAACATCGGAAGCTGTCCCTGGCGATCGAGCAGAGTCCCAGCACCATCATGATCACGGACCGGCAGGGAAATTTGGAATACGTCAATCCACGGTTCTGCGAGGTGACGGGGTATTCCCGTGAGGAGGTCATCGGTAAGAATCCGCGGTTCCTGAAATCAGGACTGACGCAGCGGGACGACTACCGCGTTCTTTGGGAGACGATCGCCGCCGGGAAGGAGTGGAAGGGGGAATTTCTCAACCGGCGGAAGAACAACGAGCTCTTCTTCGAATCGGCGATGATCCTCCCCATCCGGGACGAACGCGGTGAGTTGACGCACTTTCTGGCGGTCAAGGAGGATATCACCGACCGCAAGCGCATGGAACAAAGTCTCAAACAAAGTGAAGAACGGTATCGGACGTTCTTCGAGGAAGACCTGGCGGGGGCGTTCATCGCGCGGTTTGACGGTTCCCTCCAGATGTGTAATCCGGCGTTCGCTCAGGTCTTCGGGTATCCCGATGCGGCCACTGCGCAGCGCCAGAATCTCTTCGCCCTGATTCCCGATCCGGCGTACAAGGGGGAACTGGACCGGCGCCTCCGCGAAGAGAAGAAGGTGATCCTGCAACGCGTCGAGGGTCGTCGGAGCGACGGCAGACGCGTGCTCCTCCTCCAAAGCGTTTCGGCGACGTTCAACGAAAAGGGGGAGATCGTCGAGATCAAGGGATTCATCATCGACAACACCGAGGAGCGGCTGGGAGACGAACAGCAACGCCAGTCGCAGAAGATGGACAGTCTCGGAGCGCTCGCTGGCGGCATTGCGCACGACTTCAACAACATCCTCAACAATGTGCTGGGTTTTGCGGGCCAGCTGAAGAAGTACGCGACCGATCCCGCGAAGGTTCAGCGCTACGGAGATACGATCGAGAAATCCGCCCTCCGCGGCGCGGAGCTTGCCACGAACCTGCTGATGATCACGCGCCAGAAGAAGCGGGAACTCGTTCCGATGAACCTGCGCACCGTCGTCGCGGAAGTGGAGCGAACCGTTCGGAACAACTTCCCGGCGAACATCGCGGTCACGTTCACGGTGGATGACGAACTCCGCGAGATCAAGGGAGAAGAAGGTTCATTGTTCCAGTTGGTCCTCAATCTGTGTCTGAACGCCCAGGAATCGATGCCCGCAGGTGGATCGTTGACCGTCGATGTGCGCAACAGGAAGGTCGGAGAAGAGATGAGCCCCAAGTTGTTGCGGCAGGAAGCGCAGTACGGGGTCGAGATCAAGGTGGCCGACACGGGCGGAGGGATCCCAGCAGACCTTCGGGAGAAGATCTTCGAACCGTTCTTCTCCACGCGTGGCCGGGGAAAAGGAACGGGCATGGGACTCGCGATCGTGTTCAATGTCGCCAGGGATCACGGAGGATCGGTCGTCGTCGAGAGCGAGGAGCAGAAGGGCACGGTCATGAGCGTCTATTTGCCTGCCCTCGAAGAGAAGTCGTCGCTCGCACATCCGGGGGCGGAAGCGCCCGTGCGGCGGTCGAACAATGAGCTGGTCTTGCTGGTCGACGATGAGCTGACGATGCAGGAACTCGGGAGGGAATTGCTGGAGGATGTCGGGTTCCGCGTGCTCATCGCATCGGACGGAACCGAAGCGATCGACCTGTACAAACAGCACAAGGGCGAGATCGCCCTGGTCATCCTCGACCTCATCATGCCGAAGATGGACGGCGGGCAGACCTACGTGGAATTGAAGAAGATCGACAGCGCCGTGAAAGCGGTTTTCTGTTCAGGGTACACTTCGGAGAAAGTCATCACGGATCTCCTCAAGGAAGAACAACTCCGTGCGATCCAGAAGCCGTTCCATCCTGCGGATTTCGTCCGCATCGTTCAAGATGTGATCATGGGAAACTAGCTGAACTACTTGCTGTTGCACATCCTAGAAGAGCAACGATACCCTCACTCCCCCCACGACCTCCATCGCGCGCGACGCGTCACCATCTGGAGAATCGAACAGCTGAAGATCCGGTTGGACCGTCAGCCAAGGAGTAACGGGAGCCTGATACGTCAGCTCAACCACTGTCTCCGAGCCGATGGTTGCTGGCGTTTCCACGAAACGATAGGCCCAACCGCTTCGCGCCGTACTGAAGCCGACTGCTGTGAGATCCCCATCCATGATCATCGAAGCGACGTTGAGGCCCCCCGCCACTGAGAGATCGAATCGGTTCAAGCGTGCGTTTGCAGTTCCCAGGCGAATGAACGCGCTGACACCGGGCAATAACACGGGACCTTCCGCAAGCGCGTAGACCCCCGCATTATCTCTACGACACACCGCAGTTCCTTCGACCGTGCATTCGACGAGATCCGCGAACGGAGATGTATACGTCCAGAATCCGATGCCGACGTTCGTCGCGTTTCCGCCTCCGGGCGTGTAGTTGACCTCGGCCGCGATCAGCGCCCCATCTCCAGAATTGAATTCCACATGCGTTCCCGTCTCCGCTTCCGGACTGCCGGGGACTCCATCGAGAACCGCGCAGGCGACGGTCCATCCTGTCCACGGGCTCGCCATCATGCGCACACCGGCTGATGTGACCGGAAAGATCGAAGGTCCGGCCTGACCGGTCTGCGCGATCTCCGGGCCGATCCCGAAGGATGAGTTCAGAAACGGAGATGCGGCCTCGATCGCACAGAATTCTGAATTCAGGTCATACAAACCGATGAGAACGGAAGCCGCACCCTCAAGAAATGTGTATCGCAGTGCAGCCGTGTACAGCCTCATGTCGGGTATCGTTTCGATGGAACTCACAGGCTGTGCAATGCCGAGATGATCGCTCGGGCGTGCTCCGTCATTCCCCAATGCATAGAGCTCGACGTCCGCTCCATGCCATCCAATCAGTTCCTCCAAATTCAGCGTAAGTCTTAGATCAAGATTGTGCGTGATCGAAGGAGCTAGCCGTCGATGAGCGATCGCGTCTGCACGGTAGGACCCTTCAAAGGATATCCCACCGCTGAGCAACAGCTCCCGCATTCCTCCCCAATCACCGGTTAGCGTCGGTTGAAACGCCGAGCCCCCCTCTTGCTCAGAAGCATCCTGCGCCGATTGCACTGCGGTGGGAGAAGCAAGTTCCGGAACTTCGAATCCGGAGGCGTCTGCCGCAAACGATTCAGATTGAGCGATCGCATGCGTCGCGCAGAATGTGGTTGCAGTGATCATTGCGGAAACGATAAACCGTTTCTTCATCGGTGATTCCTCATTGTCAATCAGATGTCTGGATGCTCTCCTTTCTTCAAGGATGGTACCAGAGAGAATAGCTTGATCCATGTAAAAAAATGAATCCCCAGTAGTTGGTATTTGTAGAAATCACAACTGAACGATTCTACGATTCAACGGAATATTCAAATGGCTAACTTCAGCCAGATCGCTTTCGATGAAGACCAAACGCACCTTCAAATGGCCATGTAAAAACGCCGAAAACATTGGAAAATCGATACTATTCTCAGCTTTGTTATCATGACTCTGCTGCCCGAAGATTGGCACAGGCTTTGAAATAAGGGAAATGGTTGAAAAAATGAGCATGGTCAAAATGACAAAAAAAGGCACATCGAGTGGTCCGTTCAAGCGGTGCTCCCTCTGTGGTGCAGAGTGGCAGACACGGGATGAGTTCTTGGCCGACAAGACGCTCAAGCTCAACGGGTATCAAGGAAGCCTTCGTCGACTTCGACTTGGGGAAATGGCGCGCGGACTGCTTTTGTTCACGCACAAAGCCCCGGGATGCGGCACGACGCTGGCGCTCGAGGCGAAACGGTTCAAAGACGAATCAGTGGAGGCTTAGGGTCGAGACGACTCTCCGAGGAGCGATGCGATGACGACGACAATGCGATCCGAATATCGCACAAACGCATACGGGACCGATGTATGCACCGAGTGCGGCCATCGTTGGGAAGAGGATGGTCCTGGCCACACGCCCGATTGTCGCTTCTACTGGCATGAGGACGAGTCCATTGATTGGGAATTGAGCCTTGACTTGGAATTCGCACAGGTCCAGCTTTCGCTCTTCAGGAGCGCCGCTTGACTTGCCAGAAATGAGACTCACCACTCATGAACGGGACAATTACTATGAAGACATGGTTCAATAACCTCAGTATCACATTCAAGTTGCTCATCAACTTCTCGGTCGTGTTGCTCCTCTTTCTCGGAGCTTCCCTGTATCAGTATATGACTCTCTCCACGCTCGGCGCGATGCAGGATGAGGGCGCCACTCGTTCGAAAGACGCGATCGTTGCCAAGGATTTGGAGATGCGCCCTGATGAGATCAGTTCAACGATCGCGGACGCGATAATTTCAAACGATGCGGCCAAGGGACGCCTGGCATTGGAAAGTCTCGTTTCTCACCAAGAGAATGATATCGCACTTCTGCGGAGCATTGTTGACACCCCGGATGAGCGCACATGGGCTGAAGGATACATATCGAGCTACAGCTCGTTGCGAACGATTCTCGAAGGCGAGATTCTGCCTCTTCTTGGCAAGCGCGGCACTGCCGCCGCTCAAGCACGCAGCGCATCGAATGCGAAGATCGCCGGAGCGGTCGAATCCGCGGATGAGTATATCGGCAAGATCTCAGCTTCACTTGCCCATGAAAACGAAGCGAGCGATGCGGCCTTCGATGGGCATCGACAGCGGGCGGTACTTACGCTCGTCGCTGTGCTTCTGGTCGGCATTGCGGTGTCCATCGGCATTTCCATCTTCGCGGCACGAGCGCTCGCGCGGCCAATGCTTGCGGTCATCCATTCGATCGACAATGCGGATCTCAATTCACAGTTCAATGACGACCGCAAGGACGAGATCGGCAACCTGTTGCGATCGTTCGACCGGTTCGTGGCGTCGATCCGGGAGACCCTCATGCAGGTTTCGGAATCGTCCGCGGCGGTCGCGAGCGCGAGCAGCCAGATCTCAAGTAGCACGGAAGAAATGGCGGCAGGGGCGCAAGAGCAAACATCGCAAGCGGCAGAAGTCGCGAGCGCCGTCGAGGAGATGGCGAAGACGATCGTGGAGAATTCCCGCAACGCGTCGCAGACTGCGGAAACGGCTAAGCAGGCCAAACATGCGGCTGAACAAGGGGGTGCGGTGGTGAAGGATACGTTGGATGCGATCGGCGAGATCGCCGCATCGGCAGGAGCCACGGGCGAGATCATCGCGAAGCTCGGCAAATCGAGCGAACAGATCGGCGAGATCATCGGCGTCATCAATGATATTGCAGACCAGACCAATCTTCTCGCACTCAATGCGGCCATCGAAGCCGCCCGCGCCGGCGAACAAGGACGAGGATTCGCGGTTGTTGCGGATGAGGTGCGAAAGCTGGCGGAGCGGACGACCAAGGCGACCAAAGAGATCGCCGGGATGATCAAGGGGATCCAGAACGACACTGGTGCTGCGCTTGATTCCATGGTCGTCGCGAAAACCGTGGTCGAACGAGGGACCGCGAAGGCAAGCGCAGCTGGGTCGTCGCTCGCCGAGATCGTCGCGATCTCCCAGCGGGTGACCGACATGGTGAATCAGATCGCGGCGGCAAGCGAACAGCAGTCGACCGCCAGCGAGCAGATCTCGAAGAATGTCGAGGCGATCTCTGCGGTGACGGGCGAGACGGCCAGCGGCACGCAGCAGGTGGCGCGCGCGGCAGAAGACCTGAACCGATTGACGGAGGGGTTACGCGATCTGGTAGCGCGGTTCCAGTTGACGGACGACGCGTCGCAGGTGCAGGCGCATGCGACATCCCGGGTTCATGCGGGATCGAAAACTAGCGCCCGCCGGGCGCTCGCAGCGCACACAAGGAATTGAGCAATAATACAGCGGAACGCGGCGGAACAGGCCGGGGTTGCGAGGTCCGAGATGGTGAACGGGATGAGACGCGTATCGGACGACTGGCCGTTCCGCTGTGACCGCCTGACAATGGAGCAATGTTCACCCATTCATACAATCAAGGAGTAGTCATGAAACGTACACTTCTGTGGGCTGCCGTGCTGATGACGATGGTGTCGTCATTCGCCTTCAGCCAGGACGGCGGCTTGAATATCTTTGGATACTTCCAGTCCTCGTTCTACCGCTACACCAACCACAATTCCAACGAAGTCCAGACGTCGTTCAATATGAATCAGTTGAATCTCTTGCTGCAGAAAGATTTCGGTTCGGATTTCAGCGCCTTCGTCAATTTCGAACTCACCAATACATTTGATACGAAGCGAGGCTGGGGACGGTACAAGATCGAGGAAGCATGGGTCAAGTACACGTATGCCGATTGGCTGAATGTTCGCGCAGGATTGCTCATCCCGAGGTTCAATAACCTGAATGAGATCAAGAACCGAACGCCACTTCTCCTGTACGCATTCCGACCGATCGCATACGAAACCACGATCGACGGCATCATCACGTTGGAAGACTATGCGCCGGGGCAGGCGTTCTTTCAGGTCGACGGGTTTGTTCCGCTTGGTGCCCTGAATGTAGACTACGCTGCGTATGTCGGGAACAGCGAATCCGGCTACATCAATACGGACGGAGAGATCTACAGCCCCTCCGGCGTTGACTACACGCCTCTGAAGCTGGTCGGTGGACGCCTCGGCGCGCGCTATGGAGCGACGAAAGCAGGGGTCTCATTCACGCATGACCGCGACTACCGTCGCGAGCCGATCCTGACTGCGAACCAATTTGGTCCGGGGTTCCCCCCGGTGGATCTAGCTACACTGGGAGATTTGGTGCGCACGCGTCTCGGATTCGACTTCTCGACCTCGCTCTATGGATTCTCGTTCGAAGGAGAATACACGAAGGTATCGACCGACCCGACGACAGTGCAGCAGCAGGCACTTGATCAGCTCAAGCTGTTCACCGGCGGGCTGTACGGCAACACGATCGAGAAGACCTTCTACTACGCGAATCTCGGATACGATGTTTTTTCAAACACGACCGTGTACGCCGGCTACAGTTATCTTGAAGAAAAGCTGGAATCGTTCATCGCTGATGGCCTGCCCAGCTACACGGCAGGAATCACGTTCCGTCCGATCGATCAGATCGCGCTGAAGGCGCAATATATCACCTTCAAGCTGAACAACACGCAGACCGTGAACGTCGATTTCGAGTATATCTACGCTGCCGTGAGCGTGTATTTCTAACCAGAACCCAGGAGAAACTGAACCATGAAATCCTCATTTGTTATGCTCATGCTTCTCGTCTTGGGCTCCGCAGCAGTGCATGCGCAGGTTGCGGTCATTGCCAACAAAGCTGTTGGCACGGACGCGTTGACCGCGGCCCAGGCGACATCGATCTATGTCCTCGACAGCAAGTCGTGGCCCAGCGGAGAGAAGGTGGTGGTCTTTGATTCGAAGGTCGCGGGCGTCCGGGAGAAATTCTACGGATTCATCGGAAAGACCGAATCGGATCTGAAAAAGACCTGGATGCGCGTCCAGTTGTCCGGCAATGGAAAGGCCCCTGAAGCGCTGGGAAGCGATGATGAAGTGCTCGAAAAGGTCGGCGCGACTCCGGGTGCGATCGGTTTCGTGTCTGCCGGCAAAGTGAAGGGGAATGTCAAGGTTGTTGTAACGATCCCATAATCATGCATCTGTTGACACCGGTCTGGCCGATGCGGCAGGCCGGTGTCGATAGAGTATCAAAAGTCAGCACAAGGGCTTGGCGATAGATCCCTCGACCGGCCGCAGAATGCCTCGGAGCTCGCAATGAACAAATTTGTGTCGTACTTCCGCTCATCCCTGAAAGCGACCCTGATCGGCGCCTTCGCGCTGCCGCTGGTCGGTATCTTTCTCTTCCAGGTCATCTACTTCCCTGCGACCCAGCGGGGCGATTCCATGCAGGCCGCGCGCACACAGGTCCAAACGCTGAGTGAAATGCTCGCGTTCTCTGTAGGAGCGGGATTGAAGGAGGGGAATTTCGAACTCGTCCAGGCGGCGTTTGAGTGGTCGAAGAAGGATCCGAATGTGGCCTTCGTGTCCATCAATGACGAATCAGACACGGAGATCGTTGAACACAATCCGAACAAGTTGGAACTCGACAAGAAACCCTTGTTCGGGAAGTCGGGCATTACGTCCGAGGATCCGCTCATCATTGCCGTTTCACCGATCCAGTACGGCGGAAAAAACTTAGGGACCATCATCGTCGGCTATTCGCTCGACGAAATGCAAGGTCAAGTCGCGACGAACGTCCTGTTCATCGTGATCGTCAGCGGCATCGCGCTCGCGATCGGTCTTGGCGTCGCCTTCTTCATCGCCCGAACGCTGGTCCGGAGCATCAACGCGATCCTTGCGGAGGTCGAAAAGTTTGCCGATGGCGACATGACCGCGTCACTCCCGCCAGGGGGTGAAAACGAGATCGGACGCCTGACCAATGGATTCAACCGTGCGGTCGAACAAGTCCGTGGATTGATGATTCAGGTGGTCAGCGTGGCGTCTGAGACCCATGATGCCTCTTCGCGTATCAGCACGGTGACCGAAGAAATGGCCGCCGGCGCGCAGGAACAGACCTCGCAGGCGCATGAAGTGGCGAGCGCGGTCGAAGAAATGACCCGGACGATCATGGAGAATGCGAAGAATGCCTCCATGACGGCCGACACCGCCAAACAAGCGCGGGCGTCTGCCGAGCAAGGGGGTTCCGTGGTGAAAGAGACTGTCAATGGCATGCAGAGCATCGCCGAGGTTGTCCGCGTCTCCGCCGCGACGGTGCAGGAACTCGGGAAGTCCAGCGACCAGATCGGCGAGATCATTGGCGTGATCGACGACATCGCCGACCAGACCAACCTTCTCGCTCTCAACGCGGCGATCGAAGCGGCGCGCGCGGGCGAGCAAGGGCGAGGCTTTGCCGTCGTGGCCGACGAAGTGCGCAAGCTTGCCGAACGGACGACCAAGGCGACCAAAGAGATCGCCACGATGATCAAGAAGATTCAGGGTGACACGCATGGCGCGGTCACCGCGATGGAAAAGGGAACCAAGCACGTCGACGAAGGGATCAAGCTTGCCGACCGTGCAGGGACCTCGCTGAATGAGATCGTCGGGATCTCGCAGAAGGTGACCGACATGGTCACCCAGATCGCCGCCGCGAGCGAGGAGCAATCCACGACGAGCGAGATGATCAGCAAGAACGTGGAAGCCATCAGCACGGTGACCGGTGAGTCAGCGCGAGGCACGCAAGAGATCGCCCGGGCGTCGGAGGAATTGAAACAGTTGACGGAACGACTGAGCGAGCTGCTCTCAAAGTTCAAGGTTGATGGACACCAGCACTCGGCGCTGCGCGGCGGAAGCACGCACGCGTTGGCGCGGCGGTGAGACGGGACGAACACCCAAGGAAGGAAAGGGAAAGCCGATGAAGCGATGGGATCGCAGTGCGATGTTGGCGATGGTGACGCTGGCGTGTGTGAGCGGTGCGTTGGCACAGAGCACGGGTCAGCAGATCGGCGTGATGAAAATGTTGATGCCCGGTACGACGGCGGTGGGCGTCCTCTCGTCGACGATGTCGGAAAAGAAGGTCGAGGAGCTGGCGCGCGCGGGGGCGGGTCAGGGCGTGAAGGTCGTTATCGGACGGCCGAAGGATCTGAAGGACGTCGCGACGTTCTATCGAAAGCTGACCGTGGAAGGCGGCATCAAACTGATCCTCGTGCCGGAACGGGAGGACGATCTCATCCTCAGTGCGTCGTTCGACTACCTGCGCGAGCAGGCGGTCGGAGACAAGGTCGGCCTTTGCGTCCTGGACGAGAGTCTGGTGGCGAAGGGCGCGCTGTGTGCCGTGACGCTCGTCGAGGGGAAGGTCAAGGTTGTGGTGAATCAGAAGATGGCTGCGCTCATCGGCGCGGTGGTGCCCACGGAAGGTTCTGCAGCGTCGATGTTTGTCGCGCGCTGATCATCGCTTGAATCATTCATGGAAGGTTGAACGATGTCCACGATGCTTGATCGTCTCACGATTCGACAGAAGTTTACCGCCGCTGTGGGGCTGTTCCTCGCGTTGACCGGGGCGTTCATCTTCTTCTTCTTTCCGTCACGGGAAGAGGCGCAGTTGCGCACGTCGCTCCAGGCGAAAGCTATCGCCCTCGCACAGATGTCGGCGACGGGTGCCGCGTCCGGGATGCTCTTCGAAGATGTGGCTTCTGTCACTGGCGCCATGGCCGGACTGAAATCCCTCAGCGGTGTCCGATTTGCCGCGGCGGTGAAACAGGACGGCACGGTCTTGACCGGGATCAATGCGGAACAGGCGGCTTCAATCCTGGCGGAGGTGAAGGAAGGACTCCGATCGGACAAGGCGGTCTCGGTTGAGCTTGAGGATCACACGATCGGCATCGCACCCATTACGACCGGGGGGACGCGGACGGGCTCGATGGTGTTGAGCCTGGACCACGAGGAGATCAAGGAATATGTCTCGTCCAATCGGTGGATCGCGTTCGGTGTCAGCATTGCTATCCTCGCCATCGGCATCATTTCCCTCTTTACGTTCATCACGGCGGTCGTGGTCAAGCCGGTCGCCGACGTGACCGCCGCAATGAACAATGCCAACCTGAACCTTCAGTTCAAGAGTTCCGGGGTTGATGAGATCGGGCAACTGACGCGGGCCTTCGATGGCTTCGTCGGTTCCATCCGTGAATCGCTCCTCCAGGTCTCTGAAGCGACCGTTGCCGTGGCGAGCGCGAGCGCGCAGATCTCCAGCAGTACGGAGGAGATGGCAGCAGGCGCGCACGAGCAGACGTCACAGGCCGGAGAAGTGGCCGGCGCGGTGGAGGAAATGACGAAGACGATCATCGAAAATTCCCGGAATGCCAGCACCGTCGCCGAGACGGCAAAGAAGGCGAAACAGGCAGCCGAGCAGGGCGGGAACGTTGTCTCCGAGACAGTGGATGGAATCAAGAGCATCGCAAACGTCGTGAAGTACTCGACAGATATGGTCCGCGAACTCGGGAAGTCCAGC